>Ga0190367_1001059_pt1 | contig 17110 bp, 18 predicted proteins | sample 4872181011_MG_FD_171838 | JGI IMG/M metagenome (GOLD analysis project Ga0190367, IMG submission 171838) | Hydrothermal vent microbial mat bacterial communities from Southern Trench, Guaymas Basin, Mexico - 4872-18-10-11_MG | ecosystem: Environmental > Aquatic > Marine > Hydrothermal vents >...
GCAAGCATCTTATCTAATGCTTCAGCTTGATTTAAAGTCCTTGGGTATCCATCTAAAATAAATCCATTCGAACAATCCGGCCGCGAAATTCTCTCCCTAATAATTCCATTTACAATTTCATCTGGAACCAACTCTCCCCTCTTCATATACTCCTCAGCCTTCTTACCAAGCTCAGTCTTCCTCTTAACCGCCTCACGGAAAATATCTCCTGTAGCTATATGTGGTATTGAAAGCATCTCAGAAATTCTAACTGCCTGTGTACCTTTACCGGCTCCCGGCGGGCCAAATAATACGATAATCATTTTCCTCGCCCCTAAACCTTATAAGCACAGAACTACCGATAATTACATAATCAATAGACTATATGAATGTAAATATTTCTAGTCATATTTGTTATTGATATGGTTGAAGGTCCAACCGCCAAAGCATATGCCATAAGAATATATAATGAAATGCATAATGAAGTTATAAATGACGTTTTTGTTAGAAGTCGTAAGGTTTATGTACCAATTAAAGAGCTAGTCGGAAAGAACATTAAGAGTACTGATACAATAGGCAAGAACATTCTAATGTTTATTGATGGATATGTGGTAAGAGTTCACTTAATGATGTTTGGAGCTATACACATATACGGTATAAATGACCCACTCCTTAAACCAGAAAAGCAAGTACGAATGAAGATGATTGGAGAGAAAAAGAAGCTGGTTGTATATAATGCTCCTATAGTTGAGGTGGACTTATCTGATAGATTGCTCAGGAGATTAAAGAGTAAATTTGGACCTGATCCATTAAGGGAGGATTGGAATAGGGAGGAGGCTATCAATAGAATACTTAGTGCTGGAAATAGAAAGATTGGAGAAGTACTGCTTGATCAATCTATAATTGCTGGTATAGGGAATATTCTTAGAAATGAAATTTTATTTAGAGCTGGTATTCATCCAGAGCGGATGGTTAATCAACTATCCAGAGATGAAGTTGAGAAGATCGTTAAAATCTCTGAGGATCTATGCAAAATCTTCTTAGAGATTAAGTTGAGGAGGGAAAGGTTAAAACCAATCTTATATGTATATAATAGGTATAATAAGCCATGTAAAATTTGTGGCAACCTAATTAAATTCTATATTCAGAAGGAGGTTAAGCGTAAAACCTTTGTATGTGAAAAATGCCAAAAATAATCCTCTGCATAATCTAAATCTACATTTTTAAGCATCTTAGAATACTATAGACCTCCATTAGATTTACTGATCATTACTCTTTCGATAGATCTTTTAACCTCTTTATATCATAAACCTCTATTTCCCTATCTAACTCCCCCTCAATCCCCCTCTTATCTGGAACGACTAAAAACTTTTCACAACTATACCTAGATAATACCTCATTTATTTTCCTCGTCTCACTTCTCTTTATCCTCTTTTTCCACTTTACCTCCCCAACAACCTTAATTTTCTTAAATGTATGTAGAGCTATATCAATATCATATTCCTTCTCAACAATTTTACCCGTCTTCAATCCATATATTTTTGAAAATAAATCTCTAAAAAAGTCTTCTACATGGGATGGTAACTTCTCCTCAAGAATCTTCTCAACTTCTTTCCTTGGAATATCAAGTTCTGAAAAGCCGTATTTTCCATCTAGATAGAAGTATAGATCAAGAAGTGGAGAGGAGTGTATCAAAAAATCATACTTCTTATTTAAAATTTTTACTTTCTTTAGAATTCCAACGCTAATCAATACCTTTAGATATGACTGAATTATACTAGGATCATCCTTAGGAATTATCTTTTTAGAGAATAGTACTGATGAAATCTCCGTAGATTTCTTCTTCCCCATTCCCACCGCAGAAAGTATCGCAAAATACGTTTTCCTTAATTCCCTCTCCTCCTCTCTAAATACCTCTCCAATCAACCTCTCTATAGTATTCTTCTCCTCAATTAATATTCTAGCAATATTCCTTACCGTATCCTCACCTGATTTAAATAGTGGTATTAGCCATGGTTCCCTTAGATATACTGCTGCATTAACTATATCAATCCCACTAAAACGCTTAAACGTATACCTCATAATATCCCTTTCATCTATCAACCCCATTCTAAACTCCTCAAATATCCCCAATAATGGAGAATCTTCAGAAAGTAATTTTCTTGAAAGCCATAGTGTAGAAGTTATAAGCCTAATTTTTCCTATTTCACTTGAAAATGCGTGTAGAAAATCTAGGAAGTCATCACCAAGCCTATGAAATTCATCAATAACGGTAATCGAATCTTTCTCCCTCAACACTATATCTTTTAGCATATCATATGAAATCTCCCTCATATTTTTAACATCAATTACTCCACCATCCCTCTTAATAAAAAAGTAGTTATCCCATTCTGTAAAATTCCTTATAAAAAAACTTTTTCCAACTTTCCTCCTACCATAAATAAGAACTCTATCTCCAACTCTCCCCCATCTATCAAGGTCAGCATATCTTTTAACTATATTTCTCACAAGTATATTTAATAGAAGTATAACCATAAATATTTTTAAACCAATAACAAGATAAGTAGTATTATTTTTAAGTTGATGAGGGATAAATCTAGTTGTAATGTTGGTTAATTCACTTCAGAAGTATTTAGATAAAGTATTTAAGATTCTAGGTGCAAAAGATAGTTTTGTAGATTTAGAGGTTGTTCCTGACGATAGAGTATACGCGTATGCTTCAGGATTTAATATTTCAAATATAGTTTTTGGGAAGATCTCTGTTAGTAAAGGATTGATTAATAAGCTTAGTGAAGAGGAGATAAAGTTTGTATTAATTCATGAAGCTGTTCATATCTATATGAATCATATACCAATAAAAATAATGGGTAAGTCAATTAGAGATTTCCTATTAGCATTAGGATTAAAAAATCCCTTAATTTTATCATCAGTAGTGATCGCAGATATTATTAACCTATTTAAATATGGGGTAGGCCTAAAACCTTCGGAAGTAGAGTTAACAAAGGAGCAAGAGTTACAGGCAGATATCTGGGGAGTACTGATTCTAGGAGATCCATCAATAGCAATAAATTGTTTAAAGAAGCTGGTAGATAATGATTTAGATAAACCATCACATCTCTGGGAGGTACTAGGTGTAAAACTACCAGTAATGACAGTAAGAGAAAGGATACATGAAATCCAGAAGAGAATTAAGATACTTAAAGAAGAGGGAATACTGTAAACTTTTTCCTTGACATCTAGTCTATAAAAAATTCTATTATAAGTTAAGCTAGATATAGCGCCATAAATTTATAGGTGAAATATCCTGCTTACATGGATAGACTTTACCTTCATCAATTCTCTTTAAAGCTTTAGAGAGAATTTCTGCATCTAAAGCAATTGTAGTAATTAAACACGCTAATCCACTATATTCACCCCATATCCTACACAAGGTCTCCTCAGCATTCTTCTCCGGTACATCATGTACATAGCTAACTATCCTCTTCATCCACCTATCAATAGGAGGTAAATTATACTGCCTATAAGTCAGCATTAACGCTAATCTAGCAGAATAACTACCAACTCCTCTAACCCTCCTTAAATAATCCTCACTATAAATATTATCAAATCCATCCACAAGTTCCTCAGAAACAAAAGCTTCAGCAATATTTCTAATAACCTCAGCTCTATAACCAACCTTAGCCCTTCTTAAATCACTTAAATCTAAATTAATAATATCATGTGGAAGTGGAGGAAGAATAGTATAACCATAATCTCCAACCTGAACTCTCTTACCAAAGAGTTTATATAAGTTGCCAAGCATAGTCCAACCCTGCCTAAAACTAGCATTCTGCTGACAAACACTAACTAGTAAACTACTCCATAAACCTAAACATCTAACCCTAAAACCACGTAAATAACTATAAGACTTAGAAAGTAATTTATCACTCATCCAGATACGATAGAAATCACCCAAATTCTCATCAACACCAAGAATAAACCTAATCCCCTCAATAATATCATCTTTATCAACACTCTCAGTAGAAGAAAAAACATCAACAAAAAGAGAATTTCCCTCTTCCTTAACAATAGTTATGATAGGAACATAAGGATCAACAACAAGAAACAAAAACTCACCATTATAAAACCAAGAAAAATTATAAATAGAAGCAGTTAAACTAAAACTAAAATCACTAGAATAATCAATAGAAAAATTGAAAACCCTAAATAACTTCATAAAACCACCAAAATATAGGGGAGTAAGTTAAAGACTTAAGCATTATTAGATCCACCATATAACTCCTTAATCCTCCTCTTATAAGCAATTCTAGCATAAATACTCAAATCAAAAATACCATGTTTACCGTGAAAAACATATTTAGTTTTACATAGCTCCTTAAGAAAATCGAGAATAGCCCTCTCCAACCATTCGTCACTAAAAAGAACCTTATAACCTAATGCTAAACCGCATAGAAAACTACCAGGCCGTAAATTCTCAAGAAAAACATCACGATTAAAAATATGAACATCAAAAATATAAAACCAGGTAATGATTTACTAAGCTTCTTACCTAACCTACACTCCAAGCTAAATTTCTCCTTTAGGTATAAGTCCCTATCAATAATCACAATCAAATCGACATCACTACCAGAACCGAGGTAAACAGAGCTACCGAATAAAACAACACCCAACCAAATTATCATCAAAAAACTCCTTAACAATAGATAAAATCTTATCGTAAAACTCCTCTCTCCCTAAGATACTTCTCGACAAACCCTAAACCCCCTCAGCTTTCCTAACAGCATCTACAGCCATCTCCTCACTAACATACTCACTAGGAGTAACAACTTTACCCCTCAGAATAAATGGATACCTAGCCCTAATATAAAACTCAGAAAACTCATACATAACATTAACTAAATTCTCAAGCTCACCTCTCCATTCATCTTTAAAAACCTAATAAAAACAGAAGTAATTCTTAAACCATGATTACATACGTACTCACCTTTAGATTCAACAAGCGCCTTAATACACTTCTCAACACACTGCTGAGCATGAAAAAAGCATCACAAAAATCCTTCTCCCTCAAAGCTCTAAAAGCTCTATCTAAATCTTTCTTAGCCTCAGAAAAGTATCCACGAGCGAAATCCTCATAAAAATAAAAATGATATATCTAATTACTATAATGTAGTATCTATCAACTTTAACTTTAATTCTACAACTAAAAAATCACCATCAAATATTCTCCACACGATCCCTTAAATTAATTATCGATAACTTTCATATTAATCTTGTGAGAGAGGATATTGAGTATTTAATTCGTAGGGCAGAAGTGTTTATTAGAGATGCAAAATATGACTTAGAGAATGGGGATTATGATATTGCGATGTTTCATATTGAACAAGCTCTACAACTACTCATAAAAGCTAAGCTCCTAGACCTAAAGGGGTCCTACGAAAAAACACATTCCCTACGAAAACTATTAGGTGAACTATCAAAGATCTATAAAGAAGACGAAATAAAGAAATTTATAGAGAAATATAAAAGGTTGTTAAGGGATTTAGAAAGAGCATATATATCTTCAAGATATTTCTATGAAGAATTTTTCCCTGAGGAGGTTGAGGAAGCCTTATCTCTATATAATGAACTGAGGGATCTACTATGGAAAGAATAGAGTACTTCAAGAACTATAGAAAATTTGCGTCAGAAATTAAGGAGTTAGTATCAAAATATGTTAATGCGAGAGTTTACGTATTTGGAAGTATCATTAAAGGGAAATATTCTATTGGATTAAGTGATATAGATATAGCTATTGTCTCAGATGAATTTAAAGATAGACATAAGAGACTAATGATATATGACTTACTTTATAATAAATACTTTGATTCTCCATTTGAATTCCACTTATTAACAAGTGATAAATGGGAAAAAATGCTTAAATTTATAGAGAAAGACTATATAGAGATTTAACTCAATAATCATCACTATAATACCTCTCAACTTAGATTTACTATTTTTATAAAGGTCTAAAATATGACATAATAATAAAAGCTTCTAATTAGCGATAAAATATATGGTTTTCTTTAGTTGGTTAGTGAAGGTTTTATTTGGTTTTTATGTGTGTTTTGCAATATATTTTTTGATGAGCAGGTCTGAGGAGTGCAGTCATGGTGATGTTGAGTTTTTAGGTACGGAGAGATGCGAACGTGGTGTTAATAGGTATTATAGGTGTAGGAAGTGTGGAGCAGTTTTAGTGCTATCTGAGGATGGTAGGTTATATATAATCTCTGGATCACGCGAGGAGAAAAAGAAGTAGTTATTAAGCTAATCATACTTTATACTTTCATACTCTTTCTCCGCTAAATCACCATCTAACTTTTTGACAGTTAAAACTAGGTCTTTAACAACTTGTCTTGCTTCCTCACCTAATAAGTGCCAAACACTTACTGAATCATCTAGCAACTCTCTAATAGTCCTCTTATGAACTTCATAAAATTCTTGAGCTTCACTAATCATAGATAATACATTCTTTACTTTTGTATAGAACTCAATTACTCTTTTAGGAGCAAGCATCTCTATAGCTATAGTCGTATTTGCCGGCTTAGCAAATAATCCCTTCTTACATTGAATAGATACATAGATTTCCGTATCTGGTTCAACTTGATAATTAAATTCCTTAGAACCCTTAATTACATGTTTCTCAGGCTTTGATGCTGCTATACCAACAATAATTGGACTATCGCATAAAACCTTAATGTTGACTACCCCTCTAAACACCGCATTAAACTTATAATTCCTAGATTCTCCAGGTTTTAAATAGGTAGACTGAATATCTTTAAAGTATACTGTATCCGGAGTTAAAAGTGGCAATTAACTCACCAAGACGGTTAAAATATCTTATCATAATATATACCTTCTGAAACCAAAAACTATTCAAGTGCCATTACAGTTAAATAGATATATCTCTAGTAGGAAAAGACTATTTTTGGAAGATGAAATATGTAATCTTCCATATATGTGCTTTTATAACATTCTTAAGTTTCTTAATTTCAATATTATGGACTAAAGGTATAATAAAAGACGCTTTAATAGCTAGTATATCACGTATTAAAATTAGGCTTAGAAACTTTATTGACTTAATGATGATGATTACAAGGTTTATACTTCCACTACCATTTATCGAGCAACTAAGATTTGAAATAAATATAGCTACATTATCACTAGGCTTCATCATATTTATTATCGGTATATATTTCATAGCGGCCGGCGTATATAAGATACATAGAAAATTAATGTATAACTTGGATATAAATTTAGTTACTGATGGAGTTTATGGGATTGTTAGACACCCAATATACTTTGGCGATATTATGTGGCCAATTGGATTATCGATAATATTCGGAGCAATATGTTCCCTACTACTATCCCCTATATGGATTATCTTTTATCTTTACACTATAAGTGAGGAGGAGAAAGTGTTAATTCATATCTACGGAGATAGATACTTAAATTATAGGAGGAGGGTTAAGAAGATAATACCTTTCATATACTAACTTAATATAACCACTACAATATTACAATAACTCCATCTATAATATTCTAAGTAGCTTCAATAGCACTATTAACAACATATTCTTAATTAATAGTTTTATTGCTTGACCATGAAACCTCGTAACTAATATTGTTTTTACACCCTCATTACTTCTCTCATACTCTAATCCCTTTATTAAGACTGCTGGTACTCCTTCTCTACATTGTCGCATTAATAATGCAGCTGCAGCACTTATTTCATCAACAACTATATCTAACCCACCAAATTTTGGTCTACCATATAGATCTCTTGAACCAAATTCCCTTGTTACAACAGCTATTCCGGAAGTGCCAACTGCATAATCTAAACTCCCAAACTTACCATTTGATAACGTAAACTCTGTATCTGTAATTACTACCGAAATATCAACTCCAACTCTCCTCCTAAATTCCTCTCTAATCTCCCTAGCAATACTATCAAAATCATATGCATTAACCACGGCTTTTCCAGGTGGTAAATTTGAGTAGTCAAGTCCAGAATCAGTAGTTATAAATCCATTTCTAGATTCAGTTATTAAAATATACTTAACGTTTTCTAGAGCTTTAACTGCATCACTAGTTTCACGACTTAACCTATCGATATATTCTTTTAAGAAACTTGTTGAAACTCCAAATAAAATTCTTCTCGAGCTATTAAGTATAACTTGTGTTTCAACCGGATCTTTACCTGTTAACTTAGAGATCAGCTTAGCTCTAAAACTAGGTTTTATACTCGATAAATCAACTACTAACCCTAAAGCTTTCTGAACAAACTTAGATGTTAATACAAGTATATCTCCATCTTCAAGTTTAATCCCCCTCTCCCTTAGATAATCAAGAATAAGCCCTACCAAATCTACCTTCTCAGAAACTACTGGTAACCTTAAACCATACATCTCAACTTTCATACAAACAAAATATACAACCTAAAATGTTTAACTGTAAACTGTATAGAGGCATCTAACGTCAGAAACACCCTCTTACACATCTCCTAATTTCTTTAACGTATATATAAGTTAAAGGGATATTGATATATTAGATTCATAATTCAATCATAATGTCAAGTAGATGCTGTTCCGTAGGAGTTGTTAGGAATGCTGACGGCATTTATCCTTGGAGTACTATTCGCATTTTTAACTTCCTTCTTCTTTGCTTTAAACTCTATTGCTACTCGTCGTGGAGTTTTAACTGGATATATATTTCCCAGTGTATTTATCTCTTTACTTGTTGGTATACCAATGTATATCATACTGCTACCATTCTGTAATGATATAAACCTCTTACCTAAAGTTACATTCTATAGTCTCCTTCCATTTATCATTAGTGGAGTTATTAATTATGCTATTGGACGTTATACACTATACTCAGCTATCCACTATATCGGTTCAGCAATCTCAGTCCCCATAATTACAACTAGCCAGATAATAGCCGCTTTTATAGCAATACCACTACTCCATGAATCAGTAACTCTAAGTAAAATCTTAGGTTTAATAATATCGATGATTGGTGTCCTACTTATAGCTAGCTTACCTAGTAATATAAGGAATTTTAGACTTGGAGTTTCCTTAGCGGTATTATCAGCATTTATGTTTGCATTTGCAGCATTAATTATCAGATGGGGACTAATAATTTTTAACGCACCAATTATAGGGGTAATAACATCATACATATCAGCTACAATAACCTATACAATTCTCATGTTAACAAATAAACCTAAAAATTTAAGTATACTTAAAATTCCAAAGTCAGTAGCCATTTACATTATACCAGCAGGCTTCCTAGTAAACCTCGGCCAACTATTTAAATACCTATCCCTAAATTTAGTTGAAATCGGTGTATATGCACCACTACTAGCTACATACCCACTACAAACGATACTCTACTCATACATAACTAATAGAGATATTGAAATTATCAATTTGAGAGTAGTTATTGGTACAATAATGATTTTCCTAGGAATAATATTTGTTTTAACCCTATAACTTAACACCAACTATCTTTAATAAAAACATTAAAAACTTATGATCTTACTATTCTTCTAGTATGCTGGTAAAAATATTTCAAGTTTTAAAACCTACATGACTAAATCTTTGTTTATTCATAGTTATCATTTATCTGTATTAGTGGTACTGTTCAAACACATAATACTAATATAATATTATAATATTAATGTAGATATTCCAAAATCTCCATTACACGATTTGCTGAAGCCTATTGACTTCTAGTTTCCATGGATAATACTTGTATTTCCACTTACCTAGTTAGTTACATATTTAATACCTATTGCTCACATAGTCGTCTCCTAAAGCTTTGTATCGAATATAAACTTCTACTAGCCAGCATAGTATACTTCTATCTACTATCTGCATTCAGCACCTATTTTAGTACCTATATCTATAGGGAGAAGCTTAAGAATACTAGAACATGGAAGATAGTAATTATCTCTGGATTAAATTATATCTATAATTCTTAATCCACTAATTGCCTTTATCAATGTAAATTTAGGTGAGTTTGGAGTTTCATCGTTTTATCCGGCTTTATATTTACTATAATAGTAGTAACTACGTACTTGATAGCGATATATGGAATTTATAAATCTACTATTTCATTATCATCCCATGGATATTCTTAAATTATTCTTAGGCTTTGTCTCCTTTACCATTACTAGTATTATCGTTAGTGAGAATAATCCTGTTATTATTGTAAGTATGAATGGTAGTTGTGGTTCTAGCTGGTATAGTGCTCCTCCTATTATTGATGCTGGTGCTGCAGCTAATATATTTAATGTTCCCATTACACCCATTACCCTACCTCTCTTCTCCTTCTCCGTTAAATCCGTCACCATAGCATCATATGAAGGCATGAAGAGTGAACCACCAACTGCAAATAATGAAAACGAGAGTATTACGTGATAGACATTTTTTGAGAATATAAAGATTAATCCTCCAACTATAAAAGTTATATAAGCTACTGCTAACGTCTTCTTTCTACCTATAATATCAACTACCTTTCCAAGCGGTATTCCAAGTATAAATGATAATGCTGTTAATATTGTTCCTACTAATCCCCACTCAAACTTACTTATCCTAACTACATGTAGGGCATATAGTGATGAAAACCGCATGTATATTGGATCTTCAAATGCACTTATTATAGATATCAGAGTCAATATCTTTAATGTTGATGGTATTTCTCTCCATGTACTTACTATTGATGGTATCGATTCTCGATATATCCTCTTTATTTCAGAGAACTTTATTCTCCTACTCTTATCAAGAGTCTCCTTTAGAAAAAATAACCTTATAATCGCTGCCATTAATGCAAATATAAATGTAAGTGTATAAATTATTCTCATTCCAGGAACTAACCCCATATTTTCAACAATATATCCAGCAATTAAAGGTGAAAAAATCGTTAATATATCTGGAATTGTTCTTACCATAGCGAATCCTAATCCCCTTTTCTCTGGTGGAATAGAGTCTGCAGTTATAGCTTCAAGAGCAGGTTGATAAATTAAACATAAATTTGAGAGTAATACAGCTAGAATTATAAATGTCCAATCTGGAGCTAAAGCATAAATTAACTGTGCAATTGCTATACCAAATGTCATAGTTACAATTATCTGTCTCCTACCATAATGATCAGCAATATATGAACCTGGAATCCTAACTATAGTCAATATTATATTTCCAAGGGAACCAAGTGCTCCAATTATAAATGGAGAAGCTCCTAAAGCTTCAATATAAGGAGATTCATATGGAAAAATCATTGAGAAAGCAAAATGTAGAATAACCCAACTTATAATAAGAACTAGTAAATTACCCCTAATAATAGATAAATCTTCACGAAGCTTACTTAACATAGCTAAAAACTAGAAACTCAACTATACCTTATAAAAATAACTATAAGGAATAGTTACAAGCCTTAATCTAGCTTGCTAATATAAAAAGGAAGGGGATTAACTATTATCCTCTATACTTTTATTTTAACTTATGTCCACAGTAAGGACAATATACAGAGTCTAAATCAACCTCCTCTCCACAGTTAGGACAGTATAAAGCTTTTCTTTCCTTAACGCCTCTTAACATTGGCATAAAGATATCTTCCATAATAAGTCTTGTAGCACCACTAGTATCCGTAACAATTAACTCGATATTCCTATCTCCATTCATTTTCACTAGAGAAACTCTATCTTTTTGATAGGATATACTCATTCCTCTCTCAAAATCTCCATTTATACTTCTATAATATGCAATACCATAATCAACCATATTTCTAACATCTAATCCACTTTTAACATCATCTGTAAAATTAATATAGTTATTTTCTAAACTAATTACACCTTTATACTCAAGGCTACTTAAAGCATCGTCAATAATATCTGGTCTATCAGCTAATTCTATCAAAAGCTTTCTAAATAGTTCTGACCTTACAAATAAAGGTAAGCTAATAAGTGAGCCAGAACTAACTGCGTTACTCACTTCCTTCTTCGAGATTAAAAGCTTCTTTCTTTTCTTCATTAATTTCTTTCTAAATACTTGTTGAATAGCGATAAGCATAATAGCCTCAATAGGATTTAATGTAAATCTTGAAGTCCCTATTTCTATAGGCTCAGGAACCCTACTATCTACCTCCTCAGATAACCAAGTAGCAATTAACTTTTTGTTCCATGGATAAGTTATTACATGAACATTATAATCTAATGTTGGAATATGCTGAACTATGGTCCTACTTCTCCTCATGAAAATTACTTTTGCATTATTAAGCTCTCTAGTAGATGTAAATATAACCATATCCTCAGGTTGTGAAATTATATATAGCATTGGTAGAAGTGGAGGATTAACATCATACCCAATACCCTCAACATAAATTAAACACTTAGACTTATATAGTTCCTTACATATCCTTAGAATATTTTTATTAGTCATTTTTCCACTTATCAATCTATCGAGCATGTCAAGAGGTGAGTACTCTGAGATTTCAAATCCAGATAGCATCCATAAAACCCACAGCTCTTCTCCAGAGAAGAAGTGTATAGGCATATAATTCACCTCCCTAGAAAATCTTCTTAACTAAACTCGTAACACTTCTAATTGTGAATTCAGTTGCATTCGTCCATAAATGTAGCGACTTATTAACAAGCTTACTGACAACTCCATTTGCAGGTACAACTTGATCAATCCTATCATGAATACCATCCATAAATTCACCAAGCTTATCTACCTCACCCTTTAATCCAGCAGCTAAACCCTTATTCTCAATAACCTCCTTAATTAGTGATGGATCTTTAAGCCACTCCTTAGCTTCCTTACCAGCTTCATAAAGCCACTTTACACACTCACCATACTTACCTTTCTCAAGATTCTTAATTACCACATCTCCCCCTTTTCTAATAGCATCATAAAGCATACAAACAGCGCCTTTAATATTCGTTGACGGCGATATTATATTTCCAGCTGGTGTATCGCCAAAAAACACCATATTACCAATCTCCATAATAGCTAAACCAGGATTTGCATCAACAGCCTTAAAAGCAATATAATTACTTATAGCACTCTTAGAATATGCATCTACAAGCCCTTCTCCACTACTCATATAACTAACCGTATCCTTAGTGATATCAAAACCTAAAAATGCATAGCCAATACCGTTAAGCATACCCTTAACTTTAGATGGTAACTTCTTAAGTCTACTAATCTTTCTAACTAAACTCTTAATCCTACCCTCAACAGTCTTAATACTCTTCTTAATAGTCATTACTCTCTTAGCAGCCTCTATACACCCCTTAGGCTTAATAACCTGATTCATAACGACCTTAGTTTTCCGAAGTAATGAACGATACTCCCTACCAGCTTCAGTAAGCTCATCCGTTAACTGCCTAAACTTCTTCATCGCACTCCAAAGCTCTTTCTTCAATCCAAATATGGTTGACTCGAGCATACCCTTAATTCCAGTAAAACTTATGATATCATCAAAGTATCCACTTACAATACTCAAAGAATTTGAAGTAATATTATACTTAAATCCATACTTCTTATTAAACTCCTCAAAGAATTCATTTAACCTCTCAATAAATGTAGTCTCCCCTTTTGAAACTGGTATTTGCTTTGTAACTTCACTAACAGCCTTAATACCCTTATCTAACATAGCTTTAACATCCTTGGGTACATACTTCTTAACCTCAGTAATCATTTTATGCTTCTCCACCTTCTTCAAAGTCTCCTTAGAGATCTCAACTACTTCAGGTGGAATTCCTCTCTGTGAGAGGTATAACCCAGCAACTCCACCTATAGGTCCGGAGAAGAATGCAGAAAACCCTACCTTATGAGGTGTTACTAAGGCTCCAACATCCGCTGAGTTACATGAAGTATCAGGAGGTAAACCACATATCTGTGGTGCATATATATGTGATATATGTATACCTACGAGTACTGGAATAAATCCTATAAGTGTACCGATACAGCCACCAGCTGCAGATGCTAATAATGTAGTTAAAGATAATGTTGGAGAACCACCATCTAAAAACTGTATTCCCCGTGAAGTAACGTAATACACAAAGAATCTAGATAATAATCCTGGTAATACTGAATACATCAATACTCCTATATGAGCATATATAAAGTACTCAGCTGGTATTCCAGCGTGAGTTCCTCTTGTTAATAAATCGCCAAGCATAAAACCAAAACCAGTAACGCCAGCCAACCTAATACTTAACCCGGAAATCAACGGTAAAATCTCAAAAATAAGTGGATGTTTACTTATATCACCATACTCTGTTGGACATACCCCTATAGCTGCACCAAATATAAATGCAACGAAGAATGCTGCTCTTGGTATAGCAAAGCTATCTTTTTGTACTAAAGTCTTCAATAACTCAAGCTTATCATTCATCATCAATTCCTCTCAAAAATTTACTTAATTTTTCAACCTTAAAATATTTAAATTTTACTTTTCAAGATGTAATTTCTCATATATAACCTAGATAGATTTATTATGTTAATCATACATGAAACTAATGCTAAATAAAATCCATATGAAAAACCCCACGAATACTCCCTCATAATAGTTGTATCGATAAAATACCCATATGGCGATAGTATAGCTGGCCAGTCAGAACTAAATAGTAAAAGTGCTAAAACAAATAATAGTAATGCTGATGTAGAGCAAATAGTTGCAAATAAATAGATCTTCTTTAACGATTTAATTACACCCTTAATAACTAACCCTACACCTAAACTTAAATACCCATTTAAAGCCGTTAAAACGAGAACAAAAATAAGTATAATCATAAGTCTTTGATCTAAGGAGAACACCCTAATATACTTCAAGGTGTCACTTATAGATACATATGATGGTGGAATTAAGTGGATATACCCAGAACCAATATATAGCCTTCCGGGATATGTATATACCCTAATTTCCCACCATGGTAAAAATATTGCTGACAACGAAATTATGAATGAAATAAACTGAATTAACCTATACACCATATACTGTGATTTCAACTTCCGTACATCTAAATGTAAACTAACCATACTTATTCCTCCCTATAGGAATTATATGTGTCGACAAGTAATCCTCAGGTAAATTTAAATAATTCTTTAATTCTTCCTCATACAAACCACCAACAGTTACAGACGCTAAATCACTATCATATGTCTTTAAATGAAGAATTTGAGCAAGTAAACCGCCACTCATCATCGAAGCCAAATTATACTTATCCCTAGGATCAGTCTTTACAGATACAACTATACACATTTTTCCCTCCTTAATCCAAGTAGGAGCTATACCCAACCCATAAAAACTTCTCTTAAACAACTCCCCCCTCTGATCACCCTCTCTCACACATACAATTTTCCCTAAACCCACATCATACAAATATAATCCTGGAGAAAAACCATCAACCTCACCAATAGCAACATGAATTATAGGTCTACGTGGTAATTCCATAAAAGGACTACCCATATAAACCCTCCTAAGAATACCTAAAACACTATTTAAATCATCAATAGTTAACTCATCATCACGATAATCCCTAATACACCTCCTCCTAGCAATAACCTCATTAACAAACCTCCCACCACCCGACTCAAAACACCTATCTACAAATCCACCTCTAAGTTTTCTCAACCTAATTGCTAGAAGAGGCTTCCCTAAACTAACTAACCGATCAACAAAACCCCTATTAAAATCCAGATACGCCTTAACATCGATACCTAAATTTATCGCTTCAAGATAAACATTAAGTAATATATGCCCAACCTCAATATGAACATACTTCTCAAAATAAAACCAATACCTAGCACGAGTCCTATCATAAACCCCATTAAAAACAATTAAAGTATCATTTTCCTCTAAATCATCTACACCAAGGTATTTCCTACAATCTTGATAACTAATCCTATCTAATACATGTCTATATGGATTATAATGATAAATACCTCTATCAAGATTTTCGACTGAAGACTTGCCAGTGAATATAAATAACTCCATAGGATATCTCGCGCCTGCAGATGGTGCTGCACGAAGCAATAGCGCTTTCTCAGTAATACCTTGAGCCGCCCATAAAATATATGATAAATCTTCAATCGTAAGTAATGAACTATGGCCAGAGATATTCTTTATATTTGTATATAAAATATCGTTATAAGCATGTCCACCACTTAACTTTAGCCTTGGTAGTATAATTTCCTCTCGAATATTCAATAAATAATAGTATGAAAATATGGATGCCAGGGCTGCCGTGATACCAAGCTTTATAAATGCCCTACGACGCATTAAAGCTCCCTATATACCTATAACCTACATAAAATAACAAATAAAAATAAGTTTAATAAATCCGAGCTGTTTAACTATACAAACTATGAGGTATTAGGGAGTATAGTCCGTATCTTGCTTTTTCTTATAACATTAAATGAAGACCTATGAATATGTCGTTAAACCAGATTATCATTTTTATGTTTATCATCATACAACGTTAAGATTTAGATATTGATCATCCTAATATTGCGGTATTTTTCTAGAAGATGGGATGGTGTTTATTTTTTTAACACAGTAATATGTTTCTTTACCAAACCTTGTCTCTACTTCTTTTGCTTCTATAACTCCTTCCTCTATTAGCTCTTTTAGAGCTTGCTGTATGATAAGAATATCTTTCTGAGTTAGCTTCCTATCTCAGAGAGAGTATAGGCTCTTCCATTTTGCAACAATTTCTCGATTCGCGTTTTTATAGTGTCCTTGTTCTGCCTTTTTCAAATTCATCCCTCGATATAGGCAATTTTAAATCACCATATACTTTTAAACATAAAAACCTTAGGAAATTTAAATATTTTTAGAAAACTCGTATAAAAATTAAAAAATACCTTTAAAAACTTTATTCTAATATAATTAAGAAAAGAACTAAAAAGCACATTAATATATTAATGGAGAATCAGTGTACTGAAAACTATGGTTTTATACCAAACTTCTCTCGGTAATATCCTGTGTAGAGTACTACTACTGGATTATGGCCTGTAACTCTATCCTTAGCGATTAGGGTGACTACTGGAGCTTTTGAGTATCTATAAAATATTGAGTCGTGTCC
>Ga0190367_1001061_pt1 | contig 17098 bp, 15 predicted proteins | sample 4872181011_MG_FD_171838 | JGI IMG/M metagenome (GOLD analysis project Ga0190367, IMG submission 171838) | Hydrothermal vent microbial mat bacterial communities from Southern Trench, Guaymas Basin, Mexico - 4872-18-10-11_MG | ecosystem: Environmental > Aquatic > Marine > Hydrothermal vents >...
ACAAAATGGTTAATAGAACATTTCCCTGAAATCCTTATAAGCAGAGACAAAAGAAAAATATAAAAACAGATAAAGCAAGTACAAAGTAGGCCCCACCCGCCTCTAGACCGGCTGAAGACCGGTAGGTCCCGGGTTCAAATCCCGGCCGGGGCATCATAATTTTCACTAAAATTGTCCTGAAAAGTTATTATTAGGGTTTTTATAACTGAGATTTCTATTTTTAACGTGTAGTAATGTTGAGAATTGTTGTTAGAAGTAAACGTGATGCTGATGCTGTTAAGGCCATGCTTAACATTCTCTATCCTGAATGGAATGTTGATGTATTTACTATGCATGGAGCTAGGAGTCTTGATGCTATGATTAAAGAATTAGAACCATATTTAAGTGATGATAAGTTCATAACTATTCTCTTAGGTCGTGAAGATGAGAAGATAGTTAGAGAGTTAGAGAATATATTACCAATAAATGCTGCAGTACATGTAGTTCCTAAAGCTAAGGTTAGAAATGCTAGAATTGAAGAAATAGCTCATCATTTAGAACTTTGTAAAAGTAAGATTAGACTTAGAGTTAAATGGAAAGATAAGGAAAACATATACACTCTAGGTAAGGATGGTATTGAGTTAGAGAATTATGAATACCATCCTGCATACGATATCTTTTTAGGTTTTGGATTTAGAGAAGTTTTGAAAAGAGCATTAAATATTGATGTCAATGATTATCCATTAATCGTTAGAAAATTTGAAGGTATACATGAAGTGTATGTAGGTTTTAGAAGAGCAGTTCTCCTAAAAATTCCAGATATAGGATGTAGCTTTAAAGGTAGAATAGTTAATGAAGATTTAGATCATTACAATATTGATCTAGACAAGTTGATAAGGAATAACATCACTTATCTGCAGATTTTTGAGAAAATATCAATCAATTTTCTAAAACAATTTAAAGATTACGATACGATAGTTATTCCTTGGAGTGGTGGTAAAGATAGTACTGCAGTACTGTTAATGGCTCTGAAAGTTTTTCCTAAAGATAAATTAAGAATAATATACTCAGATACTGGTCTTGAATTTTCACAGACCAGTAAGTACATTAATGAGTTAGCTAAGAGATTTAAAATTGAAGTTATTAGAGAATATGCAGGTATTGATAAGGAATTACTCAACGGTAAACCTTTACCTACGCATGACTATAGATGGTGTACCGGCCTTAAACTTGAAGCTTTAAGAAGAGGTATTAGAAAGTACTCATCAGGTAAAGTCCTAATCTTAACTGGCGATAGAGATGTTGAATCTGAAAAACGTGCAAAAAGACCATTAATTAGAAAGGATAATGAAATTGAAGCTACAGTGGCAACACCTATAAAATTTTGGTGTACCCTCCATGTTCAACTTTATCTACTAGCACATAATGTAAAACTAAATCCACTATACTATCATGGTTTTTACAGAATTGGCTGTTACATATGCCCTGCACTCAGATCATGGGAACTCTACATAATGCTTAATGATGAGAAAGTGAGAAGAGAATTAGAAAGTAAATTCTTCTTCAAAGAATTCATAAACCATAGATGTTAAACTAGTGGTAGTACTTTTTATATCCTTTCAAAATCATAATATAGATGACTATTCGTGAAGAAGTAGTTAATTGGTTTGAAGAAGCTAAAGTAGATCTTAAAAGATGCGAAGTAAATATCCAACTTAAAGATTACGCTATAGCGTGCTTCTTTGCACAACAATGTATTGAAAAAGCTATTAAAGCATTAATACTACAAGCTAAACATAAATACATGCGCACACATGATTTGACAAGATTATATGATGAAATCTCCGATGTTATCAAACTTAGTGATGAAGAAGTTGCAATTTTAAGTGATATTTCTCAATATTACGTAACTACACGATACCCGAATGCTGGAATTGAAATACCATCTAGAAGCTTTACAGAAAGACAAGCAAAAAGAGCTTACGAATTAGCATTAAAAGTATTTGAACTCATCAATAAAATATTGAAGCAGTATGATTGTTAATTTCTGCCCTGAATGGATGGAACATAGAAAGAGAGTACCTGAAGAAGTGGTTAAAGTAATTGAAGAATTTGTGATTAAAGTAGTTGAAAAATACCCGGATGCAGAAGTTTATCTCTTTGGTAGCTATGCACGTGGAGACTGGCTAGAAGATAGTGATATTGATCTTATTGTTGTTAGTAATCATTTTAAGAATATTGACTGGGTTGAAAGGTTAGGTAAACTTAGATTATTAGCAGCTTTTAAATATGCATTTGAAATACTTGCATATACTAGAGAAGAATTGAAAATGAAATTACAGAGTTTGAATATTATTAAGGAGGCATCTAAGTATTGGATAAGGATTAACTGCTAATGTATTAATAAATCATTCCTCGTAACCAACATAGCATGCATATGATGTTGAATATGTCAAATCCCCTATCAATTCAACATCAATGTAATGGGATGTGAAACTCTACTTCATTAACTCGGTTGTGTAGTTATGAATATCCCTATATACAAGATTTATATTAATTACTAAATCCTCATCCTTAAGTTATTCAGATGACTCTTCCTGTTCTTAAGAGAGATCTCTATTCCTGGGGTCTGTAGGGACTCTCTGGTGAGAAATTACGGATTTTACACCATTATGTATTATCTTAAACGTTTTATCTTTTTAGCTTCTTTGGTATTTTCCTGTACATGCCTTAAGAATATTTAATGTACTATTAACATCAGCATTAATTCTTAAATTACACTTCTTACAAACATAGAGTCACCTACATACTCTACTTGAAGAATTTAGTATTACTGTGTCTTGAACACTATTCATGTTCAACTTTATCTGCTCATGCATGGTGTAGAATTGAATACATTGTACATGCATGGCTACATAATGCTTAATGATGAGAAAGTGAGAAGAGAATTAGAAAGTAAATTCTTCTTCAAAGAATTCATAAACCATAGATGCAGTTGTGAGTAATTTTGAAACAATACGCAATCTCTTCATCATGCAGGAATCAGAAAGTAGATTTAGCATGAGAAATGTAGAGTTAAGAGATTAGGCGAGTAAGAATTAAGTATCTTAATTTAAAGAATTCAACTCTAGAGTGCGCGAAGTTTTTGAACTTTCAAGAATTCTCAAAGAATTATTAAGAGAGTTTAGTGAAATTACTAATGAGGATATCGTCAATATTGAAGAATCTTCAAGCGATGTTATAGAAATTTCTTGTGATATTGAAATTAACAGCATAGATTCGATAAGTAAACTTGACTATAATTTTTGGGGTGTTGATGCTAGTATTAAACAAGCAAAATTTACAGGGATCGACATTTACATATGTTCTGGAGCACTAATTGGTGAAGAAATACTAACCATACCAGGCATTATTGACGCGAGGTGGTTAGGAATAAGGTTGAGATATTCTGTGAGTGAGAAAATGAAAGAATTTTTAGAGAAGATTTCTGAAAAGTTTTACATTAAATCTAGATTCACAAACTCATTCTTTGATGGAAGTTTTAGTGAAGATGTTGCTAGGGATGAGATAAGACTAAGTATTGAGAATGAACTGATAAGATATTGGAATGGCGATGATAATGAATTTCTACTAGTTGATGGACCTATCTTTCCATTACCAATAATTGTCACTAAGATTGGAACTAGATATTCCGACATATATTTAGGCCTTATTAAAGAGAGAATTGAGATTATTAGAAATAAAAATAGGGGAAGCATTGTAAGTGTCGTTAAGAGATTATCTAAAAGTAAGTACTTAGCTTCATGTCTTGACGTTAATGTTACTGATGAACTAGTTGCAATTAGACTAGCTCATGATAGAGCTCATGATTCAATCTTCATAGGTCCACTAAGAATATCATTAAGGCTAGATACTATAAGTTACAGTAAGTGGATTGGATATATTGTTAAAAGAATTGGAAATACTAGACATGTCTTGAGAATTGAGGCTTTAGAGAAGGATGTACTTTTTGAAATTTCTCCATACATCAACACGTTAATCGATCATAATGGTATTCCCAAGCCTATAATTCTTGCTGATAAGATATGTAAGAAGTTAGCAAGTAGTGCTTATATACTAGTTTGGGGTTTATCACCTGTAGACCCTACATACGAAGGTCTTGAGGGGTTATATGAAGCCGCTAGAGAAATTCAAGATTGACTGTAATGAGTATATTGGAGTCGTTAGTAGACAATTACCAAGCATAATCACTCTCAGTGAAGCTAAAGTTCATGCCATAACTGAGTGTGATGAAGATGTTCCTGTAGGTTCTTACCTAATCATAGAGTCTGGTAATAGAAGATATTTAGCTAAAGTAGTCGAGTCAAGTATTCAAGATATCTATGCCATTGCAAGAACTCCAGTACTTTCACTTGAACAAGAATTAATGATTAACGTTAAGACTTTACCTAAACTTGTCTCTCTAGAACTTATAGCTGAATGTATAGGTAATGATTGCACTGTAGCTATTACTCCTGTTCCAATTCATTCTCTTGTGAGAAAACCAAAATCAGGTGAAGTATCTGAACTACTACAATTACCTAGAGATGGTGTAATTATTGGTAACTTAGCATTACCTAACGGATTAATACTTAATGATGAGAATGTTTACCTACCATTAAGCACGTTAAGACACCATGTGCTTATAGTAGGTACTACAGGTAGTGGAAAGACAGTATTTACGAAAAATCTCATATATGAGATTTTAAAGAATAATTTAGGAAAAATACTTGTACTTGATGTTGTAGGTCACTATCACCACTTAGTATCAAGTGAAGTTAGCGAAATAGCCATACTGTACCCATTAACTACACGTAAGGTAAAGAAGTTAATTAGAAATCTCCGTAAGAAGTTGAAATTAAGAAGTAATAAGGATGATATTAAGATTATTGTTAGACACCTTGCAGGTAAAATTGTTAAAGATTATCTTGAAAGTACTTTCTCAAAATTTGGAATTAATTATGAATTGAAAGGTGTTCACGTAGATGCTATCTATAGCAAGGTTAGAAAGATCATCATTATTAAAAGCATTGAAATTTACGTAAAGATACTTAACTATGATGTCAAGATCTACATATACCCGTGGGCTTTAGAGATAGGAAATGTTATCTATTCACTTCCAACGCTATCTATGGTATTTACATCACAAGCGAGAATTTTCTATAAGAGAATAATTGATAGAGTAGTTAATGAGTTAATTAATAAGAAAATTGAAGAGGAAATTAAGAGAAGAATTGAAATGAAGTATGGTAAGGAATATTCAGCATTACTTAGAGATTCAACAATTTCAGGTAAAGTTAAAGAGGAATTTCACGAGATATCTAAAGAATTGAAGAAAAATATTGAGGATCTAGACATAGGTGATAAGATCAGATACATAAACATATCTCTAAACGATATTTATGAACATTTACTCTCCTCTAAAACTTTAAGTCCCGGAAAAGTCAAGCTAATGTATGAGATTATTGCTGACGAAATAGGCGTACATAAAGGTACAGTTGAAAATATCGTAAGAGGCTTACTATCACTTGTAGAGACAGATCTCTTCGATGTTAACATCAAGATAGGCGAGTATTGTTTATCGATAGTTGAATCTAATTATGGTGAAGTCTTCAAGCATAACTACGTCATAGTTGATCTTAGAGACATAATTCCTCAACAACAAAGACTCATAGTGTATAGAGTATTAGATAAACTATACAAATATGTGAACATAATGTATAGTAAAGGTAAGGTTCAAAATGTCATTATAGCTATTGACGAAGCACACACTTTCTTTCCACAAACTCGTGAAGAATCTGAGAAAGAAATTATTGAACATTACTTAACAAGACTTGCAAGACTTGGTAGAGCTAGAGGTATTGGTTTAGTATTTGCTACTCATAGTCCTGACGACCTTAATGATCTAGTTCTTCAACTAGCAAATACAAAAATCATCCTTAGAAGTGATGAGAAAATTCTTGAAAAACTTGGAATACCTGCAGGTGAAAGAAGAATCCTAGTATCAGCACCTTCAGGACTCGCACTTATAAGATCATTCACATACAAAATACCAATACTTGTCAAAATACATAAACCTAAGACAATACATATAGGTTAATCATGAGTAATAGAAAAATTAGTGACTATATCATTATTTCCGAGTACGGTATAAGATTCATTAAATAGAATTCATGAATCTGAAGGATTACTTAACCGATTACTTAAAATTGATATCCCCGAAACTTCATCATCTATGGCCCTCGGGATTGTGGTGAAAGTGAATTTGCTAGAGCTTTCACCTAGATAATAGAAAGTTACGAAAATATTCACACCATATATCGACTTAGTTAAAGAAAAATCTGAAGCAATACTTTACTCAAAGCCTAAGTTCAAAAATATAAAATACTGAATTTAACTAAATCACTATTTGGAGGATTTGTAGATATTGTTTTAAATTCTCACAAACCCATTAAAAATCTAAGTAAGAAAATTGAAATTAAGGGTGGTAGAGTCGTAATCTTTATCGATGAAGTTAAGAAAGTATTAGATACTTGCGATGAAAATGTTGGATATTTAATAACTAATGCAGAATTAACAATTCATGAATGTAAAAGAGAATTGAAAAATAGAATCTCTGAACATCATGTTTTATAACTAGTGAACAAAGACTCATTAATATTTTACAAGGTGCGGAGGGAAATCAATAATAACATTACTAATGTAGCATTTACTTAAAGAATACCATAATCAATTATTAAAGAGTCTAGACATACCTTAGAATTCAAGACCTAATATTTAAGTTAAGTAATGGTTATCCAAAGAATTGCTTTTGCATAGCTAAAATATCTAATAATAACGTTCATTTATGGTCGATGGATATGATAGATAAGGTAATATCAGTAATTTCAAGCTACGTTAGAGAGGTTAAGAGTATTAATGAAGTTTTAAACGAACTGAAATTAATGATCAATAATGTTGATGAAATATTAAAACTCAGAATTTGCGATATGTCTCTAAAAAATAACATAATCAACCACTAGCTATGAATTATAAATACTTAAGTTAAGTTGCTAGGCGTGGGTTTATTAGTGAGAGGATTGCTTTTCAATTATCACTTTTCAATTACCAATATATTACTATTACATTAAAGCTATGACTGAATTAGACACTAGTATTAGTTATAGATGGTGTTATTAACCTCATCAACGAGGATTTGTAAATCTTTCTAATCACTTACAATGTTTCTGCAAGTTTTCTTATCCATTCTCTAACCTTCACGATATTATTATCATCAATGTACAAGATACCTAAATTGAGAAGTTCTTTTTCAACTCCATTCAACTCCTCAAAGTTCTTTTCTTTATAGTTCTTAACAATATCTATTAACTCTCTCTTCAATGTTATTGGTATTGGTGTTATCTCGATAATATCACCCTCAAGATCTGGTATGTAAAGTACTTTCGCCCCTGCTAAAAATGCCATCAAGGTAGTGTATATAGTTTCAATCTTTAAACCTCCTACAATATTTGCATAAACCTCATAACCTCTACCTCTCCAATATAGCAATTTCCTCACAAATTTATCTGCAAGACTCAGTAAGGCCTCATTTACATGCTTTAATCCTCTACCGAAACCTGAAATTCTAAAAATACTATCAAGCTTAACATTATTACCAAGAACACCATTTTCGATACATCTAGCTATAATCATGGTGCAAAACCAACCAATACCAGTATCTGTAGAGAATAGGTCAATAACTACATTATTGAACTTCCTCTTACTTAAAAACTTCTTAAGAACATTAAGTTCTGCAGAATACTTTTCAGGAAAACTCGAGACAATGTTGTAAACTTTCAGAAACACCTCACCTTTAGTAAGAGCTTCACGATTTAAAATAGAGTTCAACCTAACATCACGAATAAAGCCTTTACAACTCTTAACATCATAATCCTTGAAGATAGAGATCTCTTTCCTAACCTCATCATCATTAAGTATATTTAGCATAATAGATACACCACACGTAGTACCAATATACACATCAGAACCAGAAATCACTAACACAAAATACATCGACACATATTTAAAGACTTATACTCAAACCAAAAGAACAATCAGACTTCAAAACTAAGCACCAAAATAAAGAAGTAACAAACACATAACCTGCACCTTCACCCCCACTACAATCAATTTCTTAAGTCATAAAAATTATCTATTTCTACTCCTTATTGAATCGTTTCTCCATAATGCAAACAGCAATGCTAAGTTAATAATTTGGTAATAAAAATGATAGTTCCAACTACTCCTTGCCAGATAAGTCTTTAAATAATTGTTAATCAAGCAATACATGTGATACAAAGATATTCCAGATAGATACGCAGATTTTTCCTAAATGGTTAAGGACTTAGTCACGTACGACGCTCATAATTATTCTATTAATCATGACAATAGCAGTCATAATCCTAAACATACTATCTCTAAAATTCACACATGACTTACTTAAAGGTTTGAAAAATCATAATTAACATTGACTATAACTACTTCACTTAAACAAAATAATTAATCATAATAATCCACCCTAATAAAAACCTTCTACCCTTTATTGAATTATTCGAGTAGGGTAGTTGATAATGAGGCTTAGCGTGAAAGATCAATCTTTCTACTATTTATTAGATTATTCTTATGCCCAATATGTAGGCTAGGAAGATTCCTAACGTGGCTTTCTACTCTTTATTAGATTATTCACCCAGTTACGAGGAAACTCTTCGAGCTAACCTACGGCTACGAGCCAGAGGAAGTAATTGCTTTCTACTCTTTATTAGATTATTCTGAATATGCTTTAGCATTAATGTACTTACAAGGGGTTAAAACCTTTCTACTCTTTATTAGATTATTCAGAGGATAAATTATTATGCGAGACTGGGCTACACTTCCCAACTTTCTACTCTTTATTAGATTATTCGTTTAAGGAACCTTACAAGTTAAGGCCAGGTTATAAAGTATCTTTCTACTCTTTATTAGATTATTCTTGATAAATGAAATTATTGATAAGTATGGTAGTGAAATTGCTTTCTACTCTTTATTAGATTATTCATAGATACTTGGTCAAGATCTTGAAGGACCTACTTGACTGTAACTTTCTACTCTTTATTAGATTATTCAATTCATACATTTAAAACCAAAGTAACTATTAACTTGTTTTTCTTTCTACTCTTTATTAGATTATTCTAAAGTTACAACAATTATCTAAGAAGTTAAATGTTACCATTAACTTTCTACTCTTTATTAGATTATTCATCTCTCAAACATGCAAAATCTAAGTCAGTATGCAACTTTCTACTCTTTATTAGATTATTCCTAGAATTTATTGACTTTATGAACTTTAAAGATGTTGATGATTATCTAGTTCTCTTTCTACTCTTTATTAGATTATTCCTAGAATTGATTTATGTGATGCGTGTAGAAAAGAATGTTGGCGATAGCTTTCTACTCTTTATTAGATTATTCCATTAACTAAAGAAGTTAAATATACATTGAAGTATGAGTTAAGTATCTTTCTACTCTTTATTAGATTATTCGTATCGTTCACATTAATTGGTAATTATCATGTTCAAGAATTAACTTTCTACTCTTTATTAGATTATTCATTAGTGTAAAGCCTCCTGTAGTTATTACTTTCGATAGTACTTTCTACTCTTTATTAGATTATTCTTAAAGCATATTGCAGAGAAGTTAAGCCTAGCGTTGCTTTTCTTTCTACTCTTTATTAGATTATTCATTAAGCTAGGTGCATCAGAAACTAAGGAATTATCTGTAATAAATATTGACTTTCTACTCTTTATTAGATTATTCCAGGGTGTGGCAATGGCTCTCGAACATGTTCAGCCCCTCAAGGATCTTTCTACTCTTTATTAGATTATTCATTTCACAAATTAAACATGCTTATGAAGTATTAAATCAATACCCTTTCTACTCTTTATTAGATTATTCTTATTGAATAGTCTCATTACGACCTCGCCAGCACTTCCTGACTTTCTACTCTTTATTAGATTATTCAGAAGATTCTAAAATTACTAATAATCGATGAGGTAGAGGAGGTAGCTTTCTACTCTTTATTAGATTATTCAAGCTTTACTCCACAAAAATTGAAAGCTAAATAGTATATACCTTTCTACTCTTTATTAGATTATTCAAACCACTAACCAATGTTGAAAAAGAGGTAGTTCATGATTTGACTTTCTACTCTTTATTAGATTATTCGTGGAGCTACAGCTGAAAGTCCAGTAACATCAACAACTGAAACCTTTCTACTCTTTATTAGATTATTCATGACTTCAAGTATGGATAAAGAAAAATATGAGAAAATAAAAACTTTCTACTCTTTATTAGATTATTCCTATTGGGAGTAGTAGAATGTTTGCGTAGGGGTTGTACTCAACTTTCTACTCTTTATTAGATTATTCTCGGAGCAGGCAGTATGTTGCCTAAACCTTTAAGGATAATTCTACACTTCTTAACTTTCTACTCTTTATTAGATTATTCTGAAGCTTTTTATACCTGTTTTATAAAGGGGTTCTTGAGTTTTTAAGTTTTACTATGGTTGGGGTTTGAAGATTTCTTCAGGAAGTGTGTCTGGGGTTTGTTCTGGTCTTTGTCTGTTTCGATGGTGTATGTTTTTTAAATATGTTTTAGCTGAATGTTTATGTTTACTGTTACTGATTTGAAACATTATGCTTATTGTCCTGTCATTATTTATGTTAAGTATGTTCTTGGTTTTGAAGAGCCTATGACAGAGTATATGCTTTATGGTAAGGAGATTGAGTTAGAGAAGGCGTTGGTAGCTCTTGTTAAGTATTTCAGAGGTGTTAAGGTTTTGAGAAGTATTAACTTGTATAGTAGAAGGTTAGGTCTTTCTGGTAGGGTTGATTATGTAATTATTACTAAGTTTAATGATTATGTCCCTGTAGACATTAAGTGGTGCGAAGTTATTGATAAACCAAGAACAGATCATGTAGTGCAGATTGCAGGATATGCCTTACTTCTTGAGGAATGTCTTAAATGTAGAGTCAAAGTTTGCGGTATTTACTACATAACTAGCATTGGTGGTAAAATCTTTACCATAATGTTTAGTGAAGAATTGAGAAGAAGAATTCTCTCTATAATTAATGATTTGAAAAACATTGTTAAAGGTAAATTACCTAAGGTTAAGAGAAGGTATGAAAAATGTGTAAATTGTAACTATAGTAGTTTTTGTCCACTAAGTAAAGTATAGACTTAAAAATTTCTAGAGAAGTATACACGTGTTTTTCACAATTGATGATGTTTTAAGTATTAATAAGCAGCTAAGTAGACGTCCTAAAGAGTTTATTAGTGATGAGTTGAGAGGTTGGAATTGGAATCAACCACCTATACTACACACGAGCACAACATTACTTACCATAAGTGATATTGTTAGTCTTTGCGAAACTGGTAGGGATATCTATTTAAGAAGAATTTTGAAGATTCCTGAAGAATTTAATGAACATTTACAAAAAGGAATGCTTATACATAAAATTTATGAGCGTGCAGTTAAGTGTGTAAAGAAACTTTTATATAATGAGAAGGTAGATAATGGTATTGAACTTATAGAAGCTATGAAAAGTGAAGGTAGAGTTGAATTTTCAAAATTACTAGAAACTACAAATTGGTCTCTTAACAGAGAATTTATAGAGAGTATCTTCTGGAACTTATGGCTTAAAGCTGCAACTATATACTCAGGTGCTTTCGATCGTGTTAAAAGTAGATTGAAAAGTTATTCCTATGAAAGTATTGTTAATCAGGTGATTCCACTTTACGCTGAGTATATTATTGATGGTTCACTTATTGGTTTATCGTCAAGTATTAGGCTTGATGCTCTTCTCTTTCCAAATATTCCTATAGAGATAAAGGTAGGTTTCTTAAGTAGAAATTGCGAAATTGCACTTGCAGGTTATGCTTTAGCTATTGAAAGTCAGTTCGAAATACCTGTAAATTTTGGAATACTCATACATTCCTCAATATCTAGTGATGGTGATGTAAGTTATGTACATAAGATAATACCTATAAGTGATCAGTTAAGAATTGAATTTATACATGAGAGAGATAGAAGAGTTGAAATTGTTGATAAACAGTTAGATCCTGGAAAAGCTAGTAAATGTTATACATACTGTCCTTACTACAATTACTGTATGGGTGAGAAATTTGGAAAAGAAAAAGATACTACTGATAGACGAGTATGGTTCAAGATTAAGATTAAGGAAAGGTAGATTTACACTTCTTATAAGAAATGTTGAGGAAGGTAAAGTAAAGTTTGTTAAAAAGATTGATGTATCACCTATAGAACTTGACTCCATAATTTTCATTACTAAAGCATCATCAATATCGATAGCAGCACTTATTGAAGCTGTTAAGTATGGTATTGACGTTGTAATTATGGATAACTATAGACCTATTGCTAGAATATTACCTGCAAAGTACGGTTCAAGTACGGTAATGAAGTTATGGTTAAAACAATTAAAAACTTACACAAATAAGGTTGAAAAACTTAAACTGGCTAAAACTTTCGCCTATGGTAAGTTAAGTAATCAATTAAGTAATTTAAAGTATTTTCAAAAGATTGCTAAGCAACAAACATTAAAGAAACTATACTACACGTTACAAGAAGGTATTGATAATCTTCTTAAACATTTAAACTCAATAGATCAAGCTAAGAGTATAGATAATGTTAGAGAAGTTGAAGCTTCAGGAGCAAGATGGTATTGGAAATGCGTTAAAGAACTATTACCTAGGAGTTTAAACTTCAAAAAGAGATTGAAAAGGTATAGTCTACCCTCTGGCTATGAATTAGATCCATTTAATAAAGCATTAAATATTGGTTATGGTCTACTCATGAAAGAAGTTTGGAGAGCGATATTCATGATAGGCCTTAATCCATACATAGGTTTTTTACATAAACCTCGCTTAAAGAAGATGAGTCTTGTATTTGATCTTATGGAAGAGTTCAGACCAGTAATTGATAGAGTATTAATTGCTAAAGCTAGAAGAAATCCATCAAAAATATTACTACTTAAAGATAAGGAAAAAGAAAGTGAAGGAGTAATTGAAGTTGTTAAAGTAGTGACTGAAAAATTAACAGGAATTAGATCTGAAATTCAAAAACAAGCAAGAAAACTTGCAGAAACAATAATGGGAATAGAAGAATATACGCCATATAAACTAAGTTACTAAATCACTCCAAATACTAGTATGCTTCATTATTCAGACAACCAAGATTATTAATATACAACCATTAATAGAGTTGACAAACTAAGATAATGACACTTATCCAATATGCTTAAAGGAATATGGGAAAACCTAATTTCTAAAAAACCTTAGTACTTACGAAGTTTATAATATTTCAACTTCAAGACCATAATCTCTTAAAATTTGGAAATCCTTATTACGTGTTTTAAGAACTTCTTTATTCACGATAGCTGTTGCAGCTATTATCAAGTCAGGATCCGATAATAATCGACCCCTTGATTTCAATTCTGTATACAATTCACAGTATTTTTCTACAACATCATTATCGATCTCTAATACATTAAATATATGTGTTAAAAGTTCTTTAACTTCCCTCCTTTTATCTCTTGAAATTCCCCTTAATACTTCGAGTAACGTTATAATACTTATAGAACCACTTTCAAAGTTACCTCTCCTAAGCATATCTATAATTACTGATGTATCGTAAATAACCATAGCACCCCCTTAGGAGCAGTCTCATTTCAACATTAAAAGGAAAAGTATTTAAGAATATTCAAATGATCTAAATTTAAATCTTTCACGAAACTCTCTATAACTCTCTTCAATTCTTCTTAAATCTTCTTCAGTTAACAGTTTCCTTAGTTCATCAAATGCCTTTTTACGTATTCTTACAATTTCATTATGGAGATCCCAAAGTATTTCCTTAAATTGTTCAACATCCTTTTTAAGATATTCATCTCTACCTAATAATTTCTGACTTGTCCACTTGCCTATTGATCTTAAATCAAATTTTGTCCCTTCACTTAACATTCCATGTGCAAGTTGATTACGACGATTTACAAGAGTATCAAACCCTTTTGTCACCTTTTCCAAGATGTTTCTATTCAACTGTTTAAATCTTGGGTATTTATTAATCAAATCCTCTACTTTTTCTTTACTATCCTTTTTCTGTAATAGAATACTTTCAATTTTTATCCAATCCTCACTTTTAATGGTTATTATCTTAGAACCTAAAGCAACTAAAAGTAAGAATACTATTAATTCACGCGCTATAAGTAAACACTCAAGATAATATCCATTTTCAAATAACCTATCAAATGCTTTCAAAACTGTTTCTAAAGGATCTTTACCTTCAAATTCTTTCAACATATTATCCATAAGTTCTACTATTGAGGAAGTTAAGGGCAGCCATGCCGTATCCTTAATTTTTCCCCAGTACTCTTTGCTAATATTCCTATCAACGTAGTACTCAATATAATCTCTAACAAGCCTATTAACACTTTCCTTAACATTATTTAATCTTCTCTTAAAATCAAGTAAGTAAGTAGGTAACAACACTATTTGTCCTGATCTTAAGAGCCATAATAGTTTCGGAAATTCTTTAGATACGAGACTCCTAACATCTCCATAAACTCTTCCAAGTTCTTCACCAAGTACCTCCCCATATCTTTCAATAAGTTCTTTAGGTATTAACCGCTCATCAAAGAAATGTATAAGTTTTGTACTCGTAATTACATTTGATACAACATCAACAACGTCACTAATATCTTGTACAACAGTCTCATCACTAATCATTGGTGCAGACCACATCTTCACATTAACATTACTATATACATGTTTTATCAAGAGAGTAGCTAATTGAAGTGCTTGAATCATAATATTAGTTCCATGCGTTAAGTCAACATGTAATTCACTTACATTCCACTTCCTAATGGAATCTTCAAGATAGTAATACATTATATTAACTAGAGTACTGAAATTGCCAGAACCATATACCTCATCTTTCTCAATGCTGAATATGCCAGGACTTTTATTTACAAGTTTTAATGCTTTTGCTTTTCCTGGATGAGGGATCTTTACAAGAATAGATTCATTACTATTACATAACTTGTTTATAAAATTTTCAATTTTTAAATACTTTTCTTGATCTTTAAACTCTATGGTTAATTTCTTATCTTCTTTAAAGTCATAAAGCTCATATTTAGTATTATTTTCAATATATCCCGCTTTTGCTTTAAGTAAAGTAATGTAGGAATGTTCATGATTTTGTGTGAAGAGAATTTCAGGTATTAACACAAGAAATTTATCAAAATTAAAAACTTCATGAAGTGCTGCAGGACTTAGAAAAGTTTCAACAACTTGACTTTCAACCCTATACTTAATTAGCCTATAACCAGCAACATCACCTGCGCACCAAACTAGCAACTTTACCATATATTGAATTAGATAAAGTTTTTAATAAATCTATGTTAGTACTATGTCTTCACTTTCTTCTTCATATTTCAAATCTCCAATAATAATTCTTGAATTATAGCATGTCTGTGTTAAGGTGAAAAGTTGAATATTGACCCTACTATAGCCTTTAATTAATCTTCTGAGTCCTGCTTCAATATTTCTAATAGTCGATGGAGTTACATAACCAATAAATGCAGATTTTTGGATTCTTTTCAAACCTTGAGCTTTTAAAAAATCTGCAACCTTTAATCTAAGTTCATCATCAGAAATATCGTAAATAACTAGCAGGTAAAGTTCCATTAATAATTTAAAACATGAAACCTTCTAAAAAATTCATAGTGAATACAGTACTAATTTCAACCTTAGGTACAAGTCCTGGAGGAGTACTAGAAATACTACATTACTTAAGATCGAAGAACATAGACGTTGGAAAAGTAATCATTATACGTACTAAGCATGAAGAAAGTGAAAAATCTTTAAAAATAATTAAACTAACAATATGGCTTTGTATTGATGAAAATATCGAAGTTACAGATTACACATTTCACAAGCAGGATATAGAAGATATTGAGGACTTGAAAGAATTCAAAAACATTATAGATAAGGTAGTTAAAGATCATGAAGATAAAGAGATGATCTTTGATATTTCAGGTGGTAGAAAAGTAATATCAGTAATTACTGCCCTAAAAGCAAAAAGTATAAGCAAACCAATATATGTAGCATTCATCACTGAGAGAAATAGAATGAATGTTAAGTCTAAGATTGAAGAAATATATAGAAAATACAATATTGATGATGTTGTTAGTAAGATAGAGAGTGGTCATCATGATATTAGTACTTTTCAAGAATTTCAATTTAAAGAATTAAAGAACATGTTGTGTAATGAAATTTTATGTAAAGATGCTAAAATACTTAAACTAGAATTGAGTAATAATGATTCAGGTTATGAAGATTTTATCAAAGATGCTTACGAAAATTTAAAACATGCGCATAACGAATTGAATAGATTTAAACAAACAGGTGATGCTTATTATCTTAGAAATTGTGCTGAAAAAGCTTGGAATGCTATTGTACAAGCAACAAACGCATTGATACTATACTTTAGGTATAGTGAAGAGTATATTAAATCACATAGAAAGCGTAGAGAAGCGCTCGACGAAATTGAAAGAAGGTATCTTGAAATTAGAAAATTAGGATTTAGAGACAGGTATTCAGCTAGAGAGAGACACTTACACGAATTATGTTTCTACGAGAATGAATGTCCACCATTAAGAATAGAAGAAGAATTAGAAAAAGTTAAAAAATACATTGAAGACATTGAGAAAATTATACAAAAAAGAAAATAGAACTATCCTTTTCCAAAAACTCTTCAATTCTTCACAAACATACACTACACACCTGTAAAATATGGTAAATTATTCACTATTTCCAAAAATATCTAGGATAGAATATTACGGAATATGTGCCTACAATACTTGGTCCAGCCTTATAGTATAGACTTACCAGAAATGTACTTCCAAAACTTGTCTTGATTAATCTAGCTTTAACTATACTTCTCAACTTTATAATTAATCTTCATTTCATCTAGTATCCTTGTTAAATCTCT
>Ga0190367_1001062_pt1 | contig 17091 bp, 12 predicted proteins | sample 4872181011_MG_FD_171838 | JGI IMG/M metagenome (GOLD analysis project Ga0190367, IMG submission 171838) | Hydrothermal vent microbial mat bacterial communities from Southern Trench, Guaymas Basin, Mexico - 4872-18-10-11_MG | ecosystem: Environmental > Aquatic > Marine > Hydrothermal vents >...
CGCCCCTTTTCTCGCACTAAACCAATATCTAAGTGGGTCTAAACCCAAAAAGATGGACATTATGCTCTCCTCGTTGTTAGACCTGATAATCCAGAAGAAGCTGAACGTCACGATAAATGCTGAGTTCGACCTATTGCTTCTCCTAATAACCACATTTATATTCTTCCTTCTGACCTCCAAGGGTTCTATAAGACCATGTCCCCAGCTAGGCATTAGTGAGAGCTATACGAGAGGAGATATACATGTAGGCTGGCAATTACAGGATTTGGGGCGGGTAGCTCCGTTCTGGCTAAGCTACCAGGATCTTAAGAGACATATTCTCATACTGGGAAGAACCGGGTCTGGGAAAACAAGGCTTGCCCATATCATTGTTGAGCAGATCCTCAGGAACCCCGATGTGAATGTTTGGATCTTCGATTTTCATAAGGAGTACCTCGATCTGATGGCGAAAAAAGATTTTGAGGTTTATGAGCCTGGCACCTTAGAGAGGCCACTATACCTAAATATGTTTGAGAGCCAATATGAGGAGCCCGAATCATATGCTACATTCCTAACAGCCCTCCTTTTAGAGGGGATAAAGCTGAAGGGAGAGGAGGTATCTGCCCAGATGGAGAGAGCACTATCCTACGCTGTGTGGGCGACGGTCACATCGGCGGAACCAAATCCCCTCACATTCCTAAATAAGATGTTCAGTTGGTGCCAGGAAACAGAGAATGATCTGCCTACGGCCATATATACGTTCTATGCTGTTGCGAACCGTGTGAAATCGTTCTTTTCGGGGATAAGCAAGAATATATTCTGGGTTAGTAGTAGCAACATAGACATCGAGGAGATCACCAATAGAAACGTGATTTTCGACCTCTCATTCCTATTCAAAAGAAACCTAAAACGCGAAATACTGCTCCTAGTAAACATCCTCCTAAGATACACCGTGATGACACTCTTCCGAAGAGAAAACCTCATAGGAGACGACGCACCCCCAAGACTTGTGGTACTACTGGAGGAGGGACGATACCTTGTTCCATGGAGAAGGATAAGCTCCACAATGGAGACAACAGCTGTTGAGGACTTCGCCACACTGGCAAGAAAATATGGGCTAGGCCTAATCATAATTTCGCAGTCACCATATCTGATAAGCCCAGACATAATTTCGAATACCGGGACACTATTCCTCATGAACACAGAGATACCAGAAAAGGAATACATTATACTTGATAATGAGGAGCTAAGACAGTTCGTACAGATAATGCCGCCAAAACAGGCAATAGTGAAGCTATGCAGAGAACCAGCACTGGTACATATCGAGGTCAAGGACTATAAACCACCGAAAACAGTCCCAAGGCCCCAAAGCGGGAGGGATACGCCTCACTTAATAATCAGAGAGGACTTCGAAGAATACCTAAGAAAACTACTAGCAAAATAAAGCATAATAAGTGACTATATATTGGAGGCTAAATTGATTTTGGGATGCTGGATATGTCATGGTGTTTTTGTTGTCTGAGTATGTTACTTATTATCCTAGGAGGATTATCTCGGGTAGCAGAGAGTTCATAATTTTTAAGGATGAATTAAAGGACTTACCACTCATCATTTATGCGAATGTTAGGAAGAATCGATTGATAGGCCTTTTGAAGAAGTATGGCTTTGCCAATGATGGCAACGTGCTATATAGACAGGCCACCGAAAAGTGGAAGATAGTGGTGAGCATGGAGGAATGTACCCATAAAGAATCCCCATGTGGTTGCAAGATAGCTTGCTATGCTGTCCTTGAGGAAGGAAATATTCGGTATCCTCTTGTCTATGAAGTAATGCAAATTTTGTGGCGAGAAAATATAAATTATAGGCTCTACTATGGAAGAGAGAAGGTGTTTATCGATAGAATAATAGATAATTATCAGATTACCCTTAGAGACCCCACGCCTAGCTCTCCAGTACCAGTCATTATTGCTCTGGCTCTAGGAATAATAGGGCTCTTGGCATCGATGTCTCTCGCGTTTGGCGAGAAAGGGTAGATACCCTAATGATTCGAATACATGGGTACATAGACATCAATAACCGAGCTTTTTTTCCTAGGAAAAATATGCATAGCTGGCATTGAGAAATACCCCGATCTGCTCATGGACTCCGGTTTTGATGGCCAGATAGGTCTCAAACAGCAGTATATTTCTATGTTTAGTTTAGAGAAAATAGGCGAAACATACATTACAGATATATCTGGTAATAGGTATAGAATTGAGACATACATACTACCTAGGCTCGAAATAGTCGATACAAACAATCCTAAAGTAACAATCGAAATCAACAATGTTATTTGCTTCAGAACCTCTTTTAACGTCATCGGGACAGGATTATTGTCAGTAGTGTTCAGGAGAATAGAAATTAACTATTATGAAAGGAGTCTTGTGGGAGTCTCTACAATGAATACCTTTCAACTCTAATAATATTATTAATGAATTTTTGCAAAATAAACGTTCTAGTAAAGTAATAACACTAAATCCCAAAGTTGGTTTTCTCCAAGTCATCACGCCTAATAGATCAGATATCCAGCGCTTTGGCATCTCATATAGGGTTACTGCTGAGAATACATATGTATCAGTAACAATTCTTAAGATAAATCTATTACTTGTAAACAAAAATGTGTAAGGCACTTTGTATGCATATATAATAATCTATATACTAGCTTTAAGGATGATATATGGAGAAACCCATCAAGTAGAATCATAGGAAAGCCAAACACACGAGCAACAACTAAAAAAGCAATCTACCCATACAAATAGTATCCCCTTTCCCCGCTAGGGACGTAATTTTACGCAGGCAAATCATTTAGATGCTTCTGCCCATGTGGGTCAACTTCTCGCATTGCGGATTTAATTTAATATCTACGTGTGAGTTGGCTCCCCTTTCCCCTTGGTGATATTAGAGTGTTTTGAGTAGGTCTTAGCTTTGTGCGTAGCATTGCTATCATTTTTGTTTCTCCCAATATGACTGTCTTTGCGATTTCCCCAGAATTCTTGTATGAGCCTACCATCTGAATATGTCTTTGGAAGCCCATCGTACCAACAACCGCACCACTCTCAACTTCTTAAGATCTCTCTATCTCTATGTCGAATCCCTTTGGATAACCCCGAATACCCATCTCCTAAGATGTCGATAAGGACACCAAATATTACTTTCCGCACCAATAACAGTTACAACTATGAGTCCCCAATCCCCATACGAACCATCCTGAGATACAATAAAAAGAAAAAGAATATAAGCCCCCAAGAAACCCTGTATTCGCCCCTAGTACTAGTATTTATCACATATTGTATACTGAGCACACCCTCCTACGCATCTCATTCGAAGCTTTATCTCCAATAAAAATTCTTCAGAGTTCCGCTATATAAGTTTGACGCTCTGGAATTGCTGATTCTGAGATAAACCTTATCTCAATAATAGATTGGCTATAGGGAGGAGAATCTTTGGACATGATTTCTATCTTAACATCGCCTCCCAGATTGATTATTCTAGACCTCGAGTTTGATAGGACAATAGCAATCTTGTTATCCATAGGCTTATCTTCACCAGCCAGCGCCAATATCTTTTTGCTAATCTCCTCAAAGAAATTCCCTCCCTCATTATGTTTGATCCTCAACCTTAACACATTGTTCTCATTCAAAGCAATATCCTCAAGAACCCATCGCGATTCTGGTTGCGATTTATCTGATTTTGAAACTACCGCGGGTCTTCCAAACTCACATATCTCATCCATAATCAGCAGGAGTATAACTGGATAGAGATCTATTGAACACGAAATTCGGCCATGTTCATCAATGTTACACCCGCAAACTGTAGATGAAAATAATTTTTTCACAGTCTTTGTGTCTATCGAATGTAGAAATTGAGATAATAGCCCCAAAGCTAATTTTTTGCCATAATCCTTATGCCAATTACTTTTCTTCGCATGAGGATTATCTTTGAATATATAAAAATACGTTAGAACCGCACTGGCCAACCCATGAAGATCTATTCCCTTATAATCTTCTATAAGAAATTCAAATAGTTTTTTCAATGAAGCTTCGTCGCCTCCCAATCCTCCAAAAACAGACGTTATCTCATTATACATTCCGTATAAAAATTCTTCATCAAATTTAAGATCCTTCTCTTTCAAAACTTTATTTAAGCTAAGTTCTTCAGAAATATGTCTAAGTACGACATAGATATAACCCACATCATGAAACAATGAAGTTATCAACCACTGCAAATCTAGACTTCTTCTTTTATCTTTGTCTAAATTAGAGAAGCAGATGCAATTACAGATAGCGCCTACCAAGTATACATTAAGAGAATGTATAAAATGGTCTCTAGTCTCTTCTAACTTAAGAATATAATGTTCCAATTTCTTTAACGCTATTATAGCTTCATATGCCTCATCCTTATGCCACTCTTCGAGAAGGCCTTTGATTTTACGGGAAATTTTGTATAATAACTTTTGTGGGTTAATCTCATCTTTTTCTTTCATTTCTGCAAGAGTTTTAAGAAGTTCTTTAGTAATAATGCATATATTTTCCATGATGGAGTCTCTTCTATTAATAAGTTCGCATAACTTACTAACAACTTCATAAAACTCCTGGAGCTCATCGAAAGCAGCTTTATAAGCCAATATGCTTTGAAACATAATCTACACCCAAATTCCAATCAGCATCTGATTATTTTCTTAATATCCTTTGGAGCTTCCAATGCTAGAGCTTTCCTCACAAAAAATATATATTAACATCAAAAAATCGCCTTTAAATATCTACGCCCAATCTCAACTAAAGCTACCAGAACTTAATTCGAAGTAACACATGTATAGTACAAGCATAATCATTGAGAGAAAACTTACAATAGATAAAAAAGATCAAGTAAATTTTAACAAAATTTTATAGAAAGAGCAAATAGTAGTTACTATAATTTATATACGATATAAAGTCAGTGGTGTACTATTTTGGTCTACGCCCTTAAATTTGATTCAGATCCTATTATTCATCATGAAACACTCATAGAAAAGTTTGTTATAAATAGACTACGTAGAGTATCAAATAAGATCTTAGTAAGATTGCTTATGAAAAACAACGGGCTATATATGGCGAAGAATGAAGCGTTAGAGATTGTCCACAAGAGAAAATACCGAGAGCTACTATATAAGTTCCCAATAGACTTTATATTTAGAAATATTGTTGATTGGATAGTAGGTTTTCTCCCCAAACATTCGATATATTTATTTGAAATCGATGAGCCATTTTTATATGAAGACTTTATCGCCATATTGGTTAAAAATTTAGACCAAGATATAGAGGCGACACCAAGACTTATTTTATTCAAAACAAGAATAGAGCATAGACCTCTATTGCGATGGATTTATGTCAGTACTAATTTTAGGCAGATATACATGTACTTCAGAATGAAAGGCAAAAAAGAACAGATTGTTACTCCACGAGGTAGGCTTAAAACACAGTATCGCTTCGTTCACTCGTTGGTCGTGTTAAGAGATAATTCTAAGTTAATCGAAGTGAGAACCAACTCTAAAATAAATCGAGCATTAGCGTCTGTTGGTCGAACTTTAGAAATCTTGGGATTGGGTGTCGATGTCAAGGTAAACAAAATCAACTTCAATAGCTTGAGTTTCATTAGAAGAATACTTGAATTTGCCGATGCTGTCGGGTATTTAACATTAGAGTTTACGGGCCCCTCTATAAGTCCTAAAGAACGTGGATCAAGATATGGTAAAATTACTTACTCGGGTAGGAGACTTGGAGGAAAGATCGATGATCTGAGAAGGGACGAGGAGGTGAGGGAAAAAATAGAAAAAGCTTTTGTAGCAGGAGGAATCACAAAAATGCATGGAATTATAAGAGTTAATTTGATAGGCGACCAAAAATTGAAATTCGATGATGCTGAACTATCGTTTGGAATAAACTTCAGAGAAAATAAGGTATACTTATTTTCAGGAGCTACAGAGGCAGGCTACACATTCCTAATTAACAAAATCTATGATATCTGGAGAGGTGTAAGTAAAGATGAAAAAGCGTCTCCAACACTTGATTGGTTCCTTGCTTGAAGGAATGAATTTTCCTACAAGATTTAGACTACAGAATATAATATATTACGCAAAGAACGTGGAATATTCCATTAAGGATCTACATGAAGCAATTAGGATCGCCGTTAAAAAAGAATTACTAAAAGTAGGTATTGAATTAAGATGTCCATACTGTGGTGCGCATCTAGGTGATCTTGGGGTCGGCGATCCATTACCAGAGTGGATTTTATGTCAGGATTGTGGTAGGAAAGTACATATAAAAGACATCGAGACGTCCCAAGAGATTATATTCATATTAACGGATAAGGGAAAAAGGTTTTTTCTTCCAAAAAATATCCTCAAACACAAGCTAAAGAAAATGTATGATCAGGCTATAAGAGCTACAGATAGTAATGCTAAGGGCGATCTATTCGAACAATTTGTTAGAGAATTTTTCTCAACTATAGAAGGATTTGAAGTCAGACCTGGAAGATTGCACGTAGGTGAAACGGAGCTAGATGTTATTATTGAAAATAGAATGTTAGATGATCCATTATTCAGTAAATTCGGCCCGATAATAGCTGTTCAATGCAAAAACTTAGCAACAAACAAAATAACACCCCAGATTATAGAAGCGGTCTACCGCCAGGCAAAAATGTTTGGCATTATGTGCAATCTCGCATTTATAGCAGCAACCACGACACTAACTATCGAAGCAAAACCCAAGCTTAAGGAGATCAATGCAAATAAAGATGTCTTTATAGCAATAATCGACAAAAACGACTGGAAAGAATTCTTCAAAAATGAAGAACTAAAACCTCTCGAATTTGTTAAGCAAATTATAAGAGACACACCAAAAAAGTATAGACTACCTACTAGGGCATCTAAGCAAAGCAATTGATGAAAATAGGCGGTTGGGAACATATTCAAAACTAGTTACGTACTAGATATTTTTATTCCAAATTTCAATACAGTATATTAAGCAACATAATCATATAATTGCGCAAGGGAATACATATGATAACTGGCGTTGAGCTAACAGATGAAGCGAAATCCCTTAAATTTAAGGGGATAATAAGACTCGAAAATATCTCGGATCCTAATGAGCCCGAGTCTGATCCAAACTGGATCCTTACTAGAACCCTACTTCTAGAAAAAGATAAAGTGATGTTGGAAAAAGCGATTAATGAATTAAATACTGGAAAGTCTGATTCTGGGAATGGAAAAGGTGTTTATGTTCTCAAAGGATTGATGGGCTCTGGGAAATCTCATAGATTAGTCTTTCTGTATCACCTTTTTAATAATGTTCCCCAATCAAATGAATTCTTAGAAAAATACGGTTTACCCGAAATCGAACAAAAACCAAGGGTTGCGGCATTAAATGCTACTGCAGAGATTAGTGGATACTATCTTGATGAAGCAATACTAAGTAAGTTGGGAATAGATTGGACTGAAGCTAGAGCGCCTTCTAAGAAAGAATTAGAAGAGTTATTAGGTTCGGGCCCCCTTGTCATTATTATTGATGAGTTAGAGCGCTGGCTTAATCAGTTTAGAGATAGACTAGCGATTTTCAATCGTAATCTTGTGTTTCTTCAAAACTTACTAGATGTAGCCTCGGAAGATGGAAGAAAAATACTGGTTTTCATGGCGATATATGGAACACAAGATGAGCCTCTTTCGACTATAAGGAGAATTAAACCATTTTTCATAGACCTTGGGGGAAGTGATGATATCAAAAAGATAGCAATGTACAGATTAATTAAACGCATAGATAAAAACAGAGCTACCAGAATCGCCGACGAGTTATCTAGAAAGTATGCTGATGCTAAAGTTAATGTAAATGTAGGAAAAAAAGACATTGAAAACTTCTTTCCATTTCACCCATATGTTCTAGATGTGCTGGCCAATAGGTATGCATCTCATAATAAATATCAAAATACACGAGGGCTCCTTCCATTACTAGCAATAGCATTACTAAAATCAGATAATGATATATTACTACTATCGGATATCAGCTTTAATAAGAATGACATAGTAAAGGAATTCAAAAAAATTGAGAGCGAATTTACACAAATAATAATAGAGTCGGACGTAAACTATATAAATAAACTTAACCTAAGCAATGAAGAGAAAGAAATCCTTATTAATGCTCTATCTGCAGTTTTCCTGAGAAGCATAAATAGTGGTCCTGGAGGCACAGTTGACGAAATTGTTATTGATTGTCTTAGGCCGAGTTTCAATTTTAATGCAATAAAATCGCTGATTTTGAAGTTAAGAGATTTACCACATATACACGAAGAAGATAGCCGTCTTATAGCACGTCGAGAGATAAATCCAGCAAATGTTGTTACACTCGAAGCCGAAACAAACCCCGATATTATAATAGAGGTACCGAATGAAATATTGGATACTTTAAGCAAACTAATAGGAAAAAGAGGCGAAGAAGTATATCTATATGATACAATTTGTAACATTAGCAACAGTAAGTTATTGGAAAGTCCAAAACTTAAACTTGTATTTATACTTGACTATTATGATGATCAAGACAAATTGCGTGAAGAGCTAGAAAAGTTTTTATATGGAAAGAGATTCCAAAATACATTTGTTTTTATTGTATCTCAAGAAAAAATTAGGGATCGCATAATTTCAATTACAAGGAGAGTAATCGCAGCAAGGAATTTAGTTAAAAAGGGGAGCGGAAAACGTAGAAAAGCATACGAAAAATTGCATAGAGATTATAAGAGGATTCTAAAGGATGAGTTAAAGAAAATAAAGTGGAATGTCGTTGTCTGGATAAAGAGTGATGACGGAGTAGATATGGCTTTACTTCCACTGGAAAATCTGGCAGACGATCCGCTTAAACATTATCCAGACTATGAGCAAGAAATAATAAGAATTCTCGAAGAAACTGACGATGAGCGAATATCCTTTGGGGAGCTAAAAGGATACTTCCTAAACGTCAGAGGCAAAAAACCGATAAGAAACATTGGAGAATTGAAGCGAGCATGTCAAAATCTCGCCAGACAGAATCGCATTCATATAATTATGGGTGGACGAATAGTTGATGAGCTAAATAGAGATGATGCAATCATAGTGCTAGGCCCGCCACCAAGAACTCATGAAGATAATACTAAGGGCATCGCATCAATACCTATAAAGCCAATCTCCAAACTTGGAAAAATAACAGCTACAAGAAAATCCCTAACAAAGAAAGCGACGCTTCAAAAAGAACCCTTAAGAATATTTACACCACAAGAAAGCCAATCAGTAATGCCCATCAGGGATAGGTCCGTACAAGAAGCAAAGCAATTCAAAATAGAGGGCGAAATAAGAAGTCTTTTATTGAAATTAGAGAGTAAGATCACCTCAATTACCGGTAAAGATATAAGTGAAATAATATTGAAGAACATCACTATGGAGATAGATCTACAACCTGAAAATATACCTTTACAAAGACTTTTCCAAACATTACATATTTCCAAAATAGAAGAAAAACTAAAACGCATCGTTATTTTCTTAGAATTCGAAAACATCAGTGCCGGCAATCTAATTAATTTGATAAGGGATATGCAAAACATTAAAGCTAGGGCAAAGATCATAGGCGAGGCCTGTTAGTTATGGATCTTGAAAGCTTAGTATTATCACCAGAACCTATGAAGATAGTTATGGAGGAACTATATAATATTATATTGGAGAATAAGTCTTCATTTAAGAAAATGGAAGCTAAAATCACTAGATTCGAAAAGATTATTGAAGAAATCTATATGGAACTAATAGAAGAAATTATTCCTAGGAAAATACCGCTGGAAATAAAGAGAATTATTGGAAGAAACACAATCATTATGGATGCAATGAGTATTAGAGAAGGGATCCTTCTAGCCAAAGAACTTAAAGAAGAAGGATATGATATAAAATTCGATTCTGCTATAACTTTGCCTCCAACGGATACTCGAAATTTTAGATTACAAATCTTTGGCAGAGAAACACTACCAAGTAATTGGATTAGGATAAGAAGCCCTATGGAGGCAAGTAAGCTTTTGATAGAACCAGGAATTAAGGGTATATGGTGTGAAATTCCTGACGAACTATTAGAATCGCGCAGTATCGGATTCGAAGAAATATATCCTAAAGTTAAGAAAACAGTTGCAGAATTAATTGTAGCTACCGGCTGGGAAGAAATAACGATACTATCGGATCATGGCTATATACCAAGGGCAGACAAGTATAGATGGCCGATATATAATAAACATGCTCGCGAATTGATGAAAAAAATTTTCCGTGGCGACCGATATGTTAGAAAACAAAACTTAACAGAAATTTTTAGTGGTGCTGAACACAGAATTCTAAGTCTTATTAAAGACTACATCATAGAAATAGGAGATTTTATCTGCGCTAGGGGTAGATATATTTGGCCGGTTCCTGGAAAAGGATCGATAGGCGAACATGGAGGAGCATCTCTTCTAGAATTAATTATTCCAATAATTAAGGTGAGATTATGAATACAAAGAAAACTAAACTAATTGAGGAATATTTTCCACTAGAATTTTTATATCCTATCGTTCGTAAAGAGTCTAATGTTGCTGCAAGAAAGCCTATATATAATATGCATAAATGGTGGGCTAGAAGAGTCGCATCGACATTTAGAGCGATAATAATTTCGTCTTTAGTTAATCGAGAGGTATTAGAACAAGCTAAAAGTGAAATTTTATCAAACTCGGATCCCAAAGCTAAATTTGAAAATTTGTTTTACAAAGCTAATCCCATACCTAATAGCAACAACTTAATCCTTCTAGACCCATTCATGGGCGGAGGAACGACGATCGTCGAAGCAACAAAACTAAAATTAAAGGTAATTGGTATAGACCTTAATCCAGTCGCATGGTTTGTTACGAAGATGGAATTAGCACCTCAAGACAAAGATAAACTTATCAAAGCATTTCAATACTTAGAAGAACGTGTTGGTAAGAAAATAAGTAAGCTTTATGAAACAATATGTCCTAAATGTGGAAAGAAAGTGCCTGCATTATATATCTTCTGGGCCAAGCAAGCAGTATGTCCTACATGCAAGAAAGAACGTCGACCCAACCCAGAATTTCTCCTTATAAAACCTATAATTCATCGCCCATCGAGAAAGAAACCGGGTATAGCTGTTTGTCCAATATGCGGAGAAGTTTTTGAAATAAGGAATAATAAATTAAATGAAATAATATGCCCCAATGGACACAGAATAACAAACCTATTAAATGATAATGAAAAAGGAAAAATTATTTGTCCAAGAGGCCATAAACACACAAAGCAGGAAGTAACACCACGTTCAGGATGGCCTTATCCTGCAAAATTTGTGATGTACGCTATAGAATACTATTGTCCTAAGCATGGTCGTGGTATTAAAAAGCCAGATAGAAAGGATGTCGAAAACTATGAAAGAGCTAAAAAAGAGCTCATCGAAAGATTAAAAAGATATGGCATCAAATGGCCACCAACAGAAGAGGACATTGCTAAATTTGATAAAATATTTATCCCATCACAGAGGATTCCACGTGGTAAAGAAACATTAAGACTTCATAATTATGGCTATAAATATTTCTGGCAAATGTTTAATGAGCGACAATTATTAGTGCTATCGCTTCTTCTTGAGGAAATTAGCAAAATAGAGGAGAAAAATATACGCGAATTTATGCTTATGGTTTTCTCGAGCATGTTAGAATACTCAAATATGTTTTGTGCTTACAACTCATCGAAAAGGATGATCGTTAATTTATTTAATAGGCATGCTTACCCAATCAAAGATGCTCCCGTGGAAGTTAATATCTGGGGATTTAGAGAAAATGGAAACGTTAATAATGCTAGAGCTATTGGAACTGGTAATTTCACCGCTACATTCTTGAAGGCTTTACAGGGCATTAAGTACTTGGAGAATATATATGAGTATAAATATGATCGCAGTAAAGACAAATTAAAAAAAGTTTTCCTTAATTCAAAAATACATCCTAAATTTGTTGAGTCGTTTGAAGAACTTAAAGAATCCAGCATTCTAATTTTAGCTAAAGATTCAAGAGATCTATCCTTTGTTCCTGATTCCTCGGTGGATGCTGTCATCACGGATCCGCCCTATTACGATAATGTTATGTATTCAGAGTTAGCAGATTTCTTTTATGTTTGGATTAGAATCCCACTTAAGGACTATTATCCTTGGTTTCGACCCCCTTATACTCCTAAGTCTCCAGAAATTGTTAAGAGAGATAAATCTGGTAAGGACTTTGAGGAAGGTCTTAAGGCAGTTTGGAGAGAGGTTTATCGCGTTTTGAAGCCAGAGGGGCTTTTAGTATTTACTTATCATTATCGAACAGATAAGGAAAATACTGCTTGGCGTGCAATTCTCTCTTCATTGCTTGATACAGGTTTTGTCATTGTTGCTACATATCCCATTCCATCTGAAATGACTGTAAGTATGCATATACGTGATACAGCGTCAAGGACTTTTGATACTATTATTGTTTGTAGAAAACGAGCAGGGAAACCTGAGGAGATTAGTTGGAAGGAGTTGAAGTTAAAGCTTATTGCTAATGCAAAGCGAGAGCTTAGGAATCTTAGGAGGTTATATTCTCATATTAGTCCAGAGGATATGTCGACGATAGTACTTGGATCATTTCTTAAACTGTTTTCTATTCATTGGCCGAAAATACATGATGATAGGGGCGAGGAAATTTCTTTAACAGATGCGCTTAGAGATATACAAATAATGATTAGGTCTTTAATTTCTGAGGAAGCGCCACCAGCAAAAACTCCCCTGGAGGAGTTTTATCTGAGACATTTAGTTAAGAGAGCTTTGATAAGTCATGATGAGCTTATAAAGCTTATTGAATCGACATATCTTGATGTAAGTCCGGTAGACTTAATTAAGAGGAAGTTTGTCGAGAAAGTGGGCTCTGAGTATCATATAGTCCCGCCACATGAGAGGGGAGAAAAAATAAAGAATCTCGAGCTACCTATTGATTACATCCATCGTTATGTATATCTCTATGATTCTGGCAAACCACTAGAACCCCTCCCACCTCCAGAACTATATGATGATGTTCTCAAAATGTTGGAATATCTGTGGAAAAAAACGAAAGATAAGAGATATGAAAATATACTTAAACTGTTGACTAATCAGAAAAAGGTAGAAAAAGTAGATTTAACTAGGTGGATCACCTAATGACACTAAATGCGGGTTTCTACGTAATAAGGAAAAAAGATCTACAAAAATTTTTGAAGACAGTAAGCTATGCAAGAAAGAGTATTGTAAAATTTCTTAAGGAGGGTTCGACAGAGGAAGTTGTAGTTATTAGAGGATTTGACGCTGTATTAAAGAACTTTACGAATGTTCAGAATTTCCTGAGAAAACGTCTTTCTAAGCTTAGTGAAGAGTTATCTATGGGTTATCACGTAGTTATCTTCGTAATGGAGAATATAGAAGGTATAGATGATCCACGAGTTGGAGGGATTCCTCTTAAGCCTTTATTTGGTTTTCGACTTGAAGCAGTTATAGATGAAAGTCTCATCTATTGGTACATATCAATTCCATTTTAGTTTTTCTAACACAAGTTGCTTTTTTAGAGTTCAATCTGAGGATGAAGATGAAGAATTTTACTTTTTTCATTGAAAAAATTTGATGTACCTTAGTGCATGAGAAATGCAAGCTGATAACAGCATAAGAGGCCAGATAAGTATTCTTAAAGGAACTATTTCAGAGTACATCGCATGTATGACTTTGAGGTATCGATATAGAGACTACATAGCCCAGATATTCTGGCATCCTCAGCTAAATATTGTTCTCCAACGACGACTTGATGGAATAATATCAAAGGTCTATATTAAGGATGGCGTTCAGGGATTGCCTCTACCATATAAATATCCTTTACCAGATGTTGAATACTATGGGAAATATATTTCACATTGGTTTACTGTGATAGATTTCGAGGATATCATATCCATGGTGAATATTACTAGGGAACAGCTAGAAGCTCTAAAACTAATAAGCGGAGTAATACGATTTATGCGTTTAGCGGCTTTCAAACCTGGGTCTTACAAAGAAAAAATTAGAAAACTAAAATCGCTCTTTAACCTTAATTGGACTTTAGATCCAATAAGTAAGACTATTATGAATTTTCTTCAAGAGAAAATTTCAGACAGAAATTTCCTCTCAAAAGTCTTTGAGCCACTTACCCTGAGCATTGATATTGTTAAATTCATTAAAAAAGATCTCTACGGATACACAAAGAATAGGTTGAAATCAGAACTAGAATATCGTGCCAGGAAAACAGTAATTTCATCATTCTCTGAAGAAAGAATTAAAGATCTAAAAAACCTTTTAAAGACCATAGAAGCTATACCCCCAGATTACATCTACGAGCTTGCAAATGACAAAAACTTAGCAATTCTGCTACTCTACATGCTCAGCTACGATATAGACACGACATTAGAATTACTTAAGAGACGAATACTCCACAAGATTTCGGAAAGAATAATTAGGCATATGGATATTCTTAGCAGACTAATAATGTGCAGTATGTCTTACGACATACTGGTTTTCATTTTCGATGAATTTGGTCTCATCAAGCAAGTAGATATTTATGAAGTTAAAAGCTCTAAAAATGAGCTAATAAAATACATCAAAACAATTATGGGACACAAGAAATACAAGAGCGAACAGACCATCAAAAAATTTTCCAATATAAAGACTTGCTTAGAAGAATATGCCCGGATATATCTGATGTATGTTCCACCGTGTATTGAAAATGGTAAACTTCCTGAGCCTCAAATAGTAGAGATAACTCATAGCATAGAATAGCTGGCATATTTAGTAGTTATTAGATCAGACCCCTTGTCCTGCTCGAGAATTCCTCATAAAAAATAAGGGGGAAGTAGAGCTTACTTCTTCTCCTCTTTCTTCGACTTGATGTACAGCTTCTTAACTTCCTCTGGGATGTGGGGGATTAGACCTGCGTCGATAAGAACATTAAGCATCTTCTGGCTGAGCTCAATAATCTCCTTAGCACGCTCATACTCCTCCTTCCACGTAGTAGTACGACGAGCAACTCCCTGCTTAACAGCCTGCATAGCACATGCGGCGGCCTCATATGGGAACAAACCGGGCTCATCCATCCTAGCGATTATGTAGTCCTCACTCAGCTCAAACTTACCGTACTTCTCGGTGTACTCAGCAATCGCATCGCCCGCCGCAATACACATTTCATCCGTCACCGTTTTAGCCATGACGTCTAAACATCCGCGAAATATGCTTGGGAACCCGAGCGAGTTATTGGTCTGGTTTGGGAAGTCGCTTCTTCCTGTTGCTACTATTTTTGCTCCTGCTTCTTTTGCTTCCCATGGCCATATTTCGGGTATTGGGTTTGCGCATGCGAATACTATTGCGTCGTGTGCCATTTGTGCTATTTCTTCTTTTTTGATTACTCCTGGTCCTGGTCTGCTCATTGCTATTAGTACGTCTGCTCCTTTTAGTGCTTCTTTTAGTCCTCCTATTATTCCTTCTGGGTTTGTGTGTTCGCACCACCACCATTTGTATGTTCCTTTGCAGTCTTTTCTGTGGGGTCCTAGTGTTCCTTTTGAGTCTACTATTATTATGTTTTCTGGTTTTGCTCCTGCGAGTAGTAGTACGTCGGCGCATTTCTTGTTTGCTGCTCCGAATCCTAGGAATACTATTTTTGCTTCGTGTAGTTTTTTGCCTACTACTTTTAGTGCGTTTTTGAGTGCTGCGTATACTACTGTTGCTGTTCCCTGTTGGTCGTCGTGCCATACGCATATGTTTAGTTTTTCTCTTGCTTTTTCTAGGACTTCGAAGCATTTTGGTTTTTCTATGTCTTCTAGGTTTATTGCTCCGAAGTTTGGTTCTATCCATTCTAGGAATTTGATCATGTCTTCTGTTGTTGTTGCTCTTGTTACTAGTGGGAATGCGTCTACTCCTCCTAGGTATTTGAATAGTACTGCTTTTCCTTCCATTACTGGGAGTCCTGCTTCTGGTCCTATTTTTCCTAGTCCTAGTACTCTTGTTCCGTCGCTTACTACTGCTGCGTAGTTCCATCTATTTGTGTATTCCCATACTGCTTCGATATCCTCTTTTATTATTCTGCATGGCTGTGCTACTCCTGGTGTGTATATCCATGCGAAGTCGTCGTAGCTTTCTATTGCGCATTTTGGTATTACCATTAGTTTTCCTCTGTAGTATTTGTGGAGTTTTTCTGCTACTTGGCTCCATACTTTTGCTTTTTTTAGGAGTTCTTCTTTGGTTACTTTCTCCATATAGCTCACCTTATATCCTAATTGATAGTTACGAAATGTGTAATATATGTAGGGATATATAGTATGTATATTTTCTGGTGTAAATAGTTTTGGTTTTCTGATGGTTGCTGTCTAACCGTTGCGAAAATTGCACAAAAATGATTTTTGGTGTTTGGAATTCTGTTTTCTGGATGCTGGATGAGAAATCTTATTTGGGGGTTGGAGGAGTGGGTGAGTACGGGGATTCCTCTTTCTGATGTTTAGATCTAGGGGCTTATACTTGGGGTGATCTGTAGTTCTTTATATGCGTTATTTTTGTGTGTTTCTTTAATTGGTTAAATAATTTATTGTCTGCTGTTATGATTGTTGCGTTTAGTTTCTCAGCGATCACTATGTAGATGGCATCATAGGTGGTGATGCTGAGTTTGAGTGCTTTCTTATACGCTTTTTTGACTGTGTTCCAATCTGTGTCGATGTATTCTATGGGTATTTCGGATGCTTCTTCGATGTACTTATTAGCTAATTCGGGTTTTAGGTATCCCCTTACAACGTATTTTCTGATGGCGTTGCAGAATTCCTGTATGAAGGACTTTGGGGCCACCAGATCCACATATCCATTTGAAAAATCTTCAAGAAGTTTGTCAGCTTTTTCCGAATAATCCTCTTCGATGAACCACTTGACTCCGACTGATGCATCAACTACATATATCATCGTGTATCCCTATCTTCTCTGATGAGCTCCGCGGCAAGGTTACCCTTTAATTTTGGCCCCT
>Ga0190367_1001063_pt1 | contig 17086 bp, 17 predicted proteins | sample 4872181011_MG_FD_171838 | JGI IMG/M metagenome (GOLD analysis project Ga0190367, IMG submission 171838) | Hydrothermal vent microbial mat bacterial communities from Southern Trench, Guaymas Basin, Mexico - 4872-18-10-11_MG | ecosystem: Environmental > Aquatic > Marine > Hydrothermal vents >...
GCAAGAAACCCCCACTTAAGTGGGGAGAGAGTCAATCCTCTTCCCACTCTTCTTCCTGGATATCCTCTATTATCTCCCTTCTATCTTCTTCCTTCTCTAATTCCTCAACGAACCTTTCAGACTCTGAAACGTACTTCACTATGAGAACATCGCCGCTCTTAACCCTGAAAGAGGAATAGGGCGGCATTATCCACCAGTCATCTCCCCGCTTTACTGCCAGCACAGAAATTCCCTTCCGAGAGTAGCCTAACTCCTTCAAGGACTTTCCATCATCCTCCTCATCCATTTCAACTACGCTTATTCTCTCTATAGTCTCCTCTAAGACATCCGAGATCAAGGGGTGAGGTTCAAGTCCTAGGAGCAATGGCTGCACTATTGATAACGCTCCATCAGCTATCTCCTCGCTTGAGAAAGCTATTCGCAGAGCGCCATATTTCTCCTCCTTAGAAAGTTCTTTTAATTCCATGACCTTCTGTGAAAAGCTTTCGACCATGGCGTCCACGTAATCCTCAAGTTCTCTCACCTTTTCTGCAATGTCCTCGCTCTTCGTAAGCATGGCTGTATAAGCTATATCCACCATTATCATTGAGATATTCCTTATCTGAACTAAGTCCTCGATTATATCCTTATAGACTCCGGGCTTTTCCAAGGCGTAGTACTCCGCTTGGAGTTTAGCTCCGAGACACTCAGCAAGACTCGTTACTGCTTCTACGCTCCCCCTAACCATTATGTAGTCGCCCTCTCTAAGTAAGTAGTCCTCATTAGGCTCTATGACAACACTAACACCCCTTCTCAAGGCTAGTACGTCGACTATAATGCCAGCCTTCGTTAAAAGGTCTCCAATACTCTTCCCATCGAACTCCTTACCTACGTGGAATCTAGTGATCATTTCACCCGTATTAAAGAAACTCTCTGAAACTCCTCTAGGGATTCTGATCTTTGAGAAGGCGACGTTGGCTACATCAGCCGCTGCATTAGCTATTCTTCCCGTAGCTGAAGCTATCCTAATGATGCTAACTATTCTCTCTGCATCGTCAGCACTTCTGGTGGCCAACGCAGCTTGCATTAGAAGCAACAATTCCATCCTATCGACTGTCTTCTCGAGCTCTAGGACCTCGCTAGCTAATTGCTCATCGGCGTAGATTATTGATGAAAAGGCCAAGTTGACCATGAGCCACGATAGGTTCTTCATTCCCCTTAAAAGGTCCTTGACTGGAATGGGCTTATACTCTAGTTCGCTTTCCAACCTAAATTGTCCACCCATCGAAAATAGGGGATACTATGAGATAAACTTTACTTAAGGTATCTGGTGCTTGTGTCCGAGAAACCTAGGACGTAGGCTTAAGGCTCCTAGCAAGCTACGCTCTAAGTTTAAGGAAAACGATTAAGCGCGCACCCTCTCCAACCAGCCCTCAAACTCAGTAAAGAGGGAGTTCACGTAGTTCCGCCACTTAAGGAACTCCTCAGGCTTTCTCGGAAACTCCAAGTAAAGCCCTTTGACTCTATCCATGTAGTCCTTAACGGTTTTCACTTCTCTTAATATCGTGGGCCTTCTTGCAAGCCTTAACGCTATATTGAGCTTCTTAAGAATGCTCATCTCGAGCTCCCCTTCATATCCTATGCTCGATAGCTCTTCATCGCTCACGATCTTGCTATCCAAGATAAAGTTCAAGTCATCGTTCGTAAGCTTTTGTAAGTATATTCTCAAAATGTCAAGCGCTGCTTGCTTCGCTCCGTACAGGCTATGGTACTTGTGGTGATAGGACCAGAGGTTCTTTAGCGTTGGTGACCCCGCTTCAAAAGCCTCCTCTATCGTCCGGCTAGCGTTAAGCGCACTTAATAAGGAGGGTCCTATACCTCCGCCATGAATTGGATTCGCCGTGCAAGCAGCATCTCCTACAACAATAAACCCGTTCCAGACCATGCATGAAACAGTCCTTCTGACCGGCACTATCCCTCCACCCGAATTTATAGTTCTGACAATTCCCTTCTTCTTGATAATCGGCAAGACGTGCCTAATGTACCGCGTCTTTGGATTGGGTGCGTTAGCTCCCTGTTGCACTCCTATCCCGATGTTGACGACGTTCTTAGACTTCGGGAAGAACCACCAGTAGCCCCCTGGGGCCACCTCTACGTCGAGGAATATGTCAGCGAAACGGGAGTTCACTTCCTCCTCTAGCTCTACTATCTCCCTATAGGCCACAATATAGTCCCTTCTAGAAATCTTTTCCGAGACCCACCAACCTTCGGGTAACGTGTTGCGTATGACAGCAGTAGCGCCTGAGGCATCCATAACTATTTTGGCTTGTAGATCCCGCGTCTCACCGCTCTTCAAGTCCCTGACCCTGACGCCCTTAACCCAAGACTCCTCCACGAGGGACTTAAACGCGTGACAGCGATCGTAGAGCACTGCTCCCTCGTCCAGCGCGCTCTTTAAGATCCTCTGTCCAAAGACCCTTCGATTCAGTGCATATCCCTCACCGAAAGCCGTTATGTAGTTCCTCTTATCAGGGGAGAAAACCCTTACGCCTTCAAATAGGCTTTCGGCATCAAATCCCAATTTGGGAGGCTCAAGTCCAGTGGTCACAAAGTGGTGCTTACCTATGGCGTCTCCACAGACCTTCTCCCCTATTTTATCTGCAGGCTTTCGATCGACTAAGGCCACTTTAAAGCCCTTTTTAGCAAGAGTGTAGGCAGCGAAAGCTCCAGCTGTCCCAGCACCTACAACTACGACATCGTACGTCAATTAAGGCACCTCTTAAAATTCTTGGCTTAAGCTTATTTAAGGTTTAGATAAGTTCTCAACTAGGTCATTCACTTAAGGAATGAACTATAAAGTAAAGGAACTGGTGCTGTGAGTAGGTGGAGAAACTGAGGACGTTGCAGTTAACGTTCTAACATTAGGGGCTCTCTGATGGTCGGGTATGCCAATATCTTCCCGAGGAGCATTTGCTCCTGGATCCTACCGATGCTAACTGGTTTCAGGCTCTCTAGAGCCTTTTCTGCAGCTTGAAGCTTTGAGGAGATCTCAGCCCTTATTTCGAGCAAAGGATCTCCCTTCTTAACTTTATCGCCAAGCTTCACGAAAAGCCTCACACCAGCACCTTTGTCTTTAGGCGCACCAGCAAGCCTTGCAAGCAAGGCTATAGCCTTATTGTCAACCCATATAACATCCCCCTTGTTTTCGGCATAGACCGTAAGTTTCTTATCGCCGATGGGTATGTCTTCGGGCCTCACGTTCGGGTCTCCTCCCTGAGCCCCAATGATCTCCCTGAACTTTCTCTCAGCCTTGCCGCTTCTTAAAGCTTCCATAGCCAATTTCTTACCGTCCTTATGCCCTACCATTTCCAACAGAAGCCCTGCAAGGCTTGTGGCTTTATCTATCAAGTCTTCAGAGCCCTTACCCTGCAGTGCATATAGAGCCTCACGAGCCTCTAGAGCTGGGCCAGCACTATAGCCTAAGGGCTGTTCGCCGAATGTTAGCGCACATACAACGTTCATTCCAAGCCTTTTACCAACCTCTATGAACTCCCTAGCAATATAGTGAGCCTCCTCCGACGTCTTGACCTTAGCTCCCATGCCTACAGGCATATCGATGACCACGTGTGTAGCTCCCACGCTTTTCTTCTTAGCCATGATCGAGGGGATGAAGAAGGGATCTATTGAAAGGGGATACTCTACCCTTATTATTTTATCATCTGCTGGCGCTAGTTGAAGAGCTCCGCCCCAAGCTATGCATCCATTCGTTTTATAGACCACCTCACGCATTTCCTCGATCGTTAAATCTACGGACATTAGAACCTCAGCCCTATCGGCAGTACCTGCGGGAGAAGTTATAGCTCTTGAAGACGTTTTAGGAATAGTATAGCCCAACGAAGCTATTATCGGCACGACGAGAAGCGTCGTCTTGTCTCCCGGAATACCCCCTATGCTATGCTTATCGAGTATGGGCTTCCTGTCTAGACCTAGGGTTTTCCCGGTCTCAACCATAGCCCTCGAGAAGTAATAGGCCTCATCTACGCTAATTCCATCGTGGTGGTACGATACTACAAAAGCCGTGAGCTCTATCTCAGTTAATCTGCCCGCAACGATATCCTCAATTATCGTCTTTATTTCGTTGTATCCTAGCCTTATCCCCCTGAGCCTGTCCCTTATGTATTTGAGCGATAAAGGGGGCTCACAAGCTTCCACTTCAACCTCAGCACCTTCCTTGAGATTAAGCTCGCTCCATACTTCCTCGTTCACTAAAATATACTGGCTTGGAACCTCTCCCGCTATATTTACCTCCGCGACTACCTCCTTACCGCCATACCTTACTCTAACTCTATCGTGAGGCTTTATGCCGAGGAATGCCGCAACGCTGTCATCTACTACGACCTGAGGTATTCCTGAAGAGAATCCTATTCTTTTAACTATCAGCTCCATAAAGAACACGCAGAAAAATAGAAAGCTCTCTAATCTATTTAAAGTTTTTTGTAGAAAAGACTGTTTTAATGTATGCGTTAACAAGCCTCTTAAGCTCGTTTATAAGCTCCTTAACATCCTCGCTTAAGCACAGGGTTGTAGGCTTACCCCAGTACTTTAGTACTAGCGCTCTCACCAAGTCGAAGGATAGGGAATGCACCGCATAGAAATCCGTAGTTCGGAGCCTTTTCCAAGACTCCTCTAAGCTCAAGATGTCCTTAGAGCCGACTACTTTAGAAACAAGTAAGAGGTAGGCTGTAGAGGCTAGCGTGAACGCGGGGCCTGTAAGCCTCTCAGCTAGAAGTAGCCTTGCAGCCTCTAAGTACTCCTGTATGGTCTTTAGGGCTATGTCTTCGACCACGGGGGCAGGAGGCTTAGCGAGGTACTTGTTATGTATCAGAGTTATCAGGCACACGAGAATCCCGGGTATTGCAAGGAGGACGAAGAAGTAGGCTGCCGACTGTACAGGTAAGTACTTGAAGACGGAGATAAGGGAGAGGATATTGAAAACGTAGTGTGAGACTATCGTCGTTTCGAGACCCCAAGTTAGGTAGATGTACCCGAGAATCACTCCCTGAATGAGTATTTGTCCCACCTTGATCCACCTAGGTATTATCGGGTAGTTTAGGTGTAGTAGTGACCAGAGGGCTGATGAGACCAGCACGGCCAGCAATTCCCTTCTAAATAGCTTTTTGAAGAGGTTTATTGAGAAAGCCCTGAACACAATTTCTTCAAACACTGCTGCGAGGGAGGATATAATAAATACGGAAACTATCACGTTACCGCTACTGAGGATCTCGCGGAAGAAGGCGAAGGATGAGTAGATCGGCTTCACCAGTATTTCGAGAACTATGAAGTAGGATACTGATATCAGGAAGAGGATGAAGGCTATTATATATCCCACGGCGACGTTAGAGAGGGACTTCTTAACGTCTATTTGCTCCCGCTCCACCAACCTTCCAAGCACAACCCATCGAGTCCTTACCTTATCTTCGAGGACGTAAGCCGTAGAGGACTCGGTGAAGAAGAAAATTCCCTGAAAGATCGCCGAGAAGATTAGCATGAGTACCTTTACGGCTAGGAAAACTTGCTTGGGCACTTCCTTAGGCACTTCAAATACCACTTCATCTACTGAGAGGATGTTCAACGCCAACATGAGCGTTATAACTATTAACGTGAGAATTCCAAACACTGCTAGACGGGGCTTTAAAACCTTGTAGTTCTTAGCAAACAGTACAATTGAGGCTACGAATAGGAACAGGTTTACGATAAGTGCTGGTATCAGGAGGAGAAGCATTGAAAAGTACTCCTCCTTAAAGCCAGTGACGAAATTTCGCGGCACCTTAACGTAGTGTTCGTAATAGATTATAGTACTGCCTATGATTCGCATGCTCACCCTTTCCTCTAGAGCACCCTCAGTCTCCAGCCTATATGAAGTCTTAATCCATTCCATGCAATGCTCCGTAAAGTTCTCTTCTACTCTGGTCTCGTTTAGCACGAGCCTCCAGCTTGAGACATTCCTGTAGCCCAGTTTTTCAAGGAAAAATACTGCTTTTTCGTAGGCTTCAGACCACCTGAGATTCCTTCCATACTCACTATCTGAGAGCCATACGCTTAAGTACACTATTCTTCCCGTATAGGCGTCTACGCCCACAACGACCTCTCCAGCAGAACTGATCAGCTTAACGAGCCAGTACTTCACCGGCAACTCCTCGAGAGGTATGTCAAAGCTATACCCCAACCTGAGAGTGTAGTTGTAGTAGAAAGCAATGAAAGTTGAGTTGTCCTGGAAAATAGCGTACACTTCGGCCTCTCTTGTGATCTCCCTAAAGTTCGATTCTCTCAAGAACCTCGAGGCTATTTCAATTGCCTCGCCTTTGAGGATTGTTACCTCGTAGGGCATCTTAATGCGGGGCCTTAAGTTAACTACGAGCACAAAACATATTGACGAGGCTATAAATAGTGCAAGCAGGGATATTACCGATAGTCGCATCGCTACACCAAGCAACTATTTGCCTAAATAAATTAAAAACATTGCTAATGGATTTTGCTTCGGCGTTCAGACCTAGTCTAGCTCGTCTAGAAACCTCTTTCCAAGCTTCTTAGCGATGATCTTTCTAACGTCCTCTCCCCAATCCTCCTTAGTAGCCTCCTTGACTATGTCCTCCTCCTCTCCTCTCCTTGAGAAAGCTTGCGAGCACCTACCATCAGGTAGAAGGGATCTTTTAGCGCAGTAGGCGAACTGACACTTATAGCCTATGCACTCATCTCCTACCCACCTACAGAAAGCCGTTTTCAATCCTCTAGGATTGGTCTTCACGAAAAAGGCTCCCTTATTGCACCTGAAGAACGGGCAGAGAGTGTTGCACTTACCGCCTATCGGCTTGGGCTTTAGGTCTTCTGGTCTTGAATGGAAGGGCATCCTCTGCCTACTAAAGTCTCTGGGATAATGGCCTCTACGGGGCTTACGATGCCTGGAAAAGTCCCTACTGCTCACGTACACCACCGAACCCTTAAAAAGGGCGGGAAATACATTTTAACGTCCTGCTGTCATATATAAGCGGGGTAGATAATTTAAATTTTTCGTCCAAAATCATTCATAAGAACTATGGGATTAATAAAATATTTTAATAGTGCAAGTTTTATTTCTTAATGATCTAAATGCGAATTGATGCTCCAATTGCTGAAGGCGCATTCTTGAAGCGATTAAATAGGTTTTTGGCGCTGGTGGAGGTGGGAAATGAAGAAGTTCTAGCACACGTTCACGATCCAGGTAGGCTTAAGGATCTGCTGATCCCTGGCGCTAGAGTGTACTTAAGGCGTGGACGTGGAAAGTACAGGTATTACCTCTACGCCGTTGAAGCAGAAGACGGTGTTATACTAGTAGATTCCGCGCTTCACTCGAGAATAGCTGAGTGGCTCGTTAAGAAAGGGCTAATCTTTCAGGGGTATAGGGTCGTTAGGAGAGAGTTGCCCCTCGGCAAGAGCAGAATAGACTTCCTCCTACAGAGAGGTAAAACGTTAGCCCTCCTAGAGGTTAAGGGCTGCTCACTACTTAAGGGTACTTATGCAATGTTCCCCGATGCCCCTACTGTTAGGGGTAGGAGGCATCTCTTGGAATTGGCGAAGGCCCTTGAGGAGGGGTATGAGGCCTATATACTATTTATTGTTGTTAGACCTGGGGCTAAAGCCTTTAAGCCTAACTGGGACGTTGACCCAAAGTTCTCTCAGACCTTCAGAGAAATCCTCAAAAGAGGAGTAAAGGCTCTTGCGTATAAAGTTTGCATAAAAAACTGGACGATCGAGCCTCTAGGCTTAATACCGATTATCCATTAATGCTCACTGCCTTCCAGATATCTTCTCAGCTAACTCTACTACCTACTGACTAGACTTGATCAGGTCCTAGTCGAGGGAGAAGGCGATTGCGAGAAGTTAAAGTATATTCTTATCTTTATCGCGTTAGTAAGTTATCGACTTAGTACTTTAACTCCATATTTCCTTGCCTGCTGTTTTAACTGTCTATCATAAGTGTAGATGGGGAGATTTTTTCTCTTAGCTAATGCTAAGATTATTTTATCATTTATCTCCTTCATATCTCTATTTTCTCGAATAATGATCTTCAGAGATTCCTTAAAATCCATTTTCGCTATGCTGATGAGGCTGATGCTTGGATCCTCCAATATCTCCGATATCTTATACATGATTACCTTGTTTTCCAATTTTAACTTCTTCATCACTAGGATGAACTCTATTAGTATGTTTGTTGGAATATAAAGGCTTTCTAAGTCTTTTAGTTTTTCGACGACCTCTTTATGATACATAGAGTCCTCTATGGTTTCGTATATGAGGATGTTTGTGTCAATTATGGCTTCCATGCCAGTACCTCATCCCATCCCTCTTCAGCGAGCTTCTCTATCTCCTCGGGAGATAATTTCTTGCCGAGCTTTATGGTTAGTCTCTTCCTCCTTTTCACGAGCTTCTTTTGTGCCATACTTTCTCTAAGCATCTCGTTTATCAGTTTGGATAACTTCCTAGTGGTACCATATCTCTCTAAAGCCTCTTTAACAAGCTCTTTATAGAGGTCATCTTCCAAGATTATCGTCGTTTTGACCATAAGCATTTTACCCTCTAACCATATATAAATTTTATGGCAATAAGATCAAACACGGAACGCTCTCTAGAACTCTTTATTCCCCCATGGATAGGAGTGGGTTCTTTTCTCCACTCCTGCCTCTACTGTTCACATTTCTGTTCTGAAGAACTAGGCGATCCTCTGGAGCCGTAGGCGGGTCTAGGATACTAGAAAGTGGGGGAACCCGTGCATGGTTACCAAAATAACGGATATACCCAAAATACTATGCATGAACAACCACCCTACAATAATTGCATGCGCCACCTGAGACCCTCAAGATCAGTTTCTTCAACGCGTTTAAGTCTCACACAGGCTCCCGCTTCCCTAGCGCCTTCAGCCACTGCTTTAGCCATTTTCTCTGTACGGCCAGTTCTAGAGCGGTAGGTTGCTAAAACGTTTACCAAGCACTCATACCTCGTTATACCACTACTTTAGATTATTAAAAATGTATTATATTTACTGCCTGCCTTCACTGGGCTTACTGGGCTTTTGTATCTCTTAAATGACAGTCCTCAACTCTAGCTCTTAATTATGTCAACCACGAGCCTTGCTAGCCTGACTTTATCCTCCATTGACCTCATTATAGTATTGGTCACAATAACCTTAATTCCGAGATTCTCTATCCTCTCCGCTAGCGCTCGGTCTACATTGTCTATTATAAAGTAGTCTAGGAAATCTGAGTAGAGCTGGGCCACCCCGTAGGCCGATACTTCGATGCCAAGTCCCCTCATTAGCTTATCAGCAGGACCCTTTATGGTCGCTCCACCTACTATCGGGCTTATTCCCACGACCTTCGCTTCAGTTCTCTTGAGGGCCTCCCTCACGCCCTTAATTGAGAGTATTGGCCCTATGCTCACTATGGGATTGCTGGGACATATCACTATTCCCTCCGATTCCAATATTGATTCAATAACTCCAGGGGCTGGTTTGGCGTTCTCAATGCCCTTAAACACTACGTTTACAACTCTGTCTCTAGCCCCTCTTTTTACCAGGTACTCTTGGAAGTGCATGGTCCCCTTATCCGTCACTATATAGGTTCCCACCCTGTCGTCGGTCATGGGGATGATCCTTGCCTTAACTCCCAGGGATTTGCGAATTAGATCAGTAACCTCTGATAGCCTCAACCCTCGCTTGAGTAGTAGGGTTCTATGGATGTGTGTGGCCAGGTCCCTGTCGCCTAGCATGAACCACGTCTCGTAGCCATACCTCCTTAGCATCTCAAGGCAGTGAAAAGTGTCTCCCTTTACGCCCCACCCCTTACTTTCGTCCACTATTCCTGCCAGCGTATAGGTAATTATATCCAAGTCAGGCGATACGTGTAGCCCGTAGAACTCCGCATCGTCCCCGGTGTTTACTATGACCGCTACTTCTCGAGGATCGACCGCCTGAACGAGACCTTGAAGAAGTTTAGCAGCCCCTACTCCGCCTGCTAGGGCTGTTATCACAACTATTCCCTCCAACTTTCATAGTGTACTATAAGATTTAAAGGTAGTCTAGGAGGAGGCTCCGGTTCCTCGTCCGGAAAACCTAGTGTTATAAGGGCCTGGGGATCAACTTGAGGAGGAATTTTGAGGATTTCTCTAACAACTTCAGGACAGAAGAGCGGAGCACAGTACCAGCATGCTCCGAGACCCGCTGCATGCGCGGCTAGTAAGAGGTTTTGAATAGCAGAAGCAACGCTTTGCACGGCCATTAAGTACTCGGCTCTTTGCCTCACCTCATCGGGGTACTTATCCATATCCTCCATAGTTAGGCAGGCTACAATTAAGACTGGAGCACTCATAAAGCGTTCAATAGACTCGCTGGCCCTTTTCTCAGCGATCTCTTCCGGAACGCCGTCACGCAACATATCTTCAACCCACTTCTTGGCCATTGCCCTTGCTAGCCTCTCCTTCACCTCCTTATCCCTAATGACTATGAACCTCCACGGTTGAGCATTGTGTGCGGAAGGAGCCCATCTAGCTGCTTCAAGGACCTCAAGCACTAAGCTGAGAGGCAAGGGTTTAGACTTAAACTTCCTAACACTCCTCCTACGCTTCAAACACTCCATTATAACGCTCTTCTTCTCCATAACCGCACCTCCACGCACTCTAGCGAAATTAGTTAACGGTCCCCCTTAATTTATTTCCCCACTTTCTCTACCCTATGAATTTTCTAAATGCCGGCGAACATGCCCAAAGTTTCGAGCACATCGCTAGCTGCCTAAAACATTCAAGGACCCTACGTTATAGCCTCAAACATAGAAAAGATGACAAGCGTGTTAAAGCGAGCAAAAAAGGTTACCATATACGAACTTGAGGTCGAAGAAGAAACCTAGCGGAGGAGGGCGGAAATAGAGTCTAAAATACTGGCTAGAGTGTTTAAGGACTTAGACCTCTCGGGGTTAAGGATCCTCGATGGAGGTACAGGAGTAGGATACGCTGTGAAATGCTTCATCTTGCATGTGGGAAACGGAGTAGTCGTAACAGTGGATATTGATTCAAGCTGCTTGGAGATTCTTTGAAACTTCGTGAATGAGAGCCTACTGAAAAGAATAATTTTCATTAAGGCTGACTTGAGGAAGCTCGCCTTTATTAAGGACGGATACTTCGACCTCTAAACCTCTACTTTACACTACACACAGTTGAGTCCACCACCCGGGAGGCACTATTCAGGTATTAAGGGGAATGTATCGATTGTTAAGACTCAGCGACATGTTAGTTGTGACTGAGAATTGCTCTGAGTTTACTCCCATAGATAAGGTTCAGGAAGTGTTCTTAGAGTTATCGATGCTCGAGAGTTCGATCTTAGATGCTTTAGGAGTTCACGCAAGGGACTTGAGTACTCGCCTGAAGAGCTTGTCGAAATGCTCACCCGAATAGGGTTTAGGAATATATCCTATAAAGAAGTGAGCAAGGGAGAGCTTGATCCTACATTGAAGGATTGGGTAGCTTACTTGATGAAAAATGCTAGGAAAATTTCGCGATGACAGAGTTAGAGAGAATACCTTAGAGGAGAGCTCGGTTTAACTTAAGGAAGTAGAAATTTATGGGTTAAGGGAATAGCCCATCTTATGCCCTTTACGCGTTTAAGCCTTAAAGGGATCGTGAAGGCTTGGAGCCCACTGCTCACCGTTCGAAGTTACGGGCTCCTTAACTTTATATTGGTATCTAGAGTAAGATCGTGAAGCGGTGAGCGCCTTGGGTAAGGGTTCGAAACTCAATGTAAAGTTAATAGCTTTCACGGCTATTATGGGCGCTTTAGGAAACATTCTTGGCCTCTTCTCAATAGTTATACCATCACCACTCCTACACTTGGAGTTGCACCTATCTCAATTAACGCCGCTATTAGTAGGGATCGCTATTGGGCCGAAGTACGGTGCCATAACAGGCGCACTCAGCCTCATAGTAGTCACGATCAAGATCAAGAATCCCCTGATTCCCTTGGGAAATGCTATACTTGCAGGCATAGCTGGGCTAGCAGCTAGGAAATTCAGACCAGTGATAGCAGGCTTAATAGGCGAGATTGCTGAAACACCCTTCATATGGTTTAGCGTAATACTATGGGCTGGCATTATAGGAGGATTGCCCATAGATGTACTCACTCCCATTATAACTCTGATATGCATTAAGGCGTTTTTCGAGGTGCTTGTCTCATCCGTTATAGTAGAGTTACTCCTCAAGATCCCTGAAATAAGGAGAGCTCTAGACTCGTTAAAGACCCTTGATTAATGAAAGAATGCTATTTTTAGCCCTAATTCACGGAAGGTACTTAGAAGGTATAGAAAGACGCACCATAATACAGAAAGCTACAACCTAATATTTCAGCCCCAATAGTGGTATTGGGGCTGAAATTTAACCTTTCTCAAAGCTCGAGGCGCGACGGTATTAATATTTGTGCGCTGAGAACATATTATAATCAGGGTGCAGGAAATGGGCTTAGGTTTCCTCCTGATCTTCATAGGCATGGCGTTAATACTGATAGGTTTCATGCTTCAGGTCGTGAGCATATTAATTGAGCAGTTTAGAACGTTTAAGAAGGAAGAGGAGGAAAAGCGTGAAGTCAAGGCTGGGGGCGTCTTATTTATCGGACCAATACCAATTTTATTCGGAACCGACAAGGAAGCAGCTCGTTGGGCGCTGATCTTAGGGGTTCTGATGGTGATCCTCCTAGTTCTCTTCGTAGCGCTAATCTACTTGTAAACTCCTTCAGGAGGTGTACACACGATTTCATTTAGAGGCAAGTGCCGTATTTGCGAAAATGGGGCTGCAGTCTACTTAAGATACGCTAATATGAGGCTATGTAAGGAGCACTTCATAGAGTTCTTTGAGAAGCGCGTTAAGAGGACTGTAGAGAGGTATAAAATGATAGAGCCGAGCGATAGAGTGGCTGTAGCAGTCTCCGGAGGCAAGGATAGCGTCTCGCTACTCTACGTTCTTAGAAAGCTGTCTCAAGTCATGGGATTTAAGCTTGTAGGAATACACGTAAACCTCGGGATAGGCGAGTATTCTAAAAGGGCTCTAGATCTGGTTCTAAGAGCCTTTAAGAGCATGGACATAGAGTACTTCGTAGTAAGCTTAAAGGATGAATACGGCTTCAGCGTAGAAGAGCTAGTTAAGAAGTTTCGGAGGAGGACTGCTTGCAGCCTTTGCGGCACGGTTAAGAGATACATTTTAAATAAGATAGCGTACGAGGCGAGGGCTACAAAGCTTGCTACAGGACATAACCTCGACGATTTCGCAGAAAAGATCATTATGAACATGTTTAGGGGAAGCTACGAACAGCTCGCAAAATTGAGCCCTACGCTGCCTTCTCTACACGAAAGGATGATCGCTAAGATTAAACCTCTCGCAGAAACTCCTGAGCGTGACGTGAAGTTATATGTGCAGCTTAATAACATATCCTTCTTGAAGATAAAGTGCCCCTTTTCCCAGGAAGCTTTAAGCCTCGAATTGAAAAGTCTTTTGGATAGTTTTGAAAGAAATCATCCTGGCGCAAAGATATCGCTAGTGAGACATTTCTTTAAGCGAATGCACCCCGTTCTTCAAGAAATCTTCCAAATTCAAACGCCAATTAAAACGTGCAAGATATGCGGCTTCCCCTCTTCTCATGATCTTTGCTCCTTTTGTAAAATTAGAATGAGAGTGCTTCAAAACTCACCGAAAAAGTCTGATCCACAGCATTAAAGCGCTTTTCACGAGGGTGCTGATGTTCTGCTCTCTATTCACACCTGGACAGGCACTATCGATGTACACGTATAGCTTATTCCCATTATAGTTATATGCAGCGTCTTCTTCCTCACCTCTAGCCTCATCTAAGGGTTTCCTCCTAACGTAGAAGGGGTATATTCTGCACACTCGAGGTCTGTCGTGATATATAGCGCAGCTAGCATGTCCATCCTTATACCGGAGAAATAGGCATGACCCATCAGGCTTCATTAGAAGATAGTATTTTCCCTTATACGAGAAAACTACTGGCCCATATTTGAGAGTATAGTACACAGCTTCGCCTGGAGCGAGATCTATTAAAAAGTCTCTACAACACCTTCCGCATCTAATGCACTTCCATCCGCTTACCCTACGCCAGCCTACGTACTTGTGCCTGCGTTGAACCATCTCTCACCACTTTCGCCCTTAGAGGGGCTAGTGCCGTTCCAGTACTTTATAAAATAACTTCGAACTAAATTTATTACTATCGTGGAGGCTCTTCAAGAGAGCTTGCACGTCAACCGCCCAGCCTTACCGGTGGGGAACTTCTTAATAAGCGCCCTAATCCTAGATCCAACTTGCAGATCCAAATGGGAATAATACCTAGAGTAGTGTTCAACTAGCTTTCGTACTCAGCCTTCAGAACTTTGACTGAGATCGCTCTAATGGGTCAATTTAATTGCACCCGGTAGACATTTAAATGGGATGTGATGCTTTTCTTCTGGTGTAATGTTTGAGTTTGGAAGAAGTGGAATTCGAGTTAGAGGTAAGAAACCTATTGGTTTTTATAAATTTCCTATCCAAGTTAGGTTTTAGCCTCTATAGAGAGTCAACGAACCACTTACCGGATGGAAGCATCGAGGTTACATTTAACCTCTACCTTGACAGCACTGAAGCTGGAAAGCTAAAAGCCCGCTACATCGACAGCTTCTTCCTCGACTATCAGAGGCTCTTTAAACTCAGGGAGTACTCCAACAGAACTCTAGAAAGCCTAGGAAAGAAAAGCACGGGTAAGGCTTATTGGGCAATACCCATCGAGCCGATAAGGATAGTGCTTTATGAAGAGTTTACGAGGCTTCTGGACCTATTCGAAGACTACAGCGATGATTATCCGAGTAAGGAAGCATTAGAAGTGCTGGAACACCTAAGGAGCAGGACCTCCTCTTACTAGCTTCTAACAAGTTCTAGCCTTATTTTATCCCCGCTTCTAACCCTTCGAAATACTTCTGGGTCGCCTATGACTCTTCCAAACACGTTTACTGGTTCGGCAGCTCTTATTTCATCTCTCATGGTAGCGGGAGTGGGGCCGAAGAAAATGCAAATACAATGCCCAGTATCCCAGTAAGCCACATCGCCCTTCTCAACGATCTCCTGCGCGTTCTCCTTTTCAATGTACACTGGGACCTCAAAGTACACTTCATCACCCCACCTTAGGGCCATGGATTCTATGGGCAATACTCGGAGCACGGCGTTAACGGTTTTAGGGTTCCTGTCATAGAGCAATTCTATCTCCACAAAACCCGTGGCCTTCGTGTAAACTCTAAGCCTCTTCACCACCATTTTACCACTTCAACTATCAATATCATCGAAACCAATAAACTTTGCATAGGCAATTTCCTTGAAACGATCGTAATGGAGGTTGAGGAAAGCCTCTAGAATGAGGGAAAGTGAAGGAAAACCCAGGTGAGAAACTGGGCTAGCGCCGTTAGAAGTGACGACACAGGTTCTGGGCATCGATATCCTGAGAGTTGTCCTCAAATCTGCAAACTATTCTCTCAGGCTCTTAGAAACTCTTTAACGCTACCGAAACACATTTTACCTAGAAGATTCACCATCATAGTAGATGATGAAGCGACGGTCTCTGGATTAGATGACGGATCTTTTCGCGACTGAAATTTTATGAAGGATCGTTACTTTCAGAAAAGATTGGAAAGAAGAGGCAAAAGAGGTTGCCTATCGCCTCCCTAGTATGGATTAGTAGAAGGTTTCTATAAACTATTTGCTTAAACATACTGCGCCTAAAGATATTCTAAGCATGTGAAGTTTTCTTAGAAGGTATAATGTGTCAATATAGGAAACACTCTGAGCGAATAGAGAAGTTTGTAAAGGAGGTTGAGATTCATGGTTAGGGGACTTTTCCCTAATTTATAGCCTAGTATCCTTCCTGTGATTCTTGGCATAGAATTATAGCTCTCAAGAGGATTCCGAGATAGGCCACAATTATGGTTGTAGAGCTACCTCTTGTATGATATTCGATTAAGTCGCCTTGTGAAACTGCTATGTTTTAGCTGGTTTTATATGGATGTTTGTTTGTTCGGTCTATGTGATGGAGGAAGAACTATTACGTCCAAAGGATGGAGCTAGGATGCTGGGTATTTCGGTTAAAACTCTAGGGGTGTGACAGTGGGAAGGGATTATTAAGCTTGCAGTACAGCTAGTCAACCTGTTTCCAAACACCCTTCATGGATTCGAGAAACTAGATAAGGACATCTACTTTCTTCGACAGCGAAAACTAGAGCTCGACTATAAGATACAAGCCTTCCGCATAGGAGATGTGACTATAGTAGGACTTCCTGGAGAGCCTTTCGTTGAAGGACAACTACGCATTAAAATGGGCTCTCATGCCAAGTATACATACATTGCTCACTGCACCACCCAGCACGTTGGTTATATCCCAACACGGGAGGCGTTTGCACATGGAGGTCATGAAATAGAGACCTGCTACTGGTCGAAGCTGGTTCCTGAAGCGTTAGACATGATAGTTAACGCCTCACTAGAGCTCCTCCAAGAAATCTTATGCTGATAATAGTCGTCCGTGATCCATGTTTGGATCACTTTGCCGTCTAGGGCTTGAGCTAGTCAGGCCGAGAGTCTGTTCAACACTACTTGTTATGATTAGCTCCTATGTAAAATTAAGGTTTAAGCTCTGGAGGAATTAGTTTTTCCTTGCAAATTTTAAGGGCGTGTAATTCACCCTTTATGAATTTCTCTACTGCTTCATTTACGCTGTTAAAGTCTCCCGTGCATACCGTGACCCCGATTTTCCGCATTAGCTCGAGCGCCCTAGTGCTCAGAGACTTGGCTATAGCGTAGTTCACTTTCTCCCTCTTGGCTATCGTGACAACTAGATCTTCGTTCCTCCTAATGACTTTGTAGTCGATCCCCTGATCGGTAACCGCGGCTATCGTAAAGATCTTGGCCTCCCAGTGAGGGTAGACTTCAGCGCTAGGGCCTCCAGGCTCATGGCATGGAATAAGTATTCTTAATTTTCTTCCGCCTCCGGACATTAAAGCCATCCCCTTCT
>Ga0190367_1001065_pt1 | contig 17060 bp, 20 predicted proteins | sample 4872181011_MG_FD_171838 | JGI IMG/M metagenome (GOLD analysis project Ga0190367, IMG submission 171838) | Hydrothermal vent microbial mat bacterial communities from Southern Trench, Guaymas Basin, Mexico - 4872-18-10-11_MG | ecosystem: Environmental > Aquatic > Marine > Hydrothermal vents >...
TTCTCATGGATGTTAGGGTCTTTTGCTAATTCAAGTATTTTCTTTTCATCCTCCTTAGTTATTTCTACTTCCTCAAGTGCCTTCTGTAATACTTCAATATAGTTTCCTTCAATATACATTTCAAATGTGATTTTAGAACCCTTCTTTACCAGTTTATCTTGTTTAACCTTCAGTATGCCTGTTAGAACTATTCTATCACCAGGTCTTGCTACATCGACAAGATCTCCTTTCAAGACAACCTCTATGCTACGAGGAAGCTGCCCCGGGGGCATTTCCTCAGGTCTTTCTTGTACTACAACCTTCTGCCAATCTATAAATTTTGACTTTTCAAGTATAAGCTTCGGCGATCCTGTTCTCTTACCTGACTTTCCTTCTATTTCACTTCCCATCTTCTCTATTTCGGGTGGTATTTCTAGGAAATCACCCTCCTGTAATACTTCAACCTCTCTACCATCTGGCAGTCTTAATACAGCAACTCTTAATTGTTGACGTATTGGAGTGGACCTTACAAGTATGCCTTCAACTTGTATAAGTTTGCCCACATACTCTGACTTTAGACTCCTTATGGGTATTGTCTCAGGTAAATTCCTAAATCTAACGAAGAATTCTCCAATGTGTTCAGCGTATTCTCGGTTTTCTTGTTGTACGAGTTCCTTCACCGCTTGAGATGCAGCCTTAAGTGTTATTGTTGGGTTATCTATAACCATCTTAGCTAATAACTGGTCATAAACTAGTAAATCTATGAAGTCAATAATTAGTGATCTCTGCCCTAAAAGTATCATGCTTCTTAATCTCTCATTATACTTTAATCTACCGTTCTTATCTCTAAATGACCTAATAAATTCCTTAAACCTCTCTCTAACGTCAACAGCACTAGATTCTTCTGAGACCTCAGCGATTGCGTCTGCTTCTTCTCCTTCAATGATGTTAATGGTGTCTTCCACCACAGCTTATCACGCTTTTATACCTATTACTCTCTCCACCCAGTAATTTATAGTTTCACGTAGAAATACGTATAAAGCTCTCTCCTCAGGAGTCATTTTCTCGATAACATCTCTTAATTCTCTTGGACTTTGAACTGCTGCAACAATCTTACTAAGTCTACTCCTGACTATTTCCATACTGTAACGCTCTACCTTATGGTACTCCTCTAATGCTTGAACATTAAACTCTTTACCTAATTTATCTTTAAGCTTCTTTATTAGGGAGCGTAATTTTGGATAGAAATCCCTTGGTATTCTCTGTAGTGCTGATGGTGTCTTAATAGATCTGGTTTCGAGAAATAGGTATTTGCTTAAATCCTCTATGGTTATCTCTGGTTCCTCACGAACTACAACAATGTTTCTTGATGCTAACTCGTATGCTATCCATCTAGGTAAGTCTATTTCTGTACCTTTAATTAACTCGTACTTCTCATTATCATAGACTATTGGCTCGTGGTCTCTGACAACCTCAACTCTAACTAGTGAGGAGTTATACTCCTCCTCTATAGCCTTTAACATTACCTCTAGGTTATTTAGTAGTATTTGCTTCAACCGTGCCACTCCTCATATTAACCCTTATGTTTAAATAGAGTATTTAAGCTTGAATGTATAAGAGGAAACGGAGGTTTCAGAGTATGTCTGTTGAAGCAGAGTTATTATGGGCTGAGAAATATAGGCCCAAAACATTAGATGAAATGGTTAACCAAGAAGAAATAATCTCTCGTCTCAAACAATTCGTTAAATCCAAGAATATGCCCCACTGTTTATTCGCTGGACCACCGGGTACGGGTAAAACAACAGCTGCCCACTGTCTAGCGAGAGACCTCTATGGACCTGAATATCATAGATGGTTCCTTGAGCTTAACGCTAGTGATGCTAGAGGTATCGATGTTATAAGAACTACAGTCAAGGAGTTCGCTAGATCGATTGTTCCTGGACCAGTACCATTTAAGATTATAGTCTTAGATGAAGCAGACAACATGACAGCTGATGCTCAGCAAGCTCTACGTAGACTTATGGAAATGTATACTACAACATGTAGGTTTATATTGATTGCAAACTATCCAAGCAAGATCATCGAACCTATCCAGTCTAGAACAGCATTCTTCAGATTTACTCCATTAAAACCAGAGGATATCATTGCTAGATTAAAGTGGATTGCTGACCAAGAGAACGTAAAATATGACGAAGAGGCAATGAAGACAATATATGAAATATCCGAAGGAGACCTAAGAAGGGCCATAAACATATTACAAGCCGCATCAGCTTTAGGAGGAAGAATAACTGTTGAAGCGGTATACAAGGTTGTCGGTAGAGCCCACCCAAGAGAGATTAGAGAAATGCTCAAACTCGCACTTGACGGTAAATTTGTAGAGGCTCGAGATAAACTTAGAGAAGTAATGATTAATTATGGGCTTTCAGGATTAGACATAATAAAGCAGGTGCATAGAGAGATATTCTCATCAGAAATGAAATTACCAGAAGATCTAAGAGTGCTCATAGCCGACTATGCAGGTGAAGTACAATTTAGACTAGTTGAAGGGGCAGATGACGAAATACAGTTATCAGCATTCCTTGCCAGACTTGCACTATTAGGCAAGAAGTTCAAGGTATAAAACTATGCCCGAGGTACCATGGATAATAAAGTATAGACCTAAGAGGATAACAGATGTAGTAGATCAGGAGGAGGCAAAAAACGAGTTCATAGCATGGCTTAATAGATGGCTTGCAGGCAGACCCGACAAGAAGGCAGCTTTACTCCATGGACCACCAGGATGCGGTAAAACATCACTTGTTGAAGCTACCGCTAAGGAGTATAAATTGGAATTAATTGAAATGAATGCTAGTGATTTCAGACGAAGAGAAGACATAAATAGAATAGCCAAAGTGGCCGCTACGAAGTCGTCACTCTTCGGACGAAAAAAGATAATACTATTAGATGAAGTTGATGGTATAAGCGGAACTGCTGATAGAGGAGCATTAGATGCAATACTAGAGTTATTAGAAATAACAAAACATCCAGTAGTGCTAACAGCAAATGACCCGTGGGATCCTAAGCTGAGGACACTTAGAGATCAATGTAAACTAATAGGGTTCAAAAGGTTACCTAAAAGGGCTATAATAAGCGTCTTGAAAACAATATGTCAAAGAGAAAGATTAGTTTGTGAATACCCTGCATTAGACTATATAGCTGAGAGAGCCGAAGGAGACTTAAGATCAGCTATCAATGACTTACAGGCTGTAGCAGCAACAACAAAGAGAATAACACTAAATATAGTAAAGGCTGTTGTATACTCAAGGTATAGAGAGTACAATCCATTTGAGATGCTTAGAAAACTATTCACATCAAAATATCTATGGCAAGCAAAAGCAGCTCTCTCCTCATCAAACCTAGATTACGATATGATTAAACAGTGGATTGCCGAGAATATACCAAACCAGTACAGTGACCCAGAAGAACTATGGAGAGCATTTGAAGCTTTAGCACGAGCCGATCAGTACATGGGTCGCATAATTAAGACTCAAAGTTGGGATCTATTAGCATATGCTATGGATATGGAGGCAGCGGTTGCTATAGCCCAAAAGAAGCCAACATACAGGTTTGTGAAGTATAGTTTTCCACAAAAGATAATGCTACTAGCCAAAACAAGAGAAGTAAGAGAAGTAAGAGATGCCTTAGCTAAAGTCATTGCATCACATTTACACATATCCTCCGCGCTGGCAAAAAGTGAGGTAATACCATACCTTAAGGTGATATTTGAAGCAAACCCAAGATACGCTGCGAGACTAGCTTTAGGGCTAAATCTAACAGAGAATATGGTCAAGTACTTAGCAGGCAACAGATACAGGAAAGTCTTGGATTACCTAAAAAGATTTAGAAGTGGTGAAACATTAACTTCGAGGACTACTATACGTAGGAGAACTAGATCAAAGTAACATGTATACCTCTTTAGGACTCCTTCGAAAACGTCTATAAAGATAATCGAAGACAGGTCTATCACTGTTTATCCTAAAGTATTCTATAATATTATGCCAGTATTCTCGTAGTAATTTAAATGAGAAAGGATAGGCTATATTGTATAGAATAAGATTGTCTGAGGGTACAGGTTTAATAGCCTTTATGAGCCTTTTTGTTAAGTTATCGTGGAAAGCTTGTTCAACATCATCTATTGTCAAGGTTCCTCTTGACAAGCATTTTAAGCATGAGATTATTATCCTTACTAATCCTCTCGTATAGCTCCTAGCTACAAACTTATACACAATATAACCATTCTCTTCATAAACTACTATATCATATATTTGTCTTGTAGTTTTTCTCTCAACTTTATCTTTGAGGGAGAAATGTTTGAAATCATGAAGTCCTTTAAATAAGTTTGCATATCTATTTAGCTTCTTTGCATCTATTACTTCCTCATCGTATCCCGATATGCGCTCAATATACAAGTATTCTCTATAGAGAGCGTTATGTCTTGGATGATACTCTGCATTCTGTAGTGTATAAGCCCAAACAATTATACCATTATCATGTAATAGATTATTCAAGATACCTATTTTTTCTTCTATCTCTAGTAATGACGTGGACTCTATATTGAAGGCTATTGTTTGTGCAAGAGCATGCACTCCCCTATCTGTTCTACTAGCCGAAGCATATTGTGCCTCTCTTGGATCTACTATTGCTATTGAAAATACTTCTCTTAGAGCTGATAGAAGGGTCCCCTCAACAGTCTCCTTATCGGGTTGCCTTTGGAAACCATAAAAACGTGATCCATCATAAAATACTCTCAGAAATAGTTTAGGCAATTTTTCCTACAACCCAGTTTACTAACATTATTCTTCAATAATTTCTATTAGTGTTTTCAGTAATTTAACCTTAGGGTTAGAGAAGTTTAAACGAAAGAACCTCAACCTGCCGTATCTTCTTTCTTCAACTATACCTAAACTTACTAATTTCTCTAAGTGTCTCTGTACAACCCTATGGTGCATGTCTACTTCCTTAACGATTTTAGTTATATTAGCTTCTTCAAGCCTAAATAACGCTCTTAAAACTCTAACCCTACCTCTAGATGAAAACAGTTCCTCAAAAAAGTTTCTATACTGTTTATCCTTTCTATTCTTATTCATCTCATTTTACCCCATGACATCATTTTCTCAATAAGTTCTGACACTTCTCTTTTAAGTTCGCTTAATGGTGCATTTACACCAATTAAAGTTGTTTTTCCACGATAACCTTTCCCTGAAATTTTAGCGTCAATAAGGTTTAATCGTTTAAGGTTCTTTATATACTCGTAAACCTGGGTATGAGCTCTAGGTTTTTCTCCATAAACTTCACATAACATTTCATAGGCTTCCTCAACATCACCCATCCGTGCCCATCTAGCCCCAGACTGTTCTAATACTTCTATTATGGCTCTGTAAATTAGTAGCTCGTGGAGACTTAGGTCTATGAGTACATCTTTAATGTACACTATGTTTGGATCTGTTTCGGCTATGCCCTTTCTTGCATGTTCTAGTGTAACAACATTTGAACCCTCACTTTCAGCTAGAAGCCCAGCAATTCTTAAGGCCTCGATAGCCGCTCTTGCATTGCCCTCACCACCCTTATCATATCCGTGGGCGTCAGCTATGATCTCTAGTACCTCGTCTGGTACTACCCCCTCTACAAATGCTTCATCTCTTCTATGCTCAAGTATAGCCTTTAGCGCTATTGATGTATATGGCTTAAAGGGTATGGTATGTCTTAATAGATAACTTCTAGATGCAGCATCAAGATAAGATAAACTTGACATGCTACGGGCTATTAGTATGAAGTTAAGCCTCTTTACTGCTTCAGGACTTTCATCGTACGTTCTTATTAAAAAGTACGCGGTATCACTACCCGCGTATTCTACGAAGTAGTCAAATTCATCTAAGGCTATAATAGCGTACATGTTCTTGTCTTCTAGGAAATCGTTTATTGCAGAGTATATTTCTAGAGGGGATAATCCTCTAGGTGATATTGGTAGGTTTAAACCTTTAGCTATCTCTTGTAATATGGCATACAATGTTCTAGCTTTATGGCAATTAACGTGAACATATTTGATATTTACTCCTTTCTCTCTAGCCTTTATTTCTATGGATCTTCCAAATACTATTGAAGTGACAGTCTTACCCACACCGACTTTGCCGAAACTATGAATAAACACCTTCTGACATATTGAACCAGGATTAAGAATTACTGGTTTGAAGTACTTAGCTAACTCCATTAATTCGTTTTCCCTATAAGGTAGAGTTGAGGGAATATACTCAGGGTATAATGCTTCAGGATTTTTGAATATAGACTTCTTATCTAGTATTTCTCCAACAATATCATAAGATTTTAGACCTTTACTATAGGGCAAATAGTCACACCTATTACTATCGTTTCCCGTTAATTACTAATTGATCAGTTTCAGTCTGGTGTGTATTTAACATTTTGTAGTTATCCGCTTCTAGCCTTCTTCCTATATATCTCATTTGGTTTTAAAAGACTCACACAGGCTATTTCATCAACGATTTCAACTTTTATTATGTAGTCTGGGTTGCGAAGGGACACTTTACTTCCATATCTTTTTATGATCTCCCACCCTGTATACTGCTCAACTTCTACACTAGATTTTACCTTCCTCCCTCTACGAATACAGTCAACCATGAATTTTGTCTCTTTACTGAAGATTCCATTTGCAAGCGTTACCGCTGCCTTAATGATGTTTTCTAAGCTAGTTTTGACACATATATCACAAGGGACTATTCTTATAATAGTTGATGTAGGCGTGGTGTATAGTATTCTTGCTAACTCATGAGGATTAAGAGAGCTATAAACTAGTATAACTCCTGGATACTTGGTTTTCTCAACTTTGATGTTTTCATCTAAGGCTAGTAATATATCGATTATTTCATTAATAGCCTGCTCTTCTTTACTAACAGGTGTTGTGACAACGAGCTTTAATGAGGTCTGCATAATTAAGCCTCGACGTTCCTATTGTACATGTGATTAATGTATCGTTTAAATCTTTAATTACTTAAGTTGAAGTAGTTAAAAATTATACCGCCTTTTATTTTTCACCTCTTTTCCAGTAATGCATAAAAGAAGCCTATTGTATGATGCTTATGTGGCCAAGCTCTCATTGTTCCTTGAATAAAACCTGGAGAATAAGGTTTCTCCAACGGAACTATTTTCACATTAGGATAGGCTTTTAGTATCCTTTCTATAATTCCCTCATCTTCCTCTTTAAACATTGAGCATGTACAATAAAGTATCCTGCCTCCACGTTTAACCAGCCTTATAGCGGCTACTAAGAGTTCATATTGAAGTCTAACTAGTTCCTCTACTTTTTCTTCATGAATTCTCCATCTTAATTCAGGATTTTTAGCCATAGTACCATCCGAGGAACATGGGGCGTCGAGCATTACTTTATCAGCTATGTTTTCTCCTAGAATGTTAGGAGCGTCCCTAGCATCCTCAAGGTAAATTTTTACTATTGAAACCCCAGTTCTCTTAATTAACTCACGCATACGCTTAACTCTTAATTTATCAATGTCAAAGGCATATATTACACCTTTATTATTCATTAGCTCTGCCATGTGGATAGTCTTGCCACCTGGTGCAGCACACATGTCAACAACGATTTCATTGGGTTGAGGATTAAGTATTATAGACGCTAATGCTGCCGCCTCCTCTTGAATAACAAACTTGCCCTCCCTATATAATCTAGACTTATCAAAATCATAGGGCCCCTTAAACTTTAGTACTGTTGGCACTACCAGACTTACTTTAACATTTTTACCTTCACGCTTAAGTTCTTCAATTACTTCGTTAACCGACGCCTTTAACCTATTAACTCTAATGCTTATAGGAGGACACCTATTCAATGCTTCGAAAAGCCTTTTTGCCTCATATTCGCCAAGAAGACTTTGCATTTTCCTAATAAACCAAGATGGTAAAAGGAACTTAAGCTCTAATTTCTCTATTTCACTCTCTGGCTTATACTTGAAGTCAAGAAGTTTGTTAAATACTCTCCAGTAAAACATACCAACATACGGATGAGTTTTCTCTGAAAGATAACTTGCTACTTCATTTTTAACTCTCCCAATATCAATATGTTTAATTCTCTTCTTTCTGAATACTAAAAGCTCAATAGTTACTCTTAATGCTGCTCTTAGCCATGGATCGAGGATATAGGGTGAAGTAACATTAACTATACGTGATAAAACCTTATCTATTATACCCTGTCTTTTCATAAGATCATAAAATATTGCTGTTAAAAGTCTATCATATGCACTTCCTAGAACACCATACTTTTTGAATACAATACGTTTAGCATGCTGACTAGGTTTAATTTCCTCGGCTAACTTAACAGCCTCAATTAGCACTAACCATTCTCTAGCTCTTAAACGTATTAACATTATACACTATACCCTTACACTACCTAATTCTACTACAAACATTTTAGACATATTTAAAAATGACATCATCACGGTCTAAGCGGTTTAGGAGGCAATAGATAGGCGCTTATGAATAAACCGTTATAGAATGGTTTTGTTATAGGAGGTAATGGTCTTTTATGCTTTAATGTTTTCTCAAGAACTATTATGATGCGAGATCGTGGCGGGACATCTTTTACCGATTTTGCTACTTTTGATGTTAGTGTTTCAATCCAATATCTTAACTTTGTATTAGGGACTACAAGGACCGTGTCTTTAGGCATCTTTGAGACTAGTTGTTTAATTTCATAATACTCACCTAAACTGATACTAGGTTTTACCATATAGATTTGGGAGGTAAATTGAGGTAAAATGAATCCAAGTACAACTAAAGATAAGACCAGACCTACCTTAAGATCCTTCATCCCCCCAACAATCACTCCAAGAATTATTGGTGCAAATACAACAGTCATAAGGTTAAATCTCCAAAGGAACTGTTGTGGATATATGGGTAAGTTCAATAGTATAAGTATGATGGATAAAGTAAGAAGTAACCTCTTATCAATAGCATTTTTCAGTTTTATTGAAGTAATGAATCCAGCAATGCCTAGGAGTGCTGGAAAAATTACCTTGGAGAGCTCAAGGACATTAGACATGAATGCTCTATTATTGATTAAACTGCGAATAAATGATATGCCCTTATAGGGATCGCCACCCATGATGTAAGGGTTGAGGAATCCTAGGATTAAGAGTGTTGAGCCAAAAAGAAAAGGTGTAATGGTAAGCTTAAGATCGGTTCTTTTATTGATGAGGGTTAAGGACGTAAGTGATATTACTATGTAAGCTACGGCAAAGTCTAAAACATGTGTTAAACCTGTTAAAACAATAAAATAGGCTGATAGTATCGATAATACAAAACTACGCCTCTTTAAGGAAAGATAGTAGAATAGAACTGTAAATAGTAAGAAAGTCAACCCCATAGCATTTTTTATGAGATCAAAGCTTAATCTAACCAACATTGGTGAAAAGACAAATATTAGTACTGCTACTAATCCGCCAATGGTTCTAGTGACTTTTCTAACTAAGTAGTATACAGCATATGCTGCAATGAGAGTTACGAGTACCGACCCAACTTTTATACCTATAGTGACATCACCTAATATTATCGAAAAACATGTTAAAATATAGAACGCTAAAGGTGGGTCTGGATACTTTAAATGCCCACATTTTAAAATTGATGAAACTTGAATGTAGTAGTAAGGTCCATCAATACCATAAAGTAGCGGTGTGGAGAATTCTTTAACAATGTATACGGTGAACGCAACAATAATTATAGCAGTTATTGTGGCAAATTCTACAATATCCTTTTTACTAAGAGAGCCCATAGTAGTGTCAGCCCTGCTCTACTTAAGCTACTTATACTCATTAATAATAAATAGTAGGTTATACTTTTAATTTAATGGGTAAGCATGACTAATAGATGCTTGATTATTGGAGTACACTAATACAATAGTGTATACTCTATGTTTGGCATTGAATGTCGTTGGAGCTTTCATAGCCTTATAATAATATGTATAGGCATACTTGTAAGCGTATCTTCATATATTTTCACGTTATATCATGCATCATCTACACCATGTCACTGGTATAGTTTCCATTATGGTAAGTTGCATAAAGGTTTACATGGGTGCATGGCTATTTTACCTCATCCTATGACATTAAATATTGTAACTGTTATGTTACTCTTATCAGTATACATTTTCATCTTAGTAGCACTACTAATAGCACATATCAAATTGGAAAAAATATTATACATGTATTCTACATACCATTATTAATAGCGGCAACACTAAATACCATATCGGTAATAGTGTTAATTACAATACTATACTATATCTTATAGTATTTAGGTACAGGAAGAAGGATTCTTTGGAATTTTAGGCTACTCTCTATTCCTACTATCACATGTAGCAGAGTTAGTCATATTAGATGAGCCTACAGCAAATTTAGATCCTATAGCTAGAGCTAATATTCTCAAATTAATAAGTAAAATACATAGTGATGAAGATGCAGACTTCATTACATCGTCACATATATTGCCTGAACTTGAAAATATGTGTGATTACATTATAGTAATAAATAATGGAGTAATATCGGACTATGGAGATGTTCTGTCACTTACCCAAAAATATCTAAAAACAATAAAGTCGGTATTAGAAATTCCTAGAGGGTTAAACATTAAAGAAGTCTATAGAGATTTAATAAGCCTAAATTATGTTGAAGGTGCCGAGCTGGAAGAGGAGAGGAGAAAAAAGTACTATTGCATGTTAAGTCATATAATGACTTCTTAAAATTCATAGAGTCACAAAAACTCACCATTATAGAAGAAAGGATACCCAATCTTCTAAAATTATACTCTAAAATTGTAGGTGAGAATATATGCTAAATGCATTGAAGAGGAATTTATCAATAATACATAACATATTGGTCTTTGAATTCCATAGAAAACATATTGCATACATATACCACTATTATTTTAGTAATATTCAAACTCTTCAGTACACTCGCCATCATGATTAATTGTTCTACGATTGATGAAATAGCATTTAGTATAACCGCGAATATGAAAAGTCCTATACATCTAGATATTATTATACTCTTATTCCTATACTATGCTATATCATCATTTATTGCTAATAAGGATTTAAAGCAAACAGTTCTATCACTGCCAGTAAGTAGACAAGTATACATTATAAGCCTCTACGCTTACATAATATTCGTTGTAAGTGTTATGGTCTGTTGTTTTAGACTTTACAGTATTATAGGGCTTGGCCGGTGGTAGTATAGTACAATTAGTAGGTGTTAAATCGATAGACACATTCATACTACTACTAAATGTTTTAGCGGTAACAACACTAGTACTACTATTAGCACTAATAGTCCATGATAGGCAAATAGCGTTAAGATCCATCATACCTTTAATATTAATAGTATATGCCATAACTATTACTATACTATATGGATATTGAGAGACAACTGTAAACTCAATTAGCCTATCATGGACTATAGCATACATGACTTTATGTGCACTTAGCCTTAGATATGTAGCATTATATTATATAGCGCAAATGAATGACCTGATCAAGAAGGCCTTGGCAAGGTCAAGATTGTATGCCGTACTCTTCACATCATCCCATACTACATGGGAGAACACTAATCCACCTTGGATTATAGGGCAATAGTAGTCTCCTACAATTTTTCTATCCATTCCTATTACTAATTACAATACTACTCGTAATAATAACAATAATCCTATATAGTAGGTATTTCAAGGTGAAATAGTATGCTGAAAGCTATTGGACTAACATTAACATATATAGCGCCGGTATGCATGGTATTAGTAAGTATAATAGCAATTGTATGTTCCAATAACACTATATTCTACGTCAGAAGGTGGAGGTATAGGTGTTACAGGTACCCCGATACTTCTAATACTTCATAAACCAACTATTATAAATGACATTTCTGATGAAATATACGACATAACATTAATAATGAATTCCAATAAGTATCATGAAATTGAATACAAAGGCGAGATACTAGTTCTAGAAAGTGTATCAAAGGATAAGGTAGATTATAGACTCTTATCTAGCTAGGTATAGTATTGACTAATACATTATGGAGGAAGAGGCTTGAATTATAGGGAGAAGTTAACTATAGATGATGTCATTATTTAATGAGGAAAGTAATATTAAGGACGGTGGCATTCTCAATTATCATTTAGAACGCATGAAACTATTAATTACAAAGGATGACAAAGGGTTATATAAGCTTACAAGAATAGGTAAATTAGCTTATGAAAGCATGTCAGAATTAAAGAGTAAAGTAGTGTTAATACTACCTTACATTAGAGGGGCAGTACCAATTCTAATGGTTAAACCAAGCATTATACCCTTGATTACATACCTAATAGTCGTGATAATCGTGGTTTCTGCAATATTACGGTTCCTTAGTGAACATCCTTTAAACTTCATAAACACAATTATAATCACGGCACTAATAATTCCGTTAACGGTCGGAGTACTGGTCTTATTGAAACGGCACCTCTCAACATATATAATCAAACATGATACCATAGACTTGCTATTAGCCCATAAGGAGAAGTTCATAAGGTAAGATAATAGGTGTATCGGTATCTAGAAGCATATTTCACAAGCATTTTTAACAATGTTAACCTTGAAAAGTAATGGTGAAATAGTAACAGTAAAAATTCCCTATGTACGTAGATCTTCTGACATCATTAACAGCCTGATAGCCAGAAAATATGATTAAGGAGGATATTGTCAGAAAGGACATCCTACATCACAGTTCAGTAGATTGGTCGGTTCATCACCATATAAACGTAGTATTTAGTAGATTATAAAAGGTATCCTTTTGGCACTTAATTATACCAAAGTATACCTATTTCAGTAATTAGGGGGAAAAGTATAGTAGAATAGCTGGGTCTACTATGAGCTATCCTAGGATGCTAATTAGAGGCTTTAAACCGTTTGATCCCATACAACTTGCAAAGGATACTGAGAGAATAGTTTGTGATGATGGCTGTAGAAAGTATACAGCATTTTACGCTACAGGTGTTTATGGAGGTATAGCTACAGGTTATGCTGTTGGATGTTGTTTTAGATGCTTTTTCTGCTGGAGTGATTGGAGTCGAGATTTCCCTGAACTTTATGGTAAATTCTATTCTGCCGGAGAAGCCTACAAAAATATAGTTAAGACTGCTAAGATTTGGAGTGTAAGGAGAGCAAGAATTAGTGCATGTGAGCCAACGCTTTGTCGAGACCACTTAATTAGGCTACTTGAACACTTCGAAAAAGATGATAAAATAGAACTATTCATACTCGAAACAAACGGCATAATGTTCGGGATCAGCAAGAGCTATGTTAAGGAGGTTTCAAAGTTTGAGAAGGTCCATGTGAGGGTAAGTCTAAAAGCAGGTTATCCTCAAGCCTTCACTGCTAGAACTGGTGCAATACAGGACGCATTTAATATACCCTTTGAAGCAATAAAGAACTTATTGAAATATAATATTAGATTTCATGTAGCTGCAATGACCGATCCTAGAATAATGCCCAGGGAGGAGAGGAGAGAACTTATCAGAAGACTTATGGAAATAAATGAAGTAGTGGCTGTTAATCTAGAGGAGGAATTATGCGATCCTTACGATACAACAATAGTGAGAATGTACATTTACGGAATAGACCCTACAACAATATTCAAGAGAAAATTGAAATAGCAGTAACCCTATTAGAAATAGCCGACATTGAGGGTGAAGACTACAATTTAGAGGATATATTACCACAAGACCTTAAAGAGTATTTCAAAAGCAAGCTAAAACATTTAATTAAGCAGCCACCAAGAATAATCTATCAAAGCTATACTACGATAACGAATGGCATAGTGCCGTCCTAAAGGCGGCTAAAATGTACATAACGAGAAAATTAACGAGGAGAGAATAAACTAACCATATCTAACTTAGTAATGTAAAAGGGTGTACATGAGCTATGTTAAGTCAGTTAAAAGTATTCATTTCCTCCCCACTAAAGAATAGGGAGCTTAATACTAGAATAGCTAGACTTCTTGAAGAGAGAGGATTTAGAGTATACTTGCCTCAAAGAAACACTCCTCAAAGTAAAAATGTTAAAACAGTTTTTAACGCTAATGTAAATGCGATTAAAGAGGTCGATATCATCGTTACAGCACTCATTAATCATGGTCGCGATTTAGGATTCGAAGTTGGATTAGCTTATGGACTAGGTAAGCCTATAATAGCATTAGTTAACAGCAAAGATTACATTAAGAATAAAATGATTACAGGGGCACTAACGGATGTAGCTTGGAGTATAGGTGAGCTATTAGAGAAGGTGACAAGGTTTAAGGTGGCAGGGAATGATTATTGAGAATGAGGCAGCACTTTTAGTCTTTTATCCCTAAGTTAGCTTAAGTGTCCTTGTATTAGCCTCAATCATGCCTCCCTGGCACTTAATTAACCCTTTAAGTGACTCAATGTTCACTGCTGTTGTTGCTCCTGGTGCGGAGACCGCTAATGCTCCAGCCGCCTGAGCGTACTTAAGTATGTTAACTACTTCATTCTCTGATAAACTCTCAATAGGTTTTCTTAATAGTTTTAGAGCTGTTAATAATCCTGCACAAAAAGCGTCACCGGCCCCTGTCGGATCCTTGGCCTCAATTTTAAATGGTGGCTGAATTATTATCTTTTCACCTTTATAGAGTGCTATTACGCCTTCTCCTCCTTTAGTTACCGTTAGTAGTATTGGTAGATTTCCCCTTAATACCTTAAAACTCTCTATTATGTTTTTACATTTTGTTAGGGCCTGGAATTCATAGATATTTAAATGAACAATATCAGCTTTAGAGAGAACTTTTTGTAATGCTTCCAATGCTAGTTCTGACATACGAGCTATATCAGTAAGGACTAATGTATTTAACTCCTTAATTCTCTCGAATACTACTTCTATATTTTTATTGAAAATTCTAGCATCACCTAAAGATATGTAAGCGTACTTAGGTTTTAATTCGTCAATAGCTCTAAGTACATGAGTGTGTGTTAAGCATAAGTTTGCACCTCTGTATATGTGAAATCTTCTATCCTCGCCTTTAACGACTAGAATAACGTTTCTTGCTGTCCCTGCATCCTTGACTATTTGAGCATACATACGAATACCGTATTTCTCAAGTTCTCTTTCAATTATATGAGCAAACACATCTTCTCCGACAGCTCCTACAGCAGCTATATTGCTTATGGCCCCTAATTTTACTAGGTCTATAGCTACATTAGATGCATGACCACCAACGTATAGATCTATAGGTCTCTCAACACAGACTACTTCACCAGGTTCAGCTATCTTAGGTAAGTTAAAGGCAATAATGTCAACTGTAAAAGTCCCTACAGTTACAGCTTCCACTTCTCTCATGACATATACACCAGTTCCACGTAGACATAAACAGGTTATTATATCTATTACTGGGCAAATAGTGTTTCGCACCATAGATATTCAGGTGTAGGGTAGTGAATCTAACACTTTATAAGGAAAGGATGATATCAAAGAATGTGAGAGGACAAGATAACATAGTTTAAAATACTAATTAAGCATTAGATAATGCCTAAACCTCCGTGATAAAGTAAGGGTTGTAGAGGTTTGGATGAGAAGAGAGTTCTACGAAAACTTTTGAAAGAGCTTAGAACGGGAATTTACACAGTTGTAATTATGAACTTGCTGTATAAGCGTGGCCCATTACATGGTTATAGAATTAGAATGCTCATAATGGAGATATCTAACGGGTTATTGTCTCCAAGTGAAAGTACAATTTACGAATCGCTTAAGATGATGGAGAAGCTGGGTTTAGTTAAGTCATTTTGGGCTGAAAGCGACTACGGTCCACCTAGAAAATACTATGAGCTTACAGGCTTCGGAAAGAGTATATTAGAAAAGTTGCGTAATGAGATAAGAGGTTTACATGAGGTATTAGAAAAAGTGATGGGTGAGTATAAAAAGTGATCTTCCCAGTTTCGCAACAGGTTCATTCATACTCCTTTAGGTACAATACTATACTTTTATGCACATAAAATACCACCCAATCCATTTATAGGTTTTAGGGTCGGATACGCATATATAACAAACCAGTTATGGATTAAACTAAATAGAATAGCTGGTTTATCATTCACAATTATAGGTACGGTACTTATTTTACTATCCATTATAATAGTTGATGAGGTAATTCTAGCATTAACTTTGATTTTACTTGTTATTGGAGATCTCATATTCCTTGTAGTCTATTCTTCAAGAATAACAGAGCTTGAATTGCTTAAAATCCCAGAGTACAAAGAGGAGAGTTATAGAGTTTTAAGTCCCATACTCCTGACAAGACTCCATTACATTCTAACATTTCTACCATACATTGTCTCAGTTCTAATAATCCTAACATACATGAACAATTTACCTAGCCTATATCTTACTGTTAGGTACTCCTTTAGTGTTACTACTTTTTGTCTCTTACATGTATTATTTAGGGTATAAGAAGCCAATAGTATACTATAAGCCTTGGCTAAAAGGAGCATTATATCATTATGTGATGTTAGTTTATACAGTACTCTCATTGATGACGGCGTTGGTTTCTCTAGCCTCAATCACTGTGATTATGTATAACACTCATAGAAGTATGGCTTCAATACTTCTAAAACTGATAGTTATAACAATTGGTATAATCATATCGCTATCAATATACATGTTATTGTTTGTACTAAAGCGTTATATTAGAACACGAGTTACATGGATAAAGTAGATTATGGTCAACAAGCTTGGAAAATAGACACATTACTCATTTAAAGTTATGTACCTGTATATCTATCTCCAGCATCACCTAAGCCTGGAACAATATACCCTTTACTATTAAGTTTGGGATCTACAGCAATAGTGTATAACTCTACTTTGTTATAGTGTTTCTTTATTTTCTTAATGGCTTCAGATGTTATTATCACAGAAGCTACGATTAGTCTTTTGGGTTCACCTTTCTTAATAATTAATGGAATAGTATTAAGAATAGTTGATGCCGTTG
>Ga0190367_1001067_pt1 | contig 17041 bp, 18 predicted proteins | sample 4872181011_MG_FD_171838 | JGI IMG/M metagenome (GOLD analysis project Ga0190367, IMG submission 171838) | Hydrothermal vent microbial mat bacterial communities from Southern Trench, Guaymas Basin, Mexico - 4872-18-10-11_MG | ecosystem: Environmental > Aquatic > Marine > Hydrothermal vents >...
GTAATCCCTTATCCTTTTGATGGTAGAGGAAAATACCTAAAATTCTCCATCAGAATTCCAGAGAAGTTTATGAATTTGGTTGAAGATTTGATCAACCTTTCTAAAGATGGTAAAGCTAGCTATGGAGTTACAATCTCACTTAAGAGAGGTTTAGTTGCTCACATAAACGTTCCATTAGATCTGTGGCTCAAGCACACGCGGAAGAAGGATAAACCTTTCGGAAGCGATATAGCTGCAATAGATCTAAACTCAGACAGGTTGAATTTGGTTGTAATTACATCAGATCGAGAAATTATTTATCGTAAAACCTTTTGGTATTCTGAAGTTAATTCGCCTGGATATCCAAAGGGTAAATCCGATTACATTCGTTTCAACGCTGTCAACGAGAGTGTGAAACTCGCTTACTGTTACGGAGCGTCGATGATGGTTCTGGAAGACCTATTCAGGATGAAGACCAAGAAATTCACAAATTCTGCTAGAGCTAACAGAAAAATCAGTAGATTTCCCAAACGGAAGTTATTAACCCATGCAATACTTGAGTGCTTGAAGTGGAGTATCGAACCACATCTTATAAATCCCGCTTACAGTAGTTTTAAAGGAAGAGAATTGGCAAAGGAATATGGATTGGATATTCATACAGGTTCGGCATTGGCTTTAGCTTTTAGATTTTTGAAATATGGTAGAATCTGTTAAGTTTTGGTAAGATTTTAGTGACTGCTCGACACCTCCGCTCATACTCATGAGAGAAATCCTTTGGATTTTAAAGAATCTGTCCAAGATGTTCTGTAAATTTGCATCGGTATTGTGAAGTGAATTTTTAAAGAGATTTCTGGATGACGTCAATCGATTGAAATCTCAACCGTAATTAAAACCCGGACATATGGAAATTGAATCGAAAGAGTCTTGACATATCAAAAACACAATCGATATGTTTATAAAATTCTGAATACTTCCAGATAATCGTTCATAAAATAGATATGAAGCTTAAGGCTAATGGTAAATCTTTCCAATGTGATCCAATTTTATTCAAAATCAGATTTAGGCTAATCTAACTCCATCTCCCGGAATCGAATGCTAACGGACACCAATAGATTTAAAAAAGCCTTTCGATTAATATGCTATGATATGAGACCTATGCTAAAACTCGAACAATTTAAACCGGAGTGCTGTAAGAAAAAGCGAATTTACGGAAATAATATATGGCTTGGAAAACATCCTGCTCATCGGATCGATATCGGTTCCAATACCTATTTATTGCATGAGTGGATGGAATCGAGATTTTTGAGCAAAAAAGCTCAGGATTATATCGTCTGGATTATGAACGGAATTAGCATTTCCGAATGTCTCTGGACGGGAATTTGCGAAAATGTCCTAGGTGTAAAAAGAATTGTTTTTCGAACAACATTCCATGAACAGGGACTTTAAGGGGTGGTGTTATGAAACTTCTGACGATAGGCTTTGGTGCAGGTGGTAGCGAGATAATAACAGCTCTTTACAGGAAGGGTGTCAAGGTAAACAAGATACCACTTTTCAGATGCTATGCAGTACTGGATAGCCTTGAAAGTCTTAAGAAGACAAAGATAGATAGCGATAACAAGTTTTACATGATTCCTAGGAAGAGGATGGATATAAGGGGAATTCTGAACGAAATACTTAGCAGACACGAGATAATCGAGGGATCAATGCTAATAACTTCTCTTGACGATAACTTCGGTGTTTCGACTGCAGTGGAATTCGGGAAGGAGCTTAAGGAGATAACGGATGGCCCCGTTATGATACTGGGAATAGTACCGCCATTCGAAGAGATAGGATCGGGTATTTTAAAGAGGAGGATCAGAATGCTGAAGGAAAGCTCAGATGTCCTTTTGCTTAGCAGGCACAACGTTAATCAGATAGTTGACACCCTTAACATACTCGCCAGAGTCGGGGAAATCGATTTGAAGAGGAGACTCATAGGAGAGGTCGTAGTTGACACGTCTGACATCTTTAACACACTAATAGGAAATGGTTTTTCCGTGTTCGGATATTCAAGGAGAAATCTTCCGCTGTTCAGGTTTTTTATAAGGAAGAGCAGCGAACTTCTGGCTATAAGAACTCACAGGATGGTTGAGATGGTTAAGGAGGCCATGAGAAATCTGAGCGTTGGCGGAGATATAGAAACTGCTAAGAGCGCTCTCATAATATTTGCAGGAGATCCCAACGAGATAACGATGGACGGTATATTCTCTTGTATAGAAATCGTTGAAAGCGTAAACGACGGGATAATCGTAAGATACGGAGATTATCCAATACCTAAGGCATCTTTTATAAGCGTAGTCATTCTATTTTCGGGTATAACGAGATTTAAATTAGAAGGGCGGATATAAGGGGAGTTATGTACGTTTCTATAAATGCAGATATCAGCAGAAGTGGTATCACAACTTTTATATAAGTTCTCACAGCTTTTCTAAGGCATAATCCCAGATCAACTTCTCCACCCCTTATCCTGTCGTAAAGGGAAATTCCCAGCCATACACCGTAGCTGCATGCTATTATTATGGCTGAAATCTCTGTTATACCGTGCGGGATTAGCATTATAAGGGTTCTATCAAATCCAAGCTCAACACCCTTCACGTAAACTATCATACCTATCACATATCCGTTTATGAATATGAAGAGAATGGGTATTATTCCAAAGAGAAAACCTGATATCATTGCAAGAAAAGCCTTGACGGAATTGTTCAGAAATATTATCGCAAATATCGCATATGATGGTAGATCTCTTATAAAGCTCAGTTCTGAAAAGAATTTCTCGAAGTAGTCTCTTGCCACTTCATAATTCTCCTCTGCCCATATGTATCCGGTATAGCAGGATATGAAGAATATCGCGGTTATCAGCGCCACGTACTTTGAGTTCATTAGAACATGTATGGAATTGGGGATATAAGCCTTTTCAAGAGTGCCGGGATTTTTTTCAAACTGTCTGATATGCAAAATCGCTGAAGGATTTCAACAAATTCTCTCCTCAGGTGACTTAAATGACACCGTTGAGTATTCTCTTGTTCACACAGAATTATAAGACAGGAGTTCATCGGAGTACTTTTGCGGAAAATGATATTATGTATGTTTAAACAGCATAACAACGCTTTAAACTTGAGAAAACCCAACAGTTTTTAAAATCGATTATAAATATGGAAGGCAGAAACATACAATGCCGCATTTATAACATAAGATGGCTTTTCTGACCTACTCCGCCCTTTACAGTAGATCGGAAAGTGTGTTGATGCTTTATAAACCATTTAAATACCCTTATAAACATTTATATATTACCAACACACTTTCCGATCTACTGTAAAGGGCGGAGTAGGTCACAATCTGAAAACGTCACGGTTGATATCATGATCGGACTTTACCTGATAAAGGTCATAGTCATAAGCTCATCTGGAGCACTCTCACCCGGCCCGTTAACAGTTGCCACCATGGTTGTAGGGACAAAGCACGGTTGGAAGGGTGGGTTAAAGACTGCTTTTGGTCATCTAGTCGTCGAACTCCCTCTAGTCTTGCTTATAGCATTCATAATCCTTTTATTCGGAACGACTGAGTTGCTGAAAAGGGAAGACATTTTAAGATCGATAAGCATAGTGGGCGGATTATTCCTGATATTTTTCTCCTACATGATAATAAGGGATGTTATGAGTATTAAGGATATGAGATCGTCCGAAATAAAGGCATCACCTCTTCTTGTCGGTATAACTCTTTCAGCTTTAAACCCCTTCTTTATAATATGGTGGATAGGTGTTGGCTCGCCCCTCATAGCCGAAGCCCTGATATACTGGAGTTATTCAGGAATAATTTTATTTTACGCAGCTCATGTATGGCTTGACTTTGTCTGGTTAACTTTTCTAGCCCATATAACATCTTTAAGCGGTATGAGCTTTAGGATATACAGATCTCTTCTGTTCTTACTCGGAATACTCATACTCGTATTCGGATTGGATTTCATAGGCTACGGTATGTTAGGGAAGCACATCATAACATTTTAACCTTTGCCCCAATATATCTCAGAACATCGAAGTAATTGGGATATGAAATCGATACGACCTCTGCATTCCTAACTCTCACACCTCTATCGCTCACAAGTCCGAGAAGTGAGAATGCAAGTGCCATTCTGTGATCGCCAAACGATTCTACAGTTCCACCCCTTATATACTCTCTTCCACTAATCTCAATTTCATTCGATCCGATTTTGACTTCAACTCCCAGGGATTTTAGATTCCTGTATATCCCATCCATTCTATCTATTTCCTTAAATCTAAGGCTTTCAACATTACGTATTACCGTTTTTCCATTCGCAACAGAAGCTAGAATGGAAATTGTCGGTACAAGATCAGGTATGTCCTTTGCATCAATCTCAACTCCGTTTAGCTCCGATTTCCTTGCAACTATGACACCTCTCTCCCTGTACCATCTCACATCTCCTCCCATATCCCTTACTATATCCACAATTCTCCTGTCGCCCTGTTTTGATTCAAATGCATTTCTTATCTCTACTTTTCCGGCAAGTATACCTGCCGCTATTAGGTAGCTAATGGATGTGAAATCGGATGGCACATAGAACCTTTTAAGCCCGTATTCCTGTTCACCCCTTATATAGAACTCGTTTCCGTACCATTCAACTTCAATTCCTGATCTCTCCAGAACATCAAGTGTCACCTCTATGTACGGCTTTGATCTCATGTTGAGAACCCTTAAGCACGAATCGTACCTTGCAAGCGGTAGTGTGAAGAGGAGCGAGGATATGAACTGAGAGCTCCTGCATTCGATTTCAACTTCCCCTCCCTTTACAATTCCCCTTATGTGAACTGGGACTTCGTACATCCCCCATCCCCTTATATCGGCACCCATCTTCTTAAGGGCAATTACGAGCTCATAGTTTGGCCTCCTCCTTACGGAGCTATCACCGTCAACGATGGATTTATACCTTGAAAGAGACAGTATTCCTATTAGGAATCTCGTAGTCGTACCCGAATTGGCCGTGTAAAAGTAACCACCGCTAATCTCATCGCATCCGAAAAATTCTATTGAGTTCCTATTTCTCCTGAAAAAAGAACCAATTTTGCAGCAGCATCTTAGCGTTGAGATTGTATCGTCCGATATAAGGGGATTTGTTACAAAGGAGTGGTGAGATAGAGAGGATGCAAAAAAAGCCCTGTGAGTATAACTCTTTGAGGGTGGAGGTGTAACTTCACCTTCCAGTTCGCTTCTGTATACCACGACGTCCATAGATGTACTAGATACCTCTTTATATAAAATAAGATCCTTAATTGTAATCGATGGTTGAAAAATTCAGGGGAGCTGTGATAGGATTTGCAGTAGGAGACGCTCTGGGTATGCCAGTTGAGGGTATGAGGAGGGAGGATATAAAGAGGTATTACGGTAAAATTTCTGATTTCGTAGATTCTCCCCTTGGAGATCTTAAGGCAGGCGAATGGACAGATGATACGGAACAGATGATAATACTTGCAAACTCTATACTTAAAACCAGGACTTTCAGTCCTGAGCAGTTCGCAAAGGACATTTTAAACCTCAGGAGCAACAGAATAGGATGGACTACGAGAAGGGCTCTAAAAAATCTTTCCCTCGGATGCAGCTGGATAAATTCGGGTGTCGAATCCGAGACATGCGGGTCGTCCGTAAGGGTTTTACCTATCGGACTTGTATACTCCTTCAACCTCGACTTAGTCGAGGAGTACTCGGCCCTCTCGTCATGCGTAACGCACAAGGGAATAGCAATTGCGGGTGCAATTGCTTTCGGAATAGGGATTGCCTGCGTGTATAACGGCATGGATCATGAGGAGGTTGTAAGGGAGGTGCAGAGAAGGGTGAGGAAGTACGACGAATTGATAGCCGATAAGATCAGGCTTTCTTATGATATATCGGATAAGGATGTGGATTTTGCTATAGACAAGATAGGTAATTCCGTATCCGTATACGAATCGGTTCCCCTTGCATTTTACCTTTTCTTCTCAACATCCGATTTCGAGGAGTGCGCGGTAAAATCGGCAAACGTTGGAGGTGATGCGGATTCAATCTCTGCAATGGCATGCGCCCTGAAGGGATGTGAAAGGGGGATAAGTGACATTCCCAATAGGTGGATAAGGAAACTTAAGGACTGCGACTACCTCATGGAACTTGCGGATAGACTTTACGATCTAAAACTCATCCTCGAATTTATATAGATTATGTTCGATCTCCTTATATGAACATAAGAAATGCCATAGAGACTTTCAAGGACAGAACGGTTTTCGTCGATAAGGAACTTGGATACGATGAGGTTGTTGGGTTTTTAAAGGAGAATGGATTGGAGAAAACTCCGGTGATACTAAAAGTAAACGGTAAGAAGGTTGCCAAGAACTTCATAGCTACGAGGGAAATGCTGTGCGAGTACCTAAAGGTGAAAAGAGAGGATCTTTGCAGGTATCTTGCATCGGTGAGCTTCGGTAAAAGGATAGAGATATTGGACGAATTTCCGTTCAGAAAATCCAATTTAAATCTGGGAGATCTACCGATTTTGAAGTACTTCAAGGAGGATGGAGGCAGGTACATAACGGGTGGTGTCCTAATAGCTAAGAGAATAGATAAAAGGGTTGAGCCGGACTCCTTTAACGCATCCATTCACAGAATGATGCTTATAGACGATATGAGACTTGTCATAAGACTAGTTCCGCCAAGACACGCTTACATGATATGGAAGGATGCTGCAGAGAGGGGGATGGATCTTCCTGTCGCCATAGCAATAGGTGTCCATCCACTCTTTTTATTCGCCTCAGCAACAAGAGTTCCGGAGGGAAAGGAGTTCTCATACGCATCTGCACTTATGAACGGAATGGAACTCTACAGGATCTACGACCTCCTGGTACCTGACTGCGAAATATTACTGATCGGAAGGATTACGAGAGAGAAGGCAGATGAAGGACCTTTTGTAGACATAACGGGAACTTACGATATCGTAAGGAAGGAACCGATCTTGGAAATCGATGAGATATACGTAAGGAACAGTGATCCTATATACTATTCAATAACTCCGGCAAGCAGCGAGCATCAGGTGCTGATGGGGATTCCATATGAGCCTATAATATACAAAAGCGTTCTAAACGTTTGCAACGTAAAAAACGTTCTTATGACTCCTGGAAGCAGGCATTACTTTCACGCCGTTGTCCAGATAAGGAAGGAGACTGAGGGAGATGGCAAAAATGCAATAATAGCAGCTCTTTCCGCAAATCCCAGTCTCAAGTGTGTCGTAGTTGTTGATGAGGATATAGACATTTACAGCTACGAGGACGTTGAATACGCCATCGCCACAAGATTTCAGGCCGACAGGGATCTTGTAATAATAAAGGGTGCGAGGGGTAGCAGTCTTGATCCGTCGTCAGAAGAAACTACGACGAAATGGGGAATAGACGCAACAAAGAGTCTTAGGAATCAGGAGAGATTCAGGAGATTTGCATAATTAGAGTCTCAAAAACATCTCGTAATCGTAGCAGTCGTTTATAACCTCGAATCCAACCTTTTTGAATACGTGAATGGCTACAATATTATCCCTGCTTGTTAGAAGTGTTATCCCCTTGTATCCTAGCTTTCTGCACATTTCTATGGAATATCTCAGCATGCTCTGACCTATTCCGTTGTTCTGATAATCCGGATGAACGAATATAACGAGTTCAAGTATTCTGTCGTTTACAGGGACTAATCCGATATGGGCAACTATCTTTCCCTCGTGCTCAGCAACTATCGAGAAACCGTTTCTGAGAAGGTAATCGATCCAAGCCCTTATTCCCTCCTCCGTCAGGGGAGGTAATCCGAGCGATCTCTTGTCCTTCGGGTAACGGATGTACATGTCGATAAGACCTTCTCTGTCGGACCTTCTAAACGGTCTTATGATTATCTTCCTGCCAGATTTATCCCTCATGATCTTGTGGGGATGACTGAGGGCGTACAGCATACAATATGAGTATTACATCAAAATATATAAAACTATCTAAAATAATAGATAATTAAAATAATAAATAATTAAAATGATTAACAATTAAGATTTGATAGCAAACCAGACTGTAATAATCGATAATTAAAAAAAGTGATAAAAATAAAAACGCTTAAAATGCGTATTCAATTAGCTTTTCGATGTCGACGTTTTTCGTGATTAGATCCTTCATCCTCTCAATCTTCTCATCACCCCTGACCCTTATCCTCCCGACTATTCTCTGTATCCTTTCAAACGTCGTCAGTGTATCGTATTCAACGATGAGAACCGGAATTCCTCTCTCCTCGGCCTTTCCTATCAGTACACTTGGTGGTTCCATGTTGCCTGTCAGTATTAGACATCTTATGTTCGGTATCTCAAGCGCTAGGTTTATTAAATCTGTTCTGTCACCGCCTGTTATGACCGCACAGCTCTCGCATCTCCTGAAGTAGTCCAAGGCGGACTGAGGTGACATTGCTCCGATCAAAAACCTCTCAACCATAACACCATCGGCCCTTACAAGATATCTGGCATTTAAGATATCGGCTATTTCATCAACGTAGATTCCGAGGAGCTTTGAATCCCTCGGAATTATGCCTATCACCTCAAGTCCAATCTTTTCAAGTATCTTGGCGCACAGACTGCTTATGTACGACTTCTTGTACCCGTAAACCTGATTGAATATTGCATACCTTAGCTTATGACCGAACGCTGATTTAGCAAATATCAGCCTATCTATTACCGTATCGTCCGTGTACCTGACAACCATGAGATCTCTTTCATTCAAAATCGAACACATGCTTATATCGCAAAGGGAGAGTGATCTGTAGGCCTGGTAGTGTATGGATCCCTCTATGAGAACTACGTCCTTATCTGATTTTATAACCTCGTAGCTCTCGACAATCTTTCTCCTTATAACCGTTGCATTCGAAGATAGAACGAATTCCATGTACGGTTTATCCAGTACGATTGGACATACCACATCGATGGGTTCCTCAACCTTTAAAGCCCTCGCAGTATTTAGGGCATCTTCATCAACCACCTTACCATCTATAAAGCTCCCGAAACCTATGGGCTTGAAATATCCAACCCTGTAACCCCTCTCCCTCAAAATAAGACCAAGTGCTATTATAATCGCGCTCTTTCCGGAATAACCCTCTATAGATGAGACTATCATTTTATCACCTCATAATCTTACAGTCAACAACGTAATATCCCCTCTCGTATACGAACACAGGATTCAAATCTACCTCAAGGAGATCGAGATCCTGAGACATCTGGGAAACCCTGAGAATAAGATCCACAACGCCTTTTATATCGTACGGTTTCTCTCCCCTAACACCCTTAAGAATCCTGTAAACCTTTACCTCTCTGATCATATCGAACGCCTCTTCCTCGGAAAGGGGGAGCAATCTGAAAGAAACATCTCTGAAAACCTCAACGTAAATTCCGCCGAATCCGAACATGGCTATGTGACCGAACTGTGGATCCTTTTTCACACCGATTACAACCTCCCTTCCCCTTGATATCATCTTCTGTATCAGTATACCCTCAACTTCGGCATTGAGAAAATCTTCAGCTATTTTTACGAGTCTGTTAAAAGTTGGAATCACTTTTTCCCTCTTGACGTTCAACTCAACGCATCCAACATCCGTCTTATGGATTATATCTGGAGAAATTACCTTCATTGCAACTGGATATCCTATCTCGTCGGCAACTTTTAAAGCTTCCTCAGCACTTCTTGCAATTCCGTATGGCGGAACACTTATCCCGTAGCATTCGAGTATCCTGAAACCCTCGAACCCTATAAACCTCTTATCCCCTATCCCTTCGATTATCTCCCTCAACCTCTCCATGTCAACTCTGAATCTCTTGAACGTCTTCTCAACCTTTTTTCTAAGCTCATAAGTTTTTACTGCTTTTAACGATTTCACAGCCCTGTAAGGATCCAGAAAGTTTATTATCCCTTTTTCTCTAAGAATTTTAACGGCATCTTTTACGCTTTCTCCTCCCATGAAGCATGTAACAACAGGTTTTTTTGTAGTTATCAGATTAGCAGCTTTTTCGAAGTCCATTTGGGCGGTGGGTGTGAGTATTGCAACTACTGCGCCCACGTTTCCATCATCTATTACGACGTTAAAAACGTTTCCGAATCTATCAGCGTCGCTGTCGCCAAGTATGTCTACGGGGTTGTATATGTTTGCAATAGGTGGAAGTATTGATTTCAAACTTTCTATCGTTTTCCCGTCAAACCTTGCAAGATCCATTTCCAGTTCCTCGACTGCATCTGCTGCAGCAACTCCGGGTCCTCCGGAATTCGTTATTATAGCTATTCCACCATCTATCCTCCTGATCCTTCTTAAAATAAGTGAGAAGTCGAAGAACTCCTCGATAGTATTCGCCTCAACTATTCCCAGCTGCCTGAAAACTGTTTTGTAAACTGTATAGCTTCCTGCAAGACTTCCTGTATGACCGGAAACAGCCCTTGCACCTGCATCGGTTCTTCCGCACTTAAATACTACTATTGGCTTATCAATGGACTTAACAGTGTTCACGAACTTCCTTCCATCTTCAATACCCTCTACGTATAGCATTATAACCTCTGTCTGATCGTCTTCTGCCAGATAGCATATGAAATCGGATTCGTCCAGAACTGCTTTGTTTCCTAGCGAGACAACTTTGCTGAAACCTACATCAGTCTCTCTTGCCCATTCCAGAACTGCAAGTATAAATGCTCCGGACTGACTCAGGAATGCTATGTCCCCCTTCGATGGAAATATCCTGCTGAAGGTTGCGTTGAGATTTATGTGAGCATTCATTATTCCGAGGCAGTTCGGGCCTACTAGGTTTATTCCGTGTTTTCTGCAAATGTACTTCAGCTCGTTTTCTAGATCGAACCTACCGGCCTCTTTAAACCCTGCACTTATGACGACGACATTCTTAACATTTTTCTTAACGCATCCCCTTAAAACGTCCAATACGTAATTGTAGGGTACAGCCACGACCGCCAGATCGACTTCCTCGGGTATCGACTCTATCGAGGGATAGCATCTGAATCCAAGAACCTCATCGTATTTGGGATTGACGGCATAAACATCTCCTTCGAAGTGCATGAGATTTTTTAAAAGTGTGTTTCCGATCTTTCCATCCTTTGGTGTCGCCCCGACTACCGCGATAGATCTGGGATTGAACAATCTATCCATTTTTTAAATAAAAAATTGGATGTTATTTAAAAATTGCGAAGGGATTTAAATAGAATCGAGAGAACTGGAAATGTGGATATGACAAGGTTATTTCTCATAAAAAAATTTAGAGAATATTATTCAAATGCTGAATTGTACATACCAGATGGGTTTAGGATGAGGGAGTGGGCATTTGTCCCACTCGAATTCTTCCCCGATTTTCTTATGATAAGACATATCTCATTCTCCTCAGACGTCGAACTGAAGGCTTTCATACTCGATAAAGTACCGGCACACGCCTATTACTCTTCCGCATACTACAGAAATCCGTCTGCTGAAATGGATAAGAAGGGATGGATAAAATCTGATCTGATATTCGATATAGATGCAGACCACCTGCCCAGAAAATCACTTGAAAATGCAAAAAAAGAGGTTTTTAAGTTGATAAAGATACTAACGGACGATTTCGGGATAAGCGAGGAGGATATAGAGGTCGTGTTCTCCGGTCACAGGGGTTATCACGTTCACGTTTACGATGAGGCATTTAAGAAATTGCAGTCGGCTGAGAGAAGGGAGATAGTCGATTACCTTACGTTGAGGGGTTTTAAATTTAAGGGAAGGCAGATGGAAAGGTTTTCGAGATGCTTAGCAAAAGGTGTTTTGAGTATCGTGAGGAGCGGAAAAATAGATGATGTTCTGAGGGGTTTATCTGAGGAGAGGAGGAACAGGATTAAGAACATGCTGATAGGGAACATTAGAAATATAGAGAGGGGAGATTTTTCTATAATACCCAAGAGACTTTTTGATTTGCTCAAGGATGAGTGCATTTCAAAATTAGCCGTTTACATCGATCCACCGGTCACATCGGACATAAAGAGACTTATAAGACTTCCAAATTCGCTTCACGGGAAGACAGGGCTGAAAGTAACGGTTATACCTCTTGACAAGCTGGAGGAATTCAGTCCGTTCAGAGATGCGGTCGTTTTCGGTAGCGAAAGTGTTAAAGTTAGAGTTAAGAAAAAGGTTAAATTGAAAATGATGGATCAGGAATTCCTACTTCATAGCGGAAAGGAAAGGGTTCCAGAGTATCTGGCCGTGTTCTTAATGTGCAGAGGTGTTGCCCTCTATGGACATTGAAGAAGTCCTTGCCGTTTGGGATAGCTGCAGAAACGGCAGGCTGAATAAGATATCTGACGATTTCTACGACAGGATTAAGAAGAGGATATACGAGCTTGAGGAGATGAAGAAGAATGCGGAGGAGGAGGAATTCCTGAGGATAGAAGATGAGATTAGGACTCTTAAGAGATTGCAGAAGAAGATATTTGAGGCTAGAACCGGTAGGGTTTTGAGGCTTGCATGGGCCAAGGTATGTGGGAATGAGGTTGAGGGGATTGAAAACATGACGAAGGACGAAAAGAATCTCTTTGAAAAGATAATAGAGATTCTCGAGAAGTTCAAGAGGATTGTTCTTGAAAGGATTGAGGAAAGGGAGGAGGAATGCGTTCTTGTAAGGATAAAAAGGGATGTTCCAGAATTCAAAGGTGTTGACGGCAGAGTTTATAAACTGAGCAAGGAGGACATAGTTATGCTGCCAGCTTTGAACGCAAAAGCCCTGATAGAAAACAAACTGGCCGAGGAGATAAAGGTTCAGTAGATCACAAAAATTTAAAACAGATGAATTGAGCGTTGAGAGGTGGTTGGTATGGAGTATCCGAAAAGAATAAGGACTTTCTGCCCTTACTGCAAGAGGCATACCATTCATGAGGTGGAAAAAGTTGGAAAGGGTAAGCCAAGCGCACTTAAATGGATAAACAGACAGAAGAAGAGGAGAGGAAAGGTAGGAAATCTTGGTAAGTTCAGCAAAGTTCCGGGAGGAGACAAGCCGACAAAAAGGGTGAACATAAGGTTCAGGTGTACGGAGTGCAAGAAGGCACACTGCAGAAAGACTTGGAGGGTTAAGAGGTTTGAGCTCGTGGAGAGGTGATGTAGATGGGCATCAAGAAGAGCAAGTTCATAAAGGTTGTATGTCCCGACTGTGAGAATGTACAGGTCATATTCGATCACCCTTCAATTGTTGTCAAGTGCCTTGTGTGCGGAAGAACGCTTGCAGAGCCGACAGGTGGTAAGGGTAGGATAAAGGCTAAGATAATAGAGGTACTGGAGTGATTTTACAGCCTGTGCAAATCTAAATGCTTTCCGTATTGATGGAAATTCTCAGATACAAGCTCGTAACATTCAGGAGTTTTTAAAGCCGATTATTTCAATTTTAAAAAACCGTCGAGAAATACCTTAAGGTAATCTTGAAACGGATCTACAAAATGCAAAGATTTTAAACACGATACTCCGATGGTGTTTATGGATAGGATAAGGAGACAGATTCTTCAGGCGCTGTTCAGGGAACCCATGAGTATATACAGGCTTATAGACGAACAGGATGCAAGTTTAAAGGAATTTTTTGAAATTATCCAGAATTTGGAGAGAGAAGGAATTATAAAGGTTGAAAAAGGAATAGTTTCGCTGACCGAAAGGGGAATTGAAATCTGCAGAGATCTCGGATTGAGAAAGATAAGGAGATTTGAGTGCGTAAGATGCGAAGGGACGGGATACGAAATAGAGGAGACTTTTGGAGAAGTAATGAAGGAGTATTCGAGAATAGCAGCCGATAGGCCCGAAGCGGTTGAGAAATACGATCAGGGATTCATAAGTATAGATGGTGTTATAAAGAGGGTAGAATTCGTTTACGAAAGGGGAGATCTGCTGGGAACGGATATATTCGTCGTGGGAGATGACGATCTGTTCAGCATAGCATCAGCCCTAACAGGTTTTCCAAGAAGGATATTTGTAATAGATATAGACGACAGACTCGTTGATTTCATAAACAGAAAGGCAGATGAGTACGGATTTCCAATTGAGGCAATTGTCTACGATGTCCAGCAGGCATTTCCCGATGAGCTAAAGAGGAAGTTCGACGTTTTCGTAACAGATCCAGTCGAAACAATTCCGGGAATAAAGCTTTTCCTTTCAAGGGGTGTTTCAACTCTTAGGGGTATAGGTTGCTCAGGATATTTTGGTCTGACGACTTTGGAAGCATCTCGCAGGAAGTGGTTTGAAATTCAGAAGATGATACACGATATGGGATTTGTAATAACCGATATAAGGAGGAGGTTTAACGTTTATCCTCAGGAAGAGAAGAACTTCTTCAGATTCCAGGAAAAACTCCCGATTGTGAAGAAGCTGGGAGTTAAGATAGATTACAACTGGTACAGATCTTCCCTTTATAGAATAGAGGCTGTGAGGAATCCTAAACCGCTTGTTGAGGGAGAGATGAGAATAGATGAAAGGGTTTACAAGGATGACGAGAGCTGGGCAACACCTTACTGATCTCCTGCATGCATATATCTGTGAAAACGATATCGGATGAGGAGTATTCCCTCAAACATCCTAAGGTTCGTGATATGCTGACAGGTTATCTTAAATCCGCGCTTTAATCTGTAGAGGATTTTTTCAGTTACAAAATTTCTCACACCCAAGGCAGCAATTGTTCCGTATAGGAATATGAGCGTTAAGAATATTACATTTGCAAATAGCATGAAGATCGCGACGTAATCCTGTATCATCGGATACCCGTGCGCAAACATCGTTAAGGGTATATCCCAGTGAATAAAACGGTTTTGCCTCTGGAGTGAAGTCTGAGATTTCGAAAGCTCATGCCTTGCGAACATCTTCAGATTTTGTGAACATTTGTGAGCACAGCATATTTATATCACCATAACTTAGCTCGTGACTAAAGCGTATACCTCACAGCTTAAAGCTGAGGAGATGTGACTGGCTAAGGACGTGGGTTTTCATTCCACGAAATGTAAAGAGGTGTTATCCTGAAAGCAATGATTTGCTTTCGATGAACCCTGAGGGAGCTGAGGTTGATGTGCCCCGGCGGATGTTCGATGCAAACATACTCGAATTCTGGAAATTTGAACTAATTTAAATACCCGGATTTTACCTTTTTATGATGGGTAAGCTCAAAGCCATATGGGATCTTCTAAGACTTGATCACGGATTCATGTACGCCCTCGGTGTCGTGATAGGAATATTTATATCTTCAAAGTCCATCGAAGCTGAAAAGATAATTCTGGGAATTCTAACAGCTGTTTTCTGCCAGGCTTCAGCCTTTGCTTTAAACGATTACGTCGATTACGAGGTTGACAAGGCCAACATGAGACTTGACAGACCACTTGTGAGGGGAGATCTTAAACCAAGATCTGCCCTGCTTCTTTCAATAATCCTAGCACCTTTTGGGTTCATATCTTCATACCTCATATCATTAGAGGCATTCATCTCGGCTTTCTTAGTAACATTCATAGGTTACATGTACGATTTAAAGCTCAAGGAATTTGGAATAATAGGAAACACTTACATAGCCTTTTCAATGTCTTTTCCGTTTATATTCGGAGGAATAATCGTGGGAAGCATAGAACCACAGATAATAGTTCTATCTCTTATGGCATTCCTTTCCGGGCTTGGAAGGGAAATAATGAAGGACATAGAGGATGTCGTAGGCGATGGGGTAAGGGGTGTTAGAAGCGTCGTTAGGATAAGGGGTTTTGAGTTTGCAAAAAGGCTTTCTTCTTTGCTATTTCTGCTGGCGGTCATCCTCAGCCCCATTCCATTCGTATATCTGGATAAATACATGTTTGATATGAAGTATATTATCCCCATAGCCCTGGCAGATTTCATATTCATCCATACATCGATAGAACTCCTGAGAACTGATCGTATAGATGTTATAGGAGTTTACAGGAAGAGAACTTTGATAGCAATCCTCATAGGATTGATAGGATTTCTGCTGGGAGTTTTTTGAAAGCTTTAAAAACAGTTATCCTTAAAGTTCTGTTATGATATTAAAGGAAGAAGAACTGAGAAATGAAGCTGTGAAGCTTTCAGCTTTTTTAATGGCTGTTTCTGCTAGGACAGCACCAAAATCGAGGGGAATAGACGATGTGGAAATAATATACGTGGATGGTAGCGATAAGGATAGAATAGCAGAGAAGATGATCGAAATAGGAAGGGAGAGGGGAGGTGGTTGGATAAGAGATGGTGAGAGTGTCAAGAAGGCAGAGGGCATACTTATAATCGGTGTAAGGGGTGACAAACCACTTGGTCTGAACTGCGGTGGATGCGGTTTCAGCTGTGATGAGATGAAGGAGATTAGAAGAAGAGATGGTGATTACAGGGGTCCAAACTGCATATTCAAGATACTCGATCTGGGAATAGCGGTGGGTTCCGCCGTTAAGCTTGCGAGCGTGATAAACGTCGACAACAGGATAATGTACAGAATAGGAGTTGTTGCGAGAATGCTCGGTATATCGAAGTCCGACATAGCCCTCGGAATACCCCTGGCTAGTCTCGGTAAAAATCCTTTTTTCGATAGGAAGGAGAGATGATAGGGCTTTTAATAGTTGGTCACGGTAGCAATCTGCCGTACTACAGGGAGGTGCTGGAGGTTCACAAGAAGAGGATAGAGGAGATGGGTTTATTCAATGAGGTGGAGGTAGCACTTCTGATGGAGAATCCAAGGATAGATGATGTGATAAGGCGCATGAAGTCCGATAAGATATTCGTCGTACCGCTGTTCATATCTCACGGTCGTCACACAATGGACATGAGGAGATCGCTGGGTGCCGGTAATGGAATCGCTAAGGTATACGGGAAGGAAGTATACCTTTGCGATCCAATCGGGAGAGATGTACTCGTGACTTACGCGATAATCCTTTCAGCCCTTAGAGCAAATATTTTAAATTTAAAATCTAAAGAATGACTCATGAATTATTTGGAAAGACTAATGGATTTGACAAGAAAACAT
>Ga0190367_1001068_pt1 | contig 16998 bp, 15 predicted proteins | sample 4872181011_MG_FD_171838 | JGI IMG/M metagenome (GOLD analysis project Ga0190367, IMG submission 171838) | Hydrothermal vent microbial mat bacterial communities from Southern Trench, Guaymas Basin, Mexico - 4872-18-10-11_MG | ecosystem: Environmental > Aquatic > Marine > Hydrothermal vents >...
GGCACTTTTTTATTTTATGTATCTTATAGCCTTCTCTAACCTGTATATTACCTCTTCTTTCCCAAGAACTTCCATTACTTCAAAAAGTCCAGGACTTACTGTCTTTCCAGTAAGAGCTACTCTTACTGTCTGAGCAATCTCCTTTAACTTTATATTGTGAGTCTCAAGAATTCTTTTGAACATGTCCTCAAGTTTTTTCTGATCAAATTCTTCCATATTTTCTATCTCATTCTTTATGTCCACAAGTATGTCCTTTTTATCAGGAGTCAGATATCTTTCAGCTGCATTTTTATCATACTCAATTTTAAAATAAAAAAGACTTTTTTCTGCCATCTCAGCAAGCGTCTTACTTCTTTCTTTAAGAAGAGGAACAAGCTTTCTCGTATCTTCTTCTGTAACTTTCTCTATTCCAAGCCTCTTTATAAATGGTATGACTTCCTTTGCAAGATATTCCTCAGAAGACCTCCTTATATGCCAGGCATTCAGATCCAGAAGCTTATAAGGATCAAATATTCCTGGAGATTTTCCAACCCTTTCTAATGAAAACTTTTCTATAAGCTCTTCTCTTGTAAACCTTTCCTGATCACCATATGACCATCCAATCCTTGCAAGTGCATTTATAAGAGCATCTGGAAGATATCCCATATCCCTATACGCAAGAACAGACATTGCTCCATGTCTTTTGCTAAGCCTTGTTCTGTCAGGTCCAAGTATAAGAGGAACATGGGCATATTTTGGAATAGGCTTTCCAAGTGCTTTATAGATTATTATCTGTTTTGGAGTATTTAGCAGGTGATCATCCCCTCTTATAACATGAGTTATTCCCATTGCAATGTCATCTGCAACAACTGCAAGATGAAATGTAGGAGTCCCATCAGATCTTCTTATTATGATATCATCAAGTTCACTGTTATCTACAGTAATTACACCTCTTATTATGTCCTCAAACTGTGTTATTCCAGATATAGGTGCTTTTATTCTTACTACTGCTCCTGGCTTTGGTCCAAGTCCTAAGTCCCTACATTTTCTGTCATACCTTGGTTTTTCACCCCTTGCAATTGCCTGCTTCTTTTTTTCCTCAAGCTCTTCAGGAGAACAGTGACAGTAGTATGCATGTCCTTTTTCAAGAAGCTCTTCTATTATTGAATTATAATAGTCAAATCTTTCAGACTGAAATACAGGACCTTCATCCCAATAGAGTCCAAGCCATTTTAGTGATTCTATGATGTTTTCTACTGATTCCTTAGTTGATCTTTTTTTGTCTGTATCTTCTATTCTCAGGATAAACTTCCCTTTATTTTTCCTTGCAAAAAGCCAGTTAAAAAGTGCTGTCCTTGCTCCTCCAAGATGAAGTTCTCCTGTTGGAGAAGGAGCAAATCTTGTTACGACTCTTTCCATCTCTCTTCTCCTTATAAATATTGCTTATTTTATACCATAACTTTGCTTTTTCACTCAACACTTGCAACTGTCATCTTTATTTTGTATCCTCAACTGCTATGATAGACCTTCACATACACTCAAAAGACTGTTCTGATGGAAAGATGACAATAGAGGAGATATTCAGGGAAGCAAAGAAAAGAGGAATCAGGCTTATTTCTATAACTGATCACGATTCAATTGAATGTCAGGAAAAGGCAATCTCTCTTGCTAAAACACATGGAATCCATTATCTGACAGGAGTAGAACTAAATGTAACCTTCAGATATGAAGGTAGATCTTTTTCTCTGGATATCTTAGGATATCAGTTTGACATATACAACAAGGAACTAAAGGAAAAACTGATTGAGCTTAGAAGATACAGAAGAAAAAGAGCAGAGAAGATATTAGAAAAAGTAAACAGAGAACTTATAAGAGAAGGGATTCCTCCTTTTACTCATAAAGACCTTGAAGAAATAGAAAGGACTGCAGAAGGGACTCTTGGAAGACCTCACATTGCAGATTATATGATCAAAAAAGGAATTGTAAAATCAAGAAAAGAGGCATTTGAGAAGTATCTGATAAGATGTGATGTTCCAAAGTTTCCTCTTTCAATAAAGGAGGCTTCTGAACTTATAAGAAATGCAGGAGGAAAAACCGTATTAGCACATCCTAATAATCCAAAAGGAACATCTCTTAATTCCATTACTGATTCCATTCAAAAACAGTTTGAGATCATAGAAAGATACATGTTACCTTATCTGGATGGAATAGAATGCTGGCATTCAGCACATGATCCCAGTGTAGCAGAAAGATATTTTCATTTTGCAAAAAGACATGGGCTTATAGTTACAGGTGGATCTGACTGTCATCAGCAACCTGTTATCATGGGAGAAGTATATGTGCCTTTACTTGTTGCAGAACAGTTTGGAATAGATCTTATGAAGGAGGAAAGACTGTGGGACTGATAGAAGATCTAAAAGATCCTTTGGCATTTCCTGAAGATACAAAAAGTGTATCTTTTGTTCAGACTCATATATCAATGGTCTTTATGTGTGACAGGTATGTCTATAAGATAAAAAAGCCTGTAAACTTTGGATTCCTTGATTTTACGACAATTGAAAAGAGAAAGTATTTCTGTGAAAAGGAGGTAGAGCTTAACAGAAGACTTGCAGAGGATGTATACATAGGTGTAGTTCCTGTAGTCTTTGATGGAAAAAGACACTGGATAGGGAAAAAAGAAGGAAAGATAGTGGATTATGCTGTGAAGATGAAAAGGATTCCTGAAGAAAGAATAATGAAGAATATATTCAAAAGAGGTGATCTGAAAAAAGAGCATCTAAGAAAGATAGCTTATACTTTGGCAAGGTTTCATTTAAATGCAAAGACATCTCCTGAGATTCTGAGATATGGAGATCCTGATGTATTCAGGATAAATACTGATGAAAACTTTGAGCAGGTGGAAAAATATGTAGGGATTTCTATAGAAAAGGATAAGTTTGAGAAATTGAGAAAGTGGACGGATTCTTTTTATAAAAAAAGAGAGATCTTTGAAAAAAGAATAGAACAGGAAAGGATAAGAGACTGTCATGGTGACTTGCACATGGAGCATGTATGCATTTCAGATAAAATTTCTGTTATAGACTGTATTGAGTTTAATGATAGATTCAGATATGGAGATACGATCTGTGACATTGCATTTCTTCTTATGGACTTGGAATATCATGGAGGAAAGGTTTATTCAGAAAAGCTTTGGGATTATTACAGAGAATTTGCAAAAGAGGAGGATAAGGAAGTAGAAGAGATCTTGAGATTTTACAAAGTATACAGGGCATTTGTAAGAGGAAAAGTAAACAGTTTTCAGATGGATGATGAGAAAATATCTGCTCAGGAAAAAGAAGAGGCAAGAAAAAGAGCAAAGGCATATTTTGATCTGGCTTATAGTTATATATCATGAGATTTCTGGACATTATAGATAAGGAAATTCCTGAAGATTGTCTCGTAGTTATGTGTGGACTTCCTGCAACAGGAAAGACTACTTTGGCAAAAAAGATTTCTGAAAAGAAAGGATTTAAGGTCTTAAGTTCAGATAGTATAAGAGCTGAGATTATAAAAGAGGACATATTTGATCAAAAGATAGCTTCTGACTTAAACAAAAGGATTCTCGTGTATAAAGTTATGTTTGAAAGAGCTCAGGAGATTTTAGAAAAAGAAAGAGGTCTGATCCTTGATGCAACATTCATAAGACGGGATCTCAGGAAGATATGTGCAGACATTGCTAAAAGATACAGGAAGACACTTTGTATAATAGAGACGAGATGTTCTAAGGAGACTGCACTTTCTCGTATAAGAAGAAGGAAAAAAGGAGATTGTGAGTCAAATGCAATAACAGAAGAAGCGTATTTTAATAACCTAAAAATTTTTGAACCAGTAAGCTTAAATGAGTTTCCTTCAGGATCTATTTATTTTCTGATAAATACAGAAGGGAAAGAATGGTTTGTAGAGAAGAAGTTGAAAGGCTGAAAAAGAGGATAAGATGTGCAAAAGGAGAGATTCCTGCTGATATTGTTTTAAAGAATGGGTATGTCGTAAATGTATTTACAGGAGATGTCAGAAAAAGAGATGTTGCAATATGTGATGGAATAATAGCCGGAGTTGGAAATGGATATAGAGGAAAAGAAGAAATAGATCTTTCTGGTCTTTATCTACTTCCAGGATTTATTGATGCACACCTTCACATAGAAAGCAGCATGTTAATCCCTTCAAGACTCTCAGAGCTTCTCATCCAGCATGGAACAACATGTGTTATTTCAGATCCTCATGAGATTGCAAATGTTATGGGAAAAGATGGGATAAGTTTTATGATAGATGATGCAAAAGACTGTCCTGTTGACTTCTTTTTTATGATTCCATCATGTGTTCCTTCAACAGATCTTGAGACTTCTGGAGCAAGATTAACCTCAGATGATATTTCTGAATTTCTAAATAATCCTTACATACTTGGACTTGCAGAGGTTATGAACTATTCTGGAGTTATAAGTGGGGATGAGGATATTCTGAAAAAGATCCTTCTTTTTAAAGAAAAAAGAATAGATGGACATTGTCCTTCACTTAAAGGATATGAGCTTCAGGCATATGTTACTTCCATGATAGAATCTGATCACGAATCAATAACTACTGAAGAAGCAAGAGAAAAGTTAGAAAATGGGATCTTTCTTATGATAAGAGAAGGAAGCATTGCAAAAAATATGGAAGATCTGATACATTTGGTTAATGAAAAGAACAGTTTTAGGTGCTGTTTTGTTTCAGATGACCTTCATCCTGAGGAGATCTACAAAAGGGGACATATGGATTATATATTGAGGAAGGCTGTAAGGCTTGGACTTGATCCAATAGAGGCTATAAGGATGGTTACTATATATCCTGCTATGCATTTTGGACTTAAAGAAAGAGGAGCTATATGTGCTGGAAAGATAGCTGATATTGTGGTCGTTGATAGCCTGAAAGAATTCAATGTTATGAGGACTTTTAAAGGAGGGAAAAAAAGGAGTAAAGAGAAGGTAAAAAGGGATCTTAAAAATTCTGTAAACATAAAAGGCATATCCAAAGAGATGATTGAGGTCAATTGCAGAAAAGGGAAGATCAGGGTTATAGAGCTTATTCCAGATCAGATAGTAAACAGGATGAGGATCTTAGAACCAACTTGCAAGAATGGAAAGATTGTTTCTGATACTGAAAGAGATATACTCAAGGTATGCGTTATAGAAAGACACAGAGGAACAGGAAATATTGGTATAGGATTTGTGAAAGGATTTGGTTTAAAGAAAGGTGCTATAGCTTCATCTGTATCTCATGATTCACACAACATAATAGCAGTTGGAGTGGATGATGAGGATATATGCTGTGCTGTCAGAGAGATAAAGAATATGAAAGGAGGGATCTGTATATGTATTGACGGAAAAATAGAGGCAAAGGTTCAGCTTGAAGTTGCAGGACTTATGACTCAGAGAACTGCTTCAGAGCTTATAAAAGATACTGAAAACTTAAAAAAAGTTGCAAAAGAGGCTGGCTGTTCTGTTGAAAATCCTTTTATGATATTATCATTCCTTGCTCTTCCTGTTATTCCTGAAGTAAGAATTACTGATAAAGGAATAGTAGATGTAAATAGATTTGAGATTGTTCCTCTCTTTTCAGAATGAAATCAGCAGGAATCATCTATAAGTATAAACACAAGAAAGCAGAAGAAGAAGCATATAGGCTAAAGGATTGGTTTGAGAAAAAAGGGATAAAGGCATTCGTAAAAGAGATGTCAAAGGACGAGGAATATAAGGAAGAGCCGGTATTTCCAAAAGATCTGAATTGGCTTATTGTCCTTGGAGGAGATGGAACTCTTCTTGGTGCTGCAAGAAAGATTGGAAGATTTGGGATTCCTATTCTTGGAGTTAATCTTGGGGGCTTAGGTTTTTTAACTGAAATTTCATATGAGGAACTTTATGAAGCAGTAAGTCTTATGATAGAAGAAAAACTTGAGATTCAAGAAAGGACGATGCTTGATGTGAAAGTCATAAAGGAAGATAGTGAAATAGGTCCATTTGCTGTACTGAATGATGCCGTTATAAATAAAAAGACACTTGCAAGGATTATTGACATAGACGTATTTATAAATAATGAATTTCTTACGACATTCAGAGCAGATGGTCTCATTATATCAACTCCTACAGGATCTACTGCATACAACCTTTCTGCAGGAGGTCCTATTGTATATCCTACAGTTGATGCATTTATCATAACACCTATCTGTCCTTTTACATTGTCTAACAGACCATTAATTATCCCTGATACATCTGTTATAGAAGCAAGGCTAAGCAAAAAGGACGATGAATCTGTTATACTTACCTTAGATGGGCAGGTCGGAATAAGCTTTCATTATGGAGATAGAGTAGTCATTTGCAAATCACCTCATGTTATAAAGCTTATAAAACCACCAAAACACAGCTACTTCCACATCCTCAGGACAAAACTGAAATGGAGTGGAAAGACATAGTTCCTAAAAAAAGTATAAGGATGACTTTTTTGGTAAAAAGGGAAGAAATAGACTATATAAGAAATACTCTGGAATCATATGATGGAATGGCTATTGTAAGGACATTAGATCCAGATAAAGCAGAAATAGAAGTTCTTGTTGCTCCTGGATGTGAAAACATCTTTCTGGAGCTTATAGACTATCTGAGAAAGAATGAAAATATAGAAATAGAAACATGAAGTTCTTTATAAAGACAATGGGATGTCAGATGAATGAATATGATTCTGACCTTATCAGCCAGGATCTTATAACTCTTGGATGGGAAAGAACAGAAAGGATAGAAGAAGCAGATCTTGTTGTTGTCCTTACTTGTACTGTAAGAAAAAAGCCAGAACATAAGGCTTATAGCTTTATAGGAAGGGTATCTGCTTTAAAGAGAAAAAAGCCTGATATGATTATTGCTGTTGCTGGATGTGTTGCTCAGCAAAAGAAGGAAGAGATTATAGAAAAGTTTCCTGAAGTTGATCTCGTAATTGGTGCAAGAGATACTTTGAGGTTCAGAGACATATTTCAAAGGTTTCTTTTAAAGAAAGAAAAGATCGTATCAGTCTGTCTTGATACAGCTTTCAGGAGACCAAGTCTTATAAAAGGTTATTTTAAAGGAAAAGTGACTGCATTTGTATCTGTAATGGAAGGATGTAATAATTTCTGCACTTACTGTATTGTCCCTTATGTAAGGGGAAGAGAAATTTCAAGACCTTTGGATGACATCTTAGAAGAGGTAAGGTTTCTTGTGTCAGAAGGAGTAAAAGAGGTTACACTCCTTGGACAGAATGTAAATTCATATAAGTGGAAAGATATAGACTTTCCTGAGCTTCTGAAAAGGGTTTCAAAGATAGAAGGGCTTTGGAGACTGAGATTTACGACATCACATCCAAAAGATCTTTCAGAAAGACTTATAAGATGCTTTGGAGAGATTGAAAATCTCTGTCCACACATACATCTTCCATTTCAGGCAGGATCAAACAGGATTCTGAAGCTTATGAACAGAAGATATACAAAAGAGCAATACTTAGAGCTTATAGAAAAGCTGAGAAAGGTAAGACCAGACATAGCAATAACAGCTGATGTTATGGTAGGGTTTCCTGGAGAGACAGAAAAGGATTTTGAAGAAACAATTGATCTTATAAAGAAAGTAGAGTTTGATAATCTCTTCTCTTTCAAATACACAGACAGACCTGGAACTGTTGCAGAAAGGATGGAGGGAAAGGTTGATGAAAAAGAAAAAACAAGAAGGCTTATAAAACTTCAGGAAATTCAAAAACAGATAACATTGAAAAAGAACAAACAGCTTGAAGGAAAAGAAGTAGAGGTTCTTGTTGAAGGAATAAGTAAAAAAGGAGGGCAATATACAGGGAGGACTCCGACAAATAAGGTTGTGAATTTTACAAGTGATTATAATTTGATAGGCAATTTAGTTAAAGTAAAAATTGAAGAAGCATATGCAAATTCTTTGATAGGGAAGTATGTTGGAAAGATAAGGTAAAATGTTGTCCGATAATGTATATTATGTAAACTTTAAAAAAGATTGACACAAAAAGATTCAGGTTGTAAAAAAGTTCTTAAAAAAAAGGAGGGCTTAAAGGAAGATGGGAAGCGTATTAAAGTGGCGCAGAAGAAAGATGAGAAAGCATAAATACAGGAAGCTCAGGAAAAAGATGCGTCATAAGAATAAGTAATTAAACTGCCTCTACTTGTTTTACTTCAGGAATGTTTTCTTTTAGAATCCTTTCTATTCCCATCTTTAAGGTTATCTGTGAGAATGCGCATCCTGCACATGCACCAGTAAGTTTGACCTTAACGATCCCTTCATCCTCATTTACATCAACAAGCTCAACATTTCCTCCATCTGCCTGAAGAGATGGTCTTATCTTCTGAAGTATATCTTCTACTTTCTCTTTTAATGTCATCAGTCAGCTCCCTCCATTCTTTTTTCTCATAATGCCAAAAATTTTAGAAAAAATCATCTTAAAAATTTTATTCCACAAAAGCTTACAGCAGAATTTGTCTGCCTTTCATGCCATATCTGATAATCCAAAAGCTCTGCCTTGTATTCTTTTGGCAATATTTCAAGGACACAGGCAATTGCAGAGAAACCACAGACATTAAATCTATCATCTACCCTTTTTGACTCCTCCCAAAATTCATCTGGAGACCTTTTTAAAATAGCAGAAATGAGTGCCTTATCATGTCTTTTTGCTTTTTCTTCTAAGTAAATTGCTGGCATATCATGTCCAAATTTTGGACCAATATGTGATAAATCCACTCCTGCTACAATTAAGGTCTCCTTTTCTTCCTGAATTATACTTGAAAGCTCTCTTATAAAATCCTTCACCCTTTCAAGATACGAACTCCTTGTATATTCAGAAATCTCAAGTTTTACAGAACCACAAAGGATAGGGATTATCTTGAAGGCTGAACTTAAAAGATGTTGCAAAAATATAAGCTGAAATTCTATTGAATGCTCGCTTTTATGAGCAAAGTCATCTTTTGAAATCAGGTCTTTTGAAACTTCCTTCAGTCTTCTCACTGCCTCTTTATCATTCTCTACGACTCCTAAGGGAGTTTCAAAGTCCTTTTCTGTAAGACAAAAAAGCCCTTCTGTCATCTGATGTCCAACTCCAAGTATAATAACCCTCTTGTATCTTTTCCCCCTTATCTCTTTATAAACCTTCCCATAAACTTTTGAACCAACAGAGATGTCTATGTGTGGAGCTATGATACAGAAAACATCTCCTTCTGAACTTCCTTCCTTCTCTCCAACTATTTGATCTATACTTTTCCTCAATTCACGAGGATCCTTAGGATATGCCTTCCCACAATGAGAACAAGGTCTTATCTTCTTTTCAGAAAACTCCCTTATTATCTTCTGCTTTGCATTCCTATACCTTTCACTGTCAAGCAGATACATCCTGTCAAGCTGATCTACAATCCTTTTTACTTCTTCTATACTTACAAGAACTCCTCCCATTTTTCTCATAAGAAAGCTTTGAAGCTCTCTTAAAGACTTCTTTCCATCCATCTGAATCATAAACTCAAAGAGAGACAGAGGAATAAGTCTTCCTTCAACAAGTCCAAGGTGATCTCTTACAAATATAAATTTCTTTTCACCTTCCTGAACAGGTAAAAAGTCTAAATCCAGTCTTGCTTTAGGATTTTCTTCAACCATAAAACTTTATCACCCTTTCATCTAAAAATCTCTTCAGCCCTTCACTGTTTTTTGGACTCCATCCAAAGGAGTTTCTCCAGACTTCATCTGATTCCATGCACAGATATATTCCAAGATCAGGATACCATTCATTCAGTTTTTCATACATAAATGAATACAGTTCCTCTCTTATTGGTCTTATATACCTCAGCTTTCCATCCAGTCCTTTTATGAACTCTTCATGAAGTAGAATACTCCTTCTGTGTCTTTTTCTTATTATGTCTTTCAGTTCTGGCATATATCTAAAACTTCCAAGACTTATCCAGATTATCTTTTTTGGATCAATGTATCTGTCCATAATTTCAATTATCCTTAGATAATCTTCTTTCCAATTCTTATAGTATATAAGAGGATCAAAGTGAAATCCTACAATAAAACCCTCTTTTTGACAAATCATAGCCGACTCTATTCTCTTCCTTACACTTACTGCTCCGTGCTCTTCAAGGCAAGCTATGTATTGGCTGTTGAGTGACCAGGATACAATTATCCTTTCCCTATATGGAACTTTTATAAGGTTCTTTATATTATCTGTCTTTGTCTTTAGTTCCAGTATGGCATTTTTCCTTTTTGAAAATTCAGGAAGAAAAATCTCACTCCATCCAACTATTGGATCAAGAGCCAAACTGTCCGTAAACTCTCCTGTTCCTATCCTGAAGATCTTTTCAGGATTTTTATCCAGAACCTCCAATACTTGTCTTAATCCCTCCTCTATATTTACAAACACCTTCAGTTCAGGCTGCTGAAAATATGCCTGAAGTATACAGTAGCTACAATCCATAGGACAGTTTGTTGCTATGTTAAATATCTGATACTTACAGCATATATAACTTTTTGTCCCTGGACAAGGTTTCAAAAAACTTCCTTTATATACCAGAAGATGAAGAGTATCTTTTGTAAGCTCCCACTGTGGAACCCATTCTTTTATTTCAACACCTTTAAGCCTTTCTTTTATCCTTTTAGTCAAAGGATAACTGTAAGCATCTCTTTCAATTATCAACTTTTTTATCCTTATCTCCATGGATCCTTCAAACCTTCAATCTTCTTAAGATCAATCCTTGATATTTTCTCTTTTAGTTCCTTTCCATCCCTGAACCTTATTTCCATTCTGTAAGGAGCTTCAAAATTTTGAGGAGCTACTATAGTTACTTCTTCAGGAAGAGAAAGTTCTTCTACAGTTTTTTTAAAAGATGTTTCAATACTGAAGAGTCTGGGAAATCTTTTTTTATAAAGCCTTTCCAAGATTTTTTTTGTCTTCAAAGAATTACTCATCTCCTTATCAGAAGCTATCTTGTCTATCTCAAGCTCTTTAAAAAGCTCTTTTAGTGAAATTTTTTCTCTTTCACAAATATCTCTTGAATATTCAATAAATTGTCTCTGTTCATTAAAGCTAAACTTTAATTTATTCATGTATTCTGCGTATATCATTATATCCTCTCTTTGAAAATTCCACTCGTAAAACATCCTTATGCTTTTCAAAGAAATCCTTCCTTTTACGAAAAGTTCTTTTACTTTCTGATCAAGATCTTTTTCAATCCATACATAAAAGTCAAAAACTGGTTTGTGCTTTGGAAGTCCAAGAAGGGGCATGAAGTTATTAATTATCTCTGTTTCAGAAACATAGTTTAAAAGTTTTGAAAGTATTATAGCTTTCTCTATCTCATTGAAACTTCTTATGGAAAGATTTTCATAGAAGTTTATAAGAAAGCACTCAAAGTCAGGTTCAGAAATAAGTTTGCATCTCACTCTATCACTTCCTATCTCCTTCAAAGAAAGAATCCTCTTATATCCTGTAACTATAACAAGCTTTTCTTTGTGTTTCTTTAATATAGGTTCATTCAAAAGACCTACCTTCTTTATAGACTCAATCAAGACAGAAAGATCAAATCCATAGCTAAATGTAAAAGGAGTAAACTCTAAGGTAATTTCTTCTATATTTATCTCTTCCATATCCTTGCTGACCTCATCCTGTTTATTGCAAAAGCAATTTCGTATATCCTTGGTCTTGCAAGACTTCCAGGATGCTTTTCTTTTTTATAAAAAGGATCAAGTATATCAAGTCCTTCTTTGTCTATAGCCTTTTCAACCTCTTTTAAGACCTCTTTAAGAGACTTCTTTTTATCCATGAATTTAGAAGCAAGGTATATTGCCATTCCTATTGCTCTCATCTGACTTATATCAACGATCTGCTCAACAAATCTAAGATCAACATTCTCACTTCCATACTGAATATAATCTAATCCCTTTGCATCTATCTTTATCTTTCCTTTTTTATAAGGTGAAAAGCTTTCTGCAACAGGAATCCTTCTTATGTCCCATCTTTCTACAGGTCTTACCTCTTTTTTTCTTCCTGTCACAAACATTTTTGCAACAGCCTTTGCCTTCTCAGTCACATCATAAGGAACATATTCCTGCATCATTATTACTGTATCTGCAACATCAAAATAGTCTCCACATCCTCCCATAACAAGTATCGTAGATATACCAAGCTTTTCGTATAGCTCCTTGACCCTATCTATAAAAGGTGTAATGGGTTCATTTTCTTTTTTTACGAGCTGCTGCATCCTTACATCTCTTATCATAAAATTCGTTGCAGAGGTATCTTCGTCTATAAGAAGGAGCTTTGCTCCTACTTCAATTGCTTCCATGATGTTTGCTGCCTGACTTGTGCTTCCACTTGCATCTTCTGTGCAGAATGAGCTGGTGTCTATACCTCCTGGAAGATTGTTTATAAATGGACTTATGTCCACATTCTGAATTCTTCTTCCATCCTCTGCCCTTATCTTTACAGCATCCGGAACCGTGACAACATATTCTCTTCCATCTCCTGGTATATGTGGATACACTCCTCTTTCTATTGCTCTAAGAAGTGTTGACTTTCCATGATAACCTCCTCCTACAATAAGTGTTACTCCTTCTGGTATTCCCATTCCACATATTGTCTTTGATCCATTTACAGGATTTGGAACACAAAAACTTATCTTAAGAGAATCTGGACTTTTAAATGGAACAGCATCCTTTAAAGGAAGCTGACTTATTCCACTTCTTCTTGGAAGTATTGATCCATCAGCAATAAATACGACGATCCCTTTTTCTCTCAGTCTTTCTCTTATGTATTCCTGATTTTCTATGCATTTTACAAAATCTTCAGCCTCTTTTTTGTCGTATGAATCCCATCTCAAAGCCTTTTCTTTTATAAAAGGAATCTGTTCAAAAAAGATCTTTTCAGCAAGATCAGCTTTTATCTTTCTTCCAAAAGCAGGAAGTCCTACATATAATCTTACCTCTACCCATTCCTCTGTAATCTTACATGAAGTCCTTTCCAAGACCTCTTGTCCTCCTGAATCTATCTGAATAACTCCACTTCTTCCACTTCCTCTGACCTTCTTTATCAAGCCCAATGCCTCTTTTACTTTTCTTGTTATGAAATCCTGAAAAGCTATCCTTCTTACCTTATCTTTAAAAAGCTCTTTTGGAAATCCTGAAATATTGATAGGAACTCTTATTCTTATCTTTGAAGGAGGTGCAAATGGATCAGGCTGGACATGATCTATAAATAAAAGAAATTCTTTGTTCTTAAAACTCCCTTCAATCTCCTTATATGCTTTATAACCTTTTCCATCAATTCTCCTCAAAATACTTTTCAGCTTTTTCATTAATAGATTACTTCCACCCTGTTTCTTCCTTTCTGTTTTGCCCTGAGAAGAGCCTGATCTGCTTTTCCAAGAAGTGAATTTATACTGCTCATATTTTTGTCCAGCTGAGCAACACCAAAGCTTGCTGTTACAGGGATTTGATTTCCATTTGCTATTATTGGTTCTTCAGATATTATCCTTCTTAGTCTTTCTGCAAGGACTGCCCCTTTTTCTGCTGTAGTTTCAGGCAAGATAAATACAAATTCCTCTCCTCCATATCTTCCTGCAATGTCTGCTGCTCTTATATTCAGATAACACCTCCTTGCAACAGCTCTTATGACCTGATTTCCTACAAGATGTCCATATGTGTCGTTTATTTTTTTGAAGTGATCTATGTCCATGAATATCACTGAAAGGGGTCTGTTGTATCTTATTGCCTGCTGAAATTCCTGATTTCCTATGATGATGAGATATCTGTGATTGAAGAATCCTGTAAGATGGTCTGTTACAGCAATGTGATGAAGAGTAAGAGTCATCCTTCTATATCCAAGAAGCTTCTCTGTCCTCATGTATAACTCTAATCTTTTAACAGGAGGCTTTAGTATCTCGTCTACTGTAATCCAGAGTTCACTGTCTATCCTTTCTTCTACATGAGGTGTAACATATATGAAAGGAAGAAGTATGGGATATTCCTTTGATTTCCTTTTCTGTATGTTCTTCTTTTGAGTGTTCAAAACAGCCCAATCAACAAATCCCAGGTCATAATCTTCCTTAAGTATCAACCTGCTCAGCTCCTCCGTATTACTCGTATCAGGCAATATGCATATGTATCTGTCTTCAAGCCATTTTCTTAGGATCTCCTGATCCCCTTTTTGTGTTAAGGCTATAAGGAATTTTGCCATAATTTTCTCCTTTCAAAGATTTTATATATGGCATTTTTTAGTTCTTTCGGAAAAACAGGTTTTTTTAAGACAAGATCTATTTCCTTTCCTATCAAAGCCTCAGGAACATCCCAACCTGTAAGAAGTATCACGGGTGTTTCAGGAGATATACTTTTTATAGCTGATGCTACTTTTCTTCCCTCAACCTTAGGCATTATAAGATCAGTAATCACGAGATCAAAAGGTCTTCCTTCTTTTACCTTTTCTTCAAATATCCTTATTCCAAGTTCTCCATCATGTGCAATCTCTACCTTGTGATTTTCTTGAACCAGGACTTCTTTGATTAGTCTTGCTACGGGAGCATCATCTTCTATGTGGAGAATACTTAAAGGTCTTGGAAATACCTTCTTTTTCTCCTCTATGTATAACCTTTTCTTTTCCTTCCTTTTAGGAAAAAGGAGAGTTACAGTTGTTCCTTTTCCAGGTTTACTTGATATATTTACAGTTCCTCCATGCCTTTCCATTATTCCATACACCATGGACAAACCCAATCCAGTCCCATTTTTCCCTTTTGTAGTAAAGAAAGGCTCAAGACATCTTTCCAATACCTCTTTCTCCATACCTATCCCTGTATCCTTTATCTTTACTACAATAGAATCCTCTTCAGCCTTTGTCTCTATATCTATCCTTCCTCCATTTGGCATTGCATCCACTGCATTAAATATGAGATTTATAAGAGCTTCTCTTATCTCTGATCTCACTCCTTGAATCTTTCCTATGTCTTCTGAAAGCTTCAGTCCAACTTCTATGTTTATTCCCTTCTCTATGGAAGGCTTTTCCCACTTATTTTTTGTAAGCTCAACTACCTCTTCAACTATCTGATTCAGATCTATGGATTCAACCTCATCTTGTTCTTTCTTATAAAAGTGTCTCAGCCTTGCTGTTATGTTCTTTATATCTTCTGCTGCATTCAGTATCTGATAAAGATATCTCCTTCCATCTTTACTTATACCAAATTCTCTTTCCAGAAGGAGTTCGGTAAAGCCTATAATAGGAAAAACTAAATTATTTAGATCATGAACAATACCACTTGCCATCTGCCCGAGCATCCTGAGTTTTTCCTGATGCCCAAGTGTTTTAATATTCTTTTTGACTCTATCAAGCTCTTCCAGTGCATATATATGCTCAATTATAAGAGAAAGCTTTCCTGCTGTTTGTCTTATAAAACTCAGATCCTCTTCATCCAGCTCCTTTAATGAACCAATTCCAAGAATTCCTATGCATTCTCTAAGCCCTAAGGGAAAAGTATAAAGATTATTTATGTCTGTCATGTGAAACTCTTTCAGAAGTTCTCCTTTTATGTGTCTTTCGTCTTCTTCAAGAAAATTTCTTTCTTTAAATCCTAACTTCTCTCCTTCTCTTAAACCTGTCTTCCTTTTTCCTACTGTCAGGATAGAAATACTTCTGTCTGATTCAATTTTTCCTATAAAAGAAACAACTGGAAGAAGTGATTCTATATAGTTCAGGACTATTTTACATATGTCATAAAGATTTCTGCTTTTTAGGATCTCTATAGCTGGTATTGTCAGGGTATTGAATAAGGTCAGTCTTTTGTTTTCTTTTCTCAGTCTGCATAACTTAACAGCCAGCTTTATCTTATGTTCAACCTCTTCCTTAGTAAAAGGAATTTCTATGTAATCAAAGACAATACCTTGAAACTGAGTCAATACTTCAAATACCTGTTCTTTTTCTAAGAGAAGCAAAAAGAAGACCTCAGGTGATATTCCTATAAATTCTGAGACAAGGGAAAGAAATCCTTTTTGGAATCTGGTAAGCATTATGTCAATCTCAGTATCTTTCATAAGCCTTTTTGCATCTTCTGGAGTATGAGATCTATAGACCTCGTATTCCTTGCTCAATATGGAAAAGATAAGATCCGAAATTTCATCTTTTCCCAACAAAAGTATGTTCACTTTCATAAATCATTGCTCCTTTTTTTGTATTTGAGGAATACCCTGAAGGATTCCTCTCAGTCCTCTTAAAGGCTCACCTACTTTTATTCCATACTTAGTTATTGAAAACTCCCTTAAAGTCTTTTCAAAGTCTCCTAATCTTTTCTTCAAAACACCTATAGCCTTTCTAAGCTCTCCTTCAACCTCCAGATATCTCAGGAATATTATGTTATCAGCAAGATAACTTGCTCCTATCTCCGTTATCTTAAAGTCACCTATTACAGAAGCTACTTCATTTATGAGAATAACCGTAATACCTAAGTTTTTCAGATACCTGCAAAGTGCATGAAGGTGTATAGATATGTCCCCTTCTTTTATTCCAACCTTGTATCCTGAAAGACTGTCTATCATAACGATCTTTATATTCCTCCCTCTTACATCTCTTCTTATAATATCAGAAAACTCATCTGCACCATATTTAAGAGATTCTATGTATCTTACAAGAAGAGTCCCTTTTTTTTCCATAATGTGTGCAGGGATATTTACTGAATCGCATCTTGTAAGAAGTGTTTCCTTGTCTTCGTCAAAAAGGTAAACTGCAGAGTTTTCTCCTCTTCCTGCTGCTTCTTTTATAAATTGCATTCCAAGTGTTGTCTTTCCAACTCCACTTGGTCCTGTTATTATCGTTGTCGTTCCTTTTTCTAAGCCTCCACCTAAGAGTTGGTCTATTTCAGGAACTCCAGAAGAGATAAGCTCTATTTTAAACTCTTCTATCTTTCTTTCAGGAACAAGCCTAGGAAATACCCTTATTCCCTTTTCAGTTATA
>Ga0190367_1001069_pt1 | contig 16971 bp, 16 predicted proteins | sample 4872181011_MG_FD_171838 | JGI IMG/M metagenome (GOLD analysis project Ga0190367, IMG submission 171838) | Hydrothermal vent microbial mat bacterial communities from Southern Trench, Guaymas Basin, Mexico - 4872-18-10-11_MG | ecosystem: Environmental > Aquatic > Marine > Hydrothermal vents >...
CTAATGCTTGTTCTATACCACTTATTAATATGGCTACTCTTATCGCCACATTTAATCAAGTATTCTCAATAATATCCATGTATGCTTTCGTCAAGCTTCTCACTGGTAGTCGCTTAGCTGGTACTATCTCAGTAATCCTCTGGACTACTCTCTCGGGCTTTGGCTGGATATCCTCTATCGAATCCCCTCCTGAAGAGAGCTTGACATCTCCCTCAGCATACTTAGAATACATAAGTCATATAGCAGGACGGTTCAGCTACGCCTCTCCTCCAGTACATCCACCTACGTACATAGGTGGTCATACTCTGGTAAGATTCTGGGGTCTATGTGTATATCTAGTAGCTCTAGTCGCTATTGTCCAGTACTACATGAACTATAGATCACCTAGCTATCTATTCATATTGAGCTTGAGCATTCTTCATCTGACCTTTGGTCATCCTACAGAGCTTACACTAGTGGCTCTAGCCTTAGCATCCGCTCAACTACTATTCGGGCATAGGGTTAACAGGGACGTTTTACTCCCTGTGAGTTTGAGTACACTAGTAGGCACTATTTACCACTGCCTACTGGGCTATCCCCTATCCTGGTGTGTTCTAACCTTAATGCCACTTTTATCACTAGTTATTAGTAAACTATTCAGATATGGACCACTCTTAAGGAACTTAGCTTTAAACTTAAAGGGGCTGTGTGTAGTGTACTTATTCTTCTGTGGATTAATGTATATTGCTTTTGCTCTTAAGTATAACACTATCTACCTTAAGTACCCTCTTTATACTTTATGGTACTTTCCAGCAATAGAGTGGGGGTTCCTAGGAGTAATATCGAATTTGAGTATATGCTTACTAACTCTTTCGGATAGCGTAGATCTACGTAGGGGTTTTGCACTACTCTTAATGTTTTTACAGTTATTTCTACTCTTCATACTAAATTTAATCAACTATCACCTCTCATTTATAATAATTCCATTTCCATTCCAACCAGTACTCTTCTACTACATTCTAGCTACTATAGGTTCATTTGTGGTTCTCATCAATAGACCTAGACACTCTCGCCTTCTGAGGATTTTATCATCTATGGTTATCGCTCTTCTCATAATTGTAGGATCTATGGATTATCTGCTTAGTGTTAATTTTTGGAGATTATCCACTGGACGGTATACGGGAACTCGTACGGTTATAAGTGAAGAGGATATTCAAATGATCAATTTCCTCTATAGATTGGACATAGATAAACCGTACATAATAACACCCTACTCTATCCTTGTTGTACATCTCAGTGGAATGGCTACACTACCACCCCTATTTCAGACCGCCTTCCTTACTACTAGAGATTGTAATGAGCTTAATTTCATTCTAACTCTACATCCATCTAAGTACATACTTATGCGTAAACCACATGAATATACTCTCTTCAGCACATCACCTATATTTGAAAATAAAAAGTACAAACTCATACCAATACCATCGTGGATATTAGCTCAGCCTTCTATAGTACCTAATACCAGAGATCTTATAGCTATCTCTAAGGTATTTTTCAACAATAGTAGAGTGATATTGAAGACAAGTAACAAGTTCCTGGAATATAATGTATGTAATGGTACTATCGAGAGTATAGGTGGTAATTACGTCTTAATATACTTGGAATCCCTCAATAAGAAGGAGAATATTACATTATATCTACCAAATATCTACATAGAAGGAGAGACTATATTAATGAATCTTATTACGGAAAGAAGAATTACTGAACTCAAATCACTTGTACTTCCCTCTCTATCAATAGAGGGAGTAGTCTCATTTAAGGTGGTTAGTACTTTTGAAAATAGGATTTACATCGAAAACTTCACCTATAGAGGAGGGCTATGTCCTAAAGAGTTCTCACTTAAAGAACTTATGGATGAATACATTAAGAATCACGATATATCCATACTAAGTGTACTACTTCATCCTCTAGGACTATTATGGTCTTTCACCATAATCCCCATAATCGTTCTAATGTTTTCGAAGAGGGTAAGACGCCTCATAAGTATTACCCTAAAAGTTTACAAGCTCTAGGGGTTCAACTTACATAGGTATTGGTAAGCCTATGTAAGTCTTGGGGTTCATTAGGCTTAGTCTCCCTCTTGGGTTCATTGGGAGCTTATCATTGCCCTTACCCCCTTTCGTGGTAACCCCTCCCAGAGCCCTCATAATTGCACCCTCTCGCCTTTTCATTAACCTCGTTAGAGGTCTCGAAACCAAGCGGTAGAAGGTGCTCGGACTCTGGGGAAAACCACACATCTTAAGGTATATGTTTACTGTTCCACACAGTTGCCTATCTAAAGTTAGTCCACATCTACTACACTTGACCATCTGTCCCTTTCGGAGCTTCATCATCCTACCTCCACATAGGGGACAGGTAGATGAAGTATACTTGGGATCTACAAACTTAACTCTAGACTTATAACCCATATATTGAATTATAGTCTTCCAATTCTGCTTGGCAATATCTCTGTTATGCTTTTTTCTCCTATTATACATTCCTTGTTTATCTAAATCCTCGAAACCATGCTCCACATTTGGGAGTATTTTAGCTAGTTGAGTAGTTAATTTATGAATGAAGTCCTTAGCCCTGTTTTTCTCTCTTTTACCATGTTTTGAAACTATAGATTTAAGCGATGTTTTCTTAGAAGCTATACTCTGAGCTTTTTTCCTCTTAATTTCATGAATTCTATGTATGTGGTAGAGATGTCTTAAATCAATTCTTATCCATCCGTATTTAGGAGAGAATCCATACTAAGTAGATTTAAGTCCCAACCAATTCTCTCCAATGATCTCTTTTCCGAGAGTTCTCTTCTGAACGTGATTATTAATTCATTTTCCTTAAGAATTAACTCTCCTAAATCGCAACCCTCAACTCTTTTCCTGAACCAAGCTTTTGACAGGTCGAATTCGAGATAGAGTTGGCGAGGTTTTATCGTAATAGTAATTTTCCAGTCTTTAAATCTGTAAAGTGTTTCTTTCACCCTAACAAACTTCCTCTTTACTATCGGTTTATTTCTTCTCCTTCTTCCTTTAAGGTAGTTTCTTCTCCAAGAATTTATGATTGAGTAAGCAGTCTTAATAGCTGAATCTACGTAATGAGAAGCATAGTCCCAATTTTCAAGTAATATATTTCTCATATCCCTCTTGAACTCCTTAGACTTTGGGATTAGTGGAATTAAGCGTTTAACGTAATAGTATTTCCTGATTTTCCTCCTCTCCTGTTTGATTAGGTAGTAATTCCTCTGCTCTCTCTCAATCCAATCTATATTATCCCAGATGACATCTATCGCTTTTTGAAGTAGATCCCTATAGTCGCTCAGGAAATCTTTAATACCATAACTATGCTCTATCCTATAGCTGAGAATTTGATATGAGCTTTTCTGCACCGTCAACCACCTTCTGCTTTAACAATCACTTAAGTGGGAGTTTGATATCTGGATACGAGTACTAGAGTACAGAATTTAAACATATCACTTAAAATACGACTAGAGTAGAGAACCTATAGTACTATCCTACAGATAACAACTTCAAATCCCACTCTATTATACAGAGTACTCCATCACCTATCAATACCCGCACTTGCCTATCAAATATCCAACAGCTTCATAAGGCTTAGTTAAGTTACTAGAGCTTCTTTGACATCCTTTTAACCCTTTGATGTAGAAACCCTATACTATTCCCATTATCTCTTATATTCTCTTTTAACTATTAATTCATAGAGCATACCAGCAGTGCGTACGTACTGTCTGAGAGTCTCGACTACTGCGAGTAGTATTCTCTCTGATATCCTTAGATCTTTTAATTTATAATACCTTCTTAGGTAGTGGATGAATATGATTAGTTGGAGAGGTATTATGAAAAAGCTTATGGTTAGTATTACATTCTTTTTTGTCCATAGCTTACTCTCGTCTGGGTGCTTTCTCGAAATATATGGATACGATCTTCCATATCTGAAGTTTATGCTCCAGAATCTTTTACCCGTTTCCATATGGAGGGAGAAGAGATCTATGTAGCTTAGCTTGTACCCTCTCTTTCTGAGCTTAAAACTTATGTCTGAGTCTTCTTTGGCTAACCTAAAATAGGGATCAAAACCTCCTGCTTCTTCTATAGCCTTTCTTCGAAAGACTGTACACGCTGTATGCACTGCAGGTACTGTGGAGGGATAAGGTGGTTCGTTCCAGTGTAGGTGTATAGCTAAGTTTTTCTCTTGAAACTTTGAGAGTATTCCTTTCTCCTCACAGATAGGTTTAAGTTTTGCTCCTATAGCTCCTAATGTACTGTCTTTTTCTAGTAGTTCAATAGCCCTATTGAAAAAGTCCCTATTGACTACTACGTCACTATCTATCATTGCAACATATTTTGTATTAGTACTACGCCATCCTATATCCCTAGCAATAGCGAGACCTCCTCCCCTATCCTGAAGGACTTTAATATTGAGGACTGAACTATATTTCCTCACAATATCCAACGTCCTATCGGTAGATCCCCCATCAACTATAATAATAGTCTTAGGCTTAATAGAACTCTCCATAAGTCCCTTGAGACATCGCTCTATGGTCCTCTCTGAGTTCTTAGTCAGTACTACTACTGATAGCATTGTTTAGCTCCCCCGTACACAGACTTCATTAGGTTCTCGAAATATATCTCAGTATGCTTAATATTTTTAAGGATACGCTATCCCAAGTCAGATCCTTTCTAGACAGGATGTACTCTCTATTCTCCAGACCCAGCTTTATACACCTCTCTCTATTATTCAGCAAGTCAATCACAGTTTTCGAGAAGGTCCTGTAATCCCCCCTCCTGATGAGAAACAATGCAGGAGCTCCTCTAAATAGTTCCCTGAATACTGGAAGATCCCAAGCTACTACTGGTAGTCCCGAGGCCATTGCCTCTACTACAGCTATACCTCCTCCTTCTACATGACTTGGAAAGATAAATACCAATGCCTTCGCAAGTATCTCAAGTAGTTTACTCCTAGGCACAGTACCAAGATACTCTATATTCCCTTCTAATCCCTCACTCTTCACCTTATACATCCAATAACTAGTGTAGTTAGTGGGTAGTCCTATAGTCCATAATTTGGCGCCAGACAGCACTCTAGTTACGTTTTTCCATATTTCTACCAGGTCAAATATTCCCTTCTCGATAGCCATACGACCGACGAATACACAGTAGGTTTCTTTATCCTCGTGTTCAATAGTCTTAAACTCACTTAAATCAAATCCTACTCCTACAGGATAGATCTTACTAGAGTCTATTCCCATTTCCTCTAGTTGAGATCTTGATAGTTTAGATGGAGTAATTATAACGTTAGTTAGTTTAAGAGCCATCCAGAGAAGTACTCTATCAAGCGTGGCCAATAGGTAACCCTTTCTACCTAGTCTTATAAAATGACGTAGTACATCCCCAAGTTTAGCTGGGTAATCCCTATGATGAAATACGGACACTGTGGGCACTCTAAAGAGACGGAGGAAAATTACAGCAATATGGTTAATAAATCCCATTCCAGGATTATATACTATAACATTTTTAGCCCTCTTAAGCTCACGGTAGATCTTTAATGTCCTTAGTGCAGTTAATAACGCTAGAACGTAGTAACTAAGCCTCCTTGGTTTAATAGACGGTACGGGGATGTATACTGCTCTTTGGGATTTATACATATCTATATTAGACCTTATTGGAATAACCTCAATTCCATACTTCACTAACCTCCTGATAATCTCATAGTGGAGTTTAAGACCCCCCAGAATCAGCTTATCTGGTGAGTGTCTAAGCCTTCCTTCGGGATCCCATATAACTTCTAGTACTAGCAACTTTAGGGTCACATTCTCCATAGTTTGATAGGTTAAATAAGATTAACTCCACCTGCTTTCTGTCCCTTACGAGATCACTACCTCTGGTTGTACTATTGCCCCAGGTTCGAGTGCGATGTTAGCGTGTATTTTTACTCGATCACCTAGTATAGCTCCGAGATACCTTCTCCCACTATCTACAAGTCTCCCTTTAAGTATTACTTTTATTGTATCCCCGTATATATTGAATGCAGGTATCTTCACACCCGGCTCTAGGATACATTTTGAACCTAGTATACTACTAAAGACAGCACAGTGATTTGATATTCTTGTACCATCCATTAGTATAGAACGAGATACGAAAGATAGTTCTCCTATTTCTACATTCTTACATAATGTGACATAGGGTCCTACTACACTTTTTCTACCTATAACTACTCCCTCTCCAACATAAGCCGGCCCTCTTATTACAGCGCCATGGTGCACTCTACTTCCTCTGTGTACATGCACCGGTCCATATATGTGAGCGTGCTCGGATACCTCTCCACGTATTATGGTGTTTTTGAACATTTTATTGAAGTAGAATACGTTAGCATCTAATAGCGTCCATGCAACTCCTACATCAAACCACCATTCGGGATCCCCCTCAACTACCTTTACCTTACATTTTCTAGCCATCATTGTAAGTGCGTCAGTAAGTTCTCTCTCACCTCTAGGAGAAGGCTTTACTCGTCTGATGTAGTGGAATATATCCTCTCGGAAAAAATATATACCAGCGTTTATCAAGTTTGAAGGTTCTTGTCCCCTTCTCGGCTTCTCTACTATACCTCTGAGGAGTCCATTTTCTATTTGAAGTACCCCGTACTTCCAGGGCTCTTCAACCCTCACACCCACGAGTCCTGCATTGATATTGTCGCACTCTTCAATGAGCTTCTTTAAAGTATGGGGCGGAAAGAGTACATCCCCATTTACTACAATGAATGGATCTCCTCCTGTGAACTTCTCGGCTACCTCTACAGCAGTAGCTGTTCCAGTAAGCTCTCTTTGATGAATGTATTCTATCTTAAGTTGAAGGTCTGTTCTAGAGCTTAGAAACTCCCTTAGGGCTTTTTCATGATAGTGTACGACTATTCCTACTTCCTCTATTCCCACACTCTTTAAGCTCGATAGTATCCACTCAATCACAGGTTTCCCGGCCACAGGGAGCATATGTTTTGGTCTAGTGAGAGTTATAGGGTTTAGTCTAGTACCCTTACCTGCCGCTAGTACTACGGCTTTCTTCACTAGTGAATGCATTACCCCTACCTCAGTGGAAGTTCTATAGGCCTACCCCGCTCATTCGAGAGATAAGCAGCCAGAGCTATTTCTAGTGCCTTTCTACCATCTACTCCACTAGCTCTAGGTTCTAGATCTTCTTCTATCACCTTCACGAAGTGTTTTATCATCTCTTCATCTGGATTTGTCCCAAAGCTAGCCCATGTGAGGGGGGTTCCTCCTCCTGCATAGTGCACTGCTGATCTGAAGGCATCTACTACTATGCATCCATCTGTACCTATTATCTGTAGAAATACATCTCCCCATATGGGCCATTCATCAGGTCTAGACCAGCTACAGTCGATACTGGCTATAGTTCCATCTTTAAATCTCAGTGATATGAGGGCACAGTCCTCGCATCTTAAATAGGATCTTATGTTCTCTCCTACATATGCATGTACTTCTGCAACCTCACTTCCAGTATACCATCTCATGAGATCTGCTACATGTACAGTATGATCCATTATAGCTCCTCCTCCTGAAAGCTCTGGTATTCCAAACCATCCTCCTGGATACTTTCCATGATTTGTTGATGTTATTGTTAATATCTTACCTATCTCACCTGCGTCCACTATCTCTTTGACCTTAACTGTAGCTGGATGGTATCGCATTACAAAAGCTATCTGTAGCTTAACTCCAGCTCTCTCTGCTGATGCTATCATCTCATCAGCATCCTTGAGAGAAGTGGCTATTGGCTTCTCACAGAGTACGTGAACTCCTCTCTCCGTAGCTACTGTGACCATCTCCCTATGCCTAGCGTTTTCTGAAGTCACTATTACAGCATCTAGCTCCTCTTTCCTTAGCAGTTCCTCGTAGTCATAGTACAGTTTATCCACACCAAATCTCCTTCCTACTTCATAGAGTCTCTCCCTATTATCATCGAATATTGCTACTAGTTCAGTATTGGGTAAATTCCTTATAACAGTAGCATAGCTATACGCATGAAGATGTGCGAATGAGAGTATAGCAAATCTGTACACTTTCAAAGCTGATCACCCTTACTCCTTATAATCCCAATCATTAAAATGCTTTTATATATTATAAATTAGATTTTAATGGTGTAGAATTTGAAGAAAATAGGAGTTCTTGTCTGTGGTTTGGGCTTTATCGCCACTACAGAGCACATACCTGCACTGAAGAGAATACCAGAAGTAGAGTTAGTAGGAGTAGTAAGCTCATCTAGAGAGAGGAGTAGAAGTATAGCTGAGAAATTCAAGGCCAAACGATGGTACACTGACTATGACAAAGCTCTTGAAGATCCAGAAGTGGAAGTTGTTGATATAACCTCTCCTACATTCAGACATAAAGAGCAAGTACTCAAGGCTGTTGAAGCTAGTAAGCATGTGATTGTAGAGAAGCCTATAGCACTTAGATTATCCGATGCTAAAGAGATGACTGAAAAAGCTAAAAAGAGAGGTGTGAAGTTCATGGTAGCTCACTGCCTCAGGTTCTGGCCTGAATATGTGAGAGTGAAGGAGATGCTAGATGAAGGAGTTATAGGCGAGCCTAGGATCGCTAGAGCCTATAGACTATCGTTCTATCCCATGTGGAGCTGGAAGCTCTGGCATAAACATATAGAGTTGAGCGGTGGAGTAGCAGTTGATCTGATGATCCACGATATAGACTTCCTGAGATGGACGCTAGGTGAGGTAGATGAAGTCTTCGCTAGAGGAGGGATATACCTTTTTAAAGATGCTACAGCTCATGATTTCATGCATGCATTACTCAAGTTTAAGCGAGGAGCAATAGCATATGTAGAAGGTAGCTGGATAATGCCTAAGGAATTCCCCTTCACCACCTACTTAGAGGTGGCTGGAACTAAAGGGTTGCTCGTAGTGGATAATCAGACGACTGCTACTCTCAGGCTCTTTAGGAGGAGTGTACAGGAAGTGCTTACACCAGTCGCTGAAAATGCCTACTATCTAGAGCTGAAGCATTTCATAGAATGTATTAGAGAGGATAAAGAACCCTCTGTAAGTGGAGAGGAGGCTACTAGATCTCTCGAAGTTGCACTAGCATGTATAAAGTCTGTGAGAGAAAATAGACCTATTAAGCTCCCATTGACAGAGGAGGTAATATAGCTCTCTTAGTAATACGCTAGCGAACTATAGTTCGAATATTATATCCAGCGCCTTTTTAGCATCTATAGCCGATTTCAGTGGGTGCGAGCGATACGGTGCTACTTCCACAGTAATGGAACCATTATACCCGATTTCTCTAAAACTCTTCATAACACTACTCCAATCTACGCTTCCCTGTAGTAATTGTGTAAATCCCATGGTTCTGAAGTCCTCTATGAGAAAGTCCTTTACATGAACTGCTACTATTCTCTTTCCCAGTACCCTAATCCAGTGTTGTGGATAGGTCTGTGGATACGTATTGCCAACGTCAAAGTAGGCACCTATGTACTCGCTATTTATACTATCTATGAAATCCCTGAACTCTATGGGACTAGTGAGTATTCTATTCCATACATTTTCCACTCCTATTTTTATACCGAACTCTTCACCTATCTTAGATGCTCTTTTAATAGAGGTTCGAGCTCTCTCTAAGATCTTCTCATAATCTACTTCGGGATCTGCGACCCCGGGTACTACTAAGATAACAGAGGCTCCTATTGTACTAGCTATCTTACACATGTCTCTTACTATCTCTAGTCCTTTCTCAACTAGACTATGATCACTACTAGCGAGGTTATACTTCCAGTGGAGACCTGAGGCTAGTGTAAAGAATTTAATATTTAAGCTATCTCCTAGCTCTCTTATCCTCCTCCAGTAGTCCATCTCTAATTTCAGATGAGTCTCTTCGTAGGCTGGTTCTAATCCTTCAAAGCCTATCTCTGCTGTTGCTCTCACTATATCCTCTAGTGACATGTCATCAGGAAAGCACCATTTATTTACACACTTATACAAGCTCTCCCCTTTGAAAGACAGTGAGTAATTTTTTATATATCTTAACCGCTTCTACCCTACTTTCTCATAGAAGAGGGAAGAGCATTCCTGGAATTTTTCAGTACTAAGATCATCAGTATTTTAGATTTTTTCTGTAAGTTTAGCCTTTTCTATAGATAGTATACCCCAGTCTCCATACCAATATCTTTTATACTCTACTATTTCAATTCTTTTTACAAAGTGAGGAGCATCTAGTACAAAGGTCTCAAACTCACCCCCCTCACCTACAGGGCTTATCTGGTATCTTCTAGATAGCTCTACTAGCCTATCTAGATATTCATGATCTAATATCACTCCAAGCCATTCTCCACCAAGACCCATAGCGAAGACCCCTGTTATTAGGATCTCAAATCCTAGGTCTAGATACTCCTTGAGTAGTTGTACTGGATCTTTTCTCCACAGAGGGGCTATACTGAGAACTCCATTCTCTTCAGCTACTCTCTCTACTCTCGATTTCTGGTACTGTGATGTTATTGCACCAGAGACTATGCCTTCTATCTCATATTCCACTACGGCGGTATTAATCAGTCTACTCAGATCCCTAATCTCCAGCTCTTTTACCCCCTTCGTATAACCTACTAGGTGCGGTATTTCCATTGCCTTAGCCTGGAGTCTAGTCCACTCTATATTAACCGTGTGGAACATATAGGATTCTGGATTCTCAGATATCATAGTGAGTAAACATGCTACCTCATAGCCCTTCTCTAGTGCCCAGTATACTGTATATGTAGAGTCCTTACCTCCACTGAAGAGTACTGCGACCTTCAAATTTAAGTCCTCAGGTACTCAATTCTGACTTTGAATGTCTCTATGTCTAGTATTGCTACTGAGGATCTTCCAGTGAGCATTCCGAAGACCTCTCCTGGGTTTAAGACTAGGCAGTCTTCTATCTTCCTTAAGTCGATTTTATGTGTGTGTCCGTAGAGGATTATATCGTAAGCTCCACTTTTAGCCAATAGCTCAACTGTACGTCTAGTATACTCGGGAGATCCTAGACCATGAAGTATGTGTATTCTTTTCCCGCAGAGCTCGAGATTGTAGGGCATATTGTGCAGTTCTACATTTACATCCTTAGCTATCTTCATTAGTAGTCCTCGGTCTCCGTCATTGTTTCCGAATACGCCTACTACTTTTGGCTTGAGTTTGTATAGTCGTCTTATTACAAAGGGGGATATGAAGTCTCCACAGTGTACTACTAGTTCGACTTCCTCAGTATTCAGTAGTTCTATAGCCTTATCTAGGTTTTCTAAATGATCATGTGTATCCGATATCACACCTATTTTCATCTAATCTCACTCACCCTTTAATATTCTTGGAGTACGTAAATAGTTAATGCCACTATCGTGGGTAGTAGAACGAGAAGAATTATAGTTTCTCTCATTGCATATGTCATCTAGACTTCGGAAGTCTATATTAGCTTGACGATATAGTAGATTTTTGAACGGACTTATCCATTATTTTAACCCTCTATTTAACTCCTCTATGAGAGAGTATATTTCATTCTCATCCTTTACTCTTTAACTTTTTTCAAATGACCCTTTGATCTCTTTCACCCTAGTCTCGATCATAATATACCACGAGTTCAATCTACTATAGTGTTATTTGTTATAAACCTGTCATATTATCCCATTACAGATCTTATCGAGTATGGATAGGTGTAGTAATGGTCATGTTACCAAGTAGAGACTAAGTAACCCCAATATGCTTAGCCTAATGGAGGATCATTAGAGGATTGGTATTAGATAGTCGATCAGTTAACCTCTATGCAACCGCCTATCTAATGAGTGAACTGTGCATTCCTCTCTACCCAACCTCTTAACTAACTAGATCCAGAATGAACTTACGTACATCAAGTATATGCCTAAATTTCACATTATCATTGATCGAGTAGAAACCATACCCACTATGTATCCCTCTTTTGAAGTCAAATCCATGATCAGAAATTATTAAGAATTTACCATTTATGTTTTCAGACAATTTCAAGATAAACCTGTTGATGTCATAGTATAATCTGTATATCTTCCCCTTTCTTCTAAACAGTAGGTGCTGTATCACATCTGGGAAGTGCATATATGCTAGGACTAGCTTCTCATTCCTCTTGGTTAGTCTAAGTATCACCTCTTTCCTTAATCTATAGAGTTTATACAGTAGTTCAACTGTCCTGTCGAGTGACACTCCTCTGTTAAAGTTGTGTAGAATATCGAACACCAGGTTATCATAGTTTACATATGGGAAGTTATAGACATAGGCATCAATATGATTCAGAAAGGTATCGTGATCAAGAGGGGGATAGTGAGTCCTAGGTTCCACCAGTCTTTTAACCCTCTGGCCTATACCAAAACTAAGCCTGATAATTTTCCTCAGCTCCACGAGAAGGGATACTAAAGGATGCCTCTTGAACTCTTTCGTAACCCTCTTTCCGACTAAGAAAGTAGCCCATACCTCTGGACTCATGGCATATCCCTCACTAGTGGTCGGTACTTTGAGTGCTCCAAAGGAGGTTTGCATGAGGTTCCTCAATCTCAACCTCTTCACTAAGCGGTAGTCGAGTCCATCGAGGGCTAAGACGAACACTCTCATTATTTTCACCACAGGACTTTCATTTATGTGGAATTAGTAATGTCACTAATAAATTTATAGATTAAAGGTATAGATCATTTAAACATGTAAACATGGATATAAATGTGACCTGTCCTTTCACTTAAGCAGAGGAGTTTATATGTCCATTCCCAAATCCAGGATGACTCTCACTCATAATCCACCTAACTAAACATCATATTACTAAATATTACTAAAAATCTGGTTATTACACTAGGCTATTTTTTCTATATGTTTCTCTACTTCAAATGCTCTTATGAGTACTTTTTCTCGATGTACTAAGCCTTTAGGACCATGATCCTCCACTAGGTATGAACTTGCTGAAGACGCCATAGCTGCAGCTCGTCTAACATTAAACCCCTCGCTAAGTGCTACTGCAAATATTGCTGTGTAGACATCTCCAGCTCCTGTCGTATCCACTAACTTCTCCTCCTTAGCTGCTGGCACATATATTATCTCTCCTTCATATGCAACAATAGATCCTCTAGCACCCATAGTAATGGATACGACATCAGCTCCCATTTCATAGAGTACTTTAGCTGCTCTTCTAGGCTCTTCAACTCCAGTTAGGATCCTAGCCTCATTGACATCTGTGTGCAGGAGGTCTACCATTGGTATTACATCCTCAGCATATTCCCAAGAGGCAAGGTACACTCTCCTACTCTCATCTACTCTCCTAACAAAACCTTGTGAATCCAGTGCCATTAGTTCACATATCTGTCTCACAGTGCTTATAGTCTCAAATGGTACTTCTCGATAAACTGGACCAATATGTGCTACTCTAAATCTGAGTTGTGGGATATCCCTTGGGTATATTTCCTCAGCTACAGCTTCTAAGTAGAGATCCCTTCGACCCTCCTCTCCATACACTAATCTATAACAGGTGCTCCTACCCTTAACTCTCTTTACGTATCTGGTATCCACACCATACCTCGATAAGAGCAGTATGTATTCTTCCGGAAAGTCCTCTCCTACCTTGGATACTATAAATGCTCTTCTACCATAAGTGGCTACGGCTATGGCTCCATAGGTTGCAACTCCTCCGAGACTCCTATGTTCCCTTCCTCTTATTACTATTTTATCCAGTACTAGATGGCCCACTACCATGTAATCGTTCAGATACATACCATTCCCTTTAGGACTGGATTCTTAATACCATTTAAATATAGTCTAATAAAGTTTTAACAGGAGTGGTAGGATGATAATTATAGGTATTGATGGTGGCGCTACTAAGACTAGTGCTATAGCTCTAGATACTGGAAAATGGAGAATCTGCAGAGCTGAAGCTGGACCCTCCAACTATCATGTAGTAGGTCTTGAAGGGATGGTTGAGGCCATAGAAAAATGCATTCACAAGCTCCTTAGTGAATTGAACTCTACAGATAAAAGTGTAGATATGATGACGGTAGGTCTAGCAGGTCTAGATACCTCCTACGATTTCAGAGTAGTAAAGAATTTCCTCAGGAGGAAATCTCTCGCTAAGACTCTCTACTTAGTCCACGATACTATTAATGCACTCTATGGAGCACTCTCAGGTCGTCCAGGTGTCGTAGTCATAGCTGGTACCGGCTCAGTAGCAGCAGGAGTGAATTATAGAGGAGAGTATGTGAGATGTGGGGGCTGGGGTTACCTTCTAGGAGATGAGGGAAGTGCATATGATCTTGGTAGGAAAGGTCTAATAGCTGTTCTAAGAGAATACGATGGTAGAGGTAAGAAGACTATTCTCACTAGATACATCTTGAAGAAACTGGAACTAGAGAGCCCGGAGGATATAATTAGGAAAGTGTACGTTGAAGGCATGAGTGTGAGAGAAATAGCATCACTAGCACCCTTAGTAACTCGAGCTGCTGCAGAGGGAGATGAAGTTGCTATTGGTATTGTCGAGGAGTGTATGGAAATGCTAGCTGAGCTCGCATATACTGTCATAGATAGACTAGAGATGCATGGAGAGGAAGTTGAAGTAGGATTGATTGGAGGAGTTTTCAGAGCTGGGAGGATAGTAATAGAAGTATTCGAGGAGGAGCTCAGAAGAATGGAACCTAATGTAAAGCTCATAACCCCCGAATGGCCTCCCGAGGTAGGTGCTCTTTTATATGCATGTAAAAGAGGAGGAATAGATCTACACAGGATTATGAAAGCGCTAAGAGCTACATCTTAACTTGTAATAATTACATACATCCTTCAGGGGGCAGATATCACATTTAGGTCTTCTTGCTCTACAGACTCTTCTACCGAATTCTATTAACATTAGGTGAAGTATACCTACTCTATGATGGTCTCCTTTAAGGGTTGCCTCAATAGCTCTTCTAATATCCTCATAACTCGCACTCTTACTCACAAGCCCTAATCTCTTGGCTATTCTAGAGATATGCGTATCCACTGGCATTATGGGGTGTTTGAAGTAGAATAATAGTAGTATATCTGCTGTTTTGAAACCCACTCCGGGTAACTTCATCAGATAGGATCTCACTTCCTCAGGTCTCATCTTCTCTAGTCTTGATAGGTCTCCTTCTAGATCCTCTATTAGTTTTTTAGCTAGTAGTTTTAGTTTTCTAGCCTTTACCCTGTAGAGACCTGCAGGTCTTAGGCATTCCTCTAAGACCTCTATGGGTGCCCTAGCTATAATGTGGGGTGTAATACCTAGTCTGTTCTCTATTCTCTTGAGCGCGATCCTAGTATTCTTACTATTGGTCATCTGGGATATCACTGTTCCTACGAGTATTCTAAAAGCATTCTCTTTAGCTAGGTCTTCTAGTACCCTTCTCAGTCTTTCTTCAAATTCTTCCCCAAAGTACTCTACTAGTACCTGATATAGATCCACACCTAGTAGCTAGTAGACTCAAATTTAAATCTATACGGGGTATTTAGGAGGTGGTGGTAGTATGTTCCTCAAGAAACTAGGACCTGGTGAAAAGGCTCCAGATGAGGTAAATGTGGTCATAGAGATCCCCATGGGAAGCTCTGTAAAATATGAAGTGGATAGAGATACCGGTCTAGTATTTGTAGACAGGATCCTATACACTGCTATGGTATATCCGTTTAACTATGGATTTATACCGGGTACTCTAGAAGAGGACGGAGACCCCGTGGACGTTCTTATACTAGGCTATGAGCCCTTAGCTCCAGGCTCTGTTGTAGTAGCTAGACCTATAGGTCTACTCATAATGGAGGATGAGGAGGGGCCCGATAGTAAAGTGATAGCTGTACCCCGTACTAAGATAGATCCTAGATTTGAATATGTAAAAGACATAAGTGATATTCCAAGTGCTCTAAGAGAGAAGATTAAACACTTCTTCGAGCACTACAAGGAACTAGAGCCCGGAAAGTGGGTAAAGGTTAGAGAGTGGAGAGGAGTAGACGAAGCTAAAAGGAGAATAACTGAAGCTATCAAAAGGTTTGAAAAAGAGGCTAACCTCTAGATCCATTAAGAGGATCAGTGTGTAGCGGTCTCTTCATCAAATCCGTGCTCTGTACCTTCTTCATCAACTTTTTCTAGTCGTTATCCTACTTATGTCTTCCTACTCCAGTGGTCTTATCTCTAGAAGTGTTATAGTATCTCCAGGCTTCATGTCGAATTGTAACCTTATATCCCTTGGAATCGTAAACTGTCTTGATGCTGTATGTCTAGTTCTGAGGAGTTTGACCCTGTCTAAGGAGATCTCATTTCCCTTATGCATTATTTTCAAGAACGCATAAGTAGTCCCCTCTATACCTAAACTCCTGATCAATCTGGCGGGTATTAGAACTTGACCATTAGCGTACAACTTGCTATCGTAGGGTAATAATATATTCTCTTTATGCTCTCTACGCATAGTACCACCATTTTTTAATATACATCAACCATATATTTTTAAGAGCCTCGTAATAATAGTGGTGTACATATGAAGTTAAGAGTTGTACTAATAGCACTATTACCAATATTAACTCTTCTCATCACTAATTCCCCTATGGAAGTAGACGCCCAAGCCGGTGTGAACCTACAGATATTCATCTCAGACCACTGTGGTAAGCATGCCCCCTCAGGAGCTAACTTGAAGGTGAATATAATCAGCAGTAATGGTACTACTCATACGTATAAGAATATAGACGCCTACAATGATACCCATTCCCTATTAAATGTCACACTCGCAGAGGGGAACTATACTATTGAAGTGAAGTGGATGGATGTTCCAGTAGCTAAAACTCAAATAACCCTTGTCAACAATACAACAATAACTATACTAACGGAGACTACACTCGTTAAGTTCAGGGTTAAGAGTTATGGTAGTGATAAAGGATTAGGTGATGCTACACTTA
>Ga0190367_1001071_pt1 | contig 16937 bp, 14 predicted proteins | sample 4872181011_MG_FD_171838 | JGI IMG/M metagenome (GOLD analysis project Ga0190367, IMG submission 171838) | Hydrothermal vent microbial mat bacterial communities from Southern Trench, Guaymas Basin, Mexico - 4872-18-10-11_MG | ecosystem: Environmental > Aquatic > Marine > Hydrothermal vents >...
GGATGGTTGTATTGGTGAATGAAGAGATAAGGGAGTTGTATGAGGGAATTCGCGACTTTTCAATGTTTTTAACAGATTTTCTCAAGGCAAAGCCGAAATGGTTAAATTGATGGGATTTGGTGGGGCCGCCGGGATTTGAACCCGGGACCACCAGCGCCCCAGGCTGGCATCCTAGTCCAGGCTAGACGACGGCCCCAGTCCAGTATAATCTTCTTGTAGTGCTGGCAAATATCTTTTTGTCATTCGCTTAATTTTCTCAATTGTTCTAGTACATAGTTTCTTATTTCAGTTGCTGATGGAAGTTCGGCTACTATTTCACCATTAATTATTAGGGGTTTAAGCATTTCGCTCATTTCGCCATTACACTTTGGGCATCTAGGTTTTTCTGCGTTTGCTGGTAAAACTATGTCAATGAAGCATTCATGGCATCTCCAAACCTGCTTTCTTCCAGCCATTTTTCCTCTCTTGGCTACTGGTTTTCCTTCAACCTCCACTATATCCATTGCAAAATCTATTGTCGGGGCATTTGATACGCTGGTTCCAACACCAAATGCATCTGCACCTGCTTCACTTAGCTTTCTTACTGTATTTTCATTTAATCCTCCCGAGACGAATATTTTGACATGCCTATATCCTCTTAAGTCGAGTTCCCATCTAACTTCCCTAACTATTTCAGTGAAGTCTCCTCTCCTGGAACCTGGTGTATCAAGTCTAACTGCATTTAATTTTTCCTTAAGTGCTTCAGCAGCCATTAATGCCTCGATTTTTTCATCGTAGAAGGTGTCCACTAAGGCAATTCTGGGGACCTCTTTGGGTATTACTTCATCAAATGCTCTCCATGCTTTAACTTGGTTTTCAAAGAGTATTATTAGTGCGTGAGGCATTGTCCCAACGGGCTTTATTCCCATGAGTTTTGCTCCTAATACTCCTGAAACTCCATCAAATCCCCCTATGTAGGCTGCTCTATCTAGCATTGGTGCTATTGCGGGATGCATTCTTCGAATACCAAATGCATAGACTGGTTTGAATTTAGCTGCGCGTTTAATTCTTGCCGCTGCCGTTGCGACTCCTGATGCTTGACATATTAGTCCGAGTATGGCGGTTTCTAGGTGTGCAAATGAGAAGTATGGTCCTTCAATGACCAAGACTGGGACTTTAACGCCATTATAACTATGCGGTCTAAATATGGTTCCTTCAGGCATTGCATAGACATTTACGGGGTATCCTTCAAGTAATTTTGCCTCTTCTTCAATTCCACATAGTACTCCCCATTCCCACTCATTTGGTAGCTTGCTAGATGTTATTTCGGCAACAACTCTCACTTTATCCATTCCCTTCGCCTTTAAAATCATCCTTGTACGTTCAAAGTAGACATCTGTTGTTTCACCACGTTTAATTTCCTCCTCGGTAGCAATGTAAAACCTCCTCATTGATGATCATCTCCGTTCAAGTTAGAACGCCCAATATTTGGATAAAATCTTTTTCATTCTCTTAATTAGGAGATTAACGTATCTCTCAACTGCTGGTGGTGCTAGGTATTCTCTTTCACTATGTTCCTTATCGATACCGACTAGCGCACAGATGGTATTTACTATTGACATAGGCATGTACTTCAAGTGGTAGCCTCCCTCCAGCACGATTATTATTCTTCCCTCGGCATGTCTTGAAGCTATTTTGCTTGCCATTTTGGTCATCTCGTAATACGTGTCCAGAGTGAAATTGAGATCTGAGATCATGTCTGCATGATGTGCATCATATCCTGCAGACACCATTACAATTTCCGGCTTAAATTGCTCGATAATTGGCACGGCGACTTCTCTTAATGCATATAGTGCGAGTGCTCCATTAGCTTTGGGTGGCAGTGGAATATTCACATTATATCCTTCGCCCTCTCCACTACCAATTTCATCTATAAATCCAGTTCCAGGATATAGTGTCCTGCCGTCCTGATGAACTGAAATATATAGTACCTTCGGGTTTTCATAGAATATGCTCTGGGTTCCATCACCGTGGTGTGCATCCCAGTCTAGTATTAAAATTCTGTTAAATCCCCTACTGATAGCTATTTGGGCAGTGATGGCTACGTTATTGAATAGGCAGAACCCTTTCGCCCTATCTCTTTCAGCATGATGTCCCGGCGGTCTAATTAGAGCAAATGCCTTCTTGAATTCCCCCTTCATAATTAATTCTAAAGCTTTAATAGCTCCGCCAACAGCTAAAAGTGCAACCTCGTATGAATCTCTTGAGACGACAGTGTCCGGAGCTATTAATCCTCCTCCGCATTCCGATAATTCCCTAATTGCTTCTATCAGCTCTGAAGTATGTACGGTGAGTAAAATCTTTTCGTTCACTTTATTTGGTTCAATTACTTTAATTAATCCTCTGCTATATGCATTTGATGAAATGATCCTTTCGTATGCTCTCTTAACCCTAGCTGGAGATTCTGGGTGTTCTCCCGTTTCATGCTTTAGATATTCATTGGAATATATGAGTGCTATTTTATTCAATGTAGCTAAACCCCCATTGCAAGTGGTAGCTGCTTTCAGTGGATTTAATTAGGTTTCCAGTAAAATTGATTGTGGGTTATCTTGGGGAAATATGATGAGCTCTTATCTAAAATCACGATTATTCAAGAAGAGCTTCGCGAAATTAAGGCTACGACCATGTTGATTAAGTCTAATATGGAAATAATTCTGAAAAGACTTGAGAGTCTCAATGATGGGCAATCATCTCATGACATCATGGAGTTAAAGGCTAGGGTTCAAGAACTAAGCAGCCTAGTAAATAAGATGCTAAGCCAATACAGCTTATATAAAATCATTAAAGGCAATACTGTTTAAATTCAACATTTAATAAAAAGAAAAATTAAAGTTTATTTCTAAATTAGTAGCTCTCCACTGAATACTTGAATATTACTACTCCGCCTTCATAGAATATTGTTCCTCTATAGCTTTTTCCAATGCTCCAATATGTTTTTCCATCTGTAATGTCAGCATATAGTGTTGCTGCTTGTCCAGGCGGTATGATGAGGGTTCCATCATCAGACACAGTCACTGATGTTGATGAAACATATATTTCTCCGCTTGGAATTATGTCTCCACCATCCGTTGAGAGTTTAAATGTTAGGGGCTTTGCGAAGGTTATGGTGCCGGAGCCGCCCTCTAGGTCTATTTTTACCTGCTTTACTTTTATTGTAGCTGTACCCAGATTTCTGATTACCAGTTGAAACTTTGTATATCCGCTATTTGGATTTAAGATGACTTTAGTATCAGTTGTATCTATCTTTACTATTGTGCTGGCTCCACCAAACCATCCCATCATTATGCTTGCATAAGTTACTGCCATTCCCAGTGAGACTGCAAGTATGATCAGCGACACTATTATTGCGCTAATTCCCTTTTTACATCCAATGATTTTCATTTAATACACCCTGCTTTCTATGAGAGCTGATAGTTCATGAAGCCCCCAGTCTGTATAGCCAGCAGTATTTAAATACCCCAGAAAGCTAGGATGCTAAAGCTATTTCATTAATTTTGAATTTTGAGGTTAGACTATTACATCGAGTTGCTTTATTGCGAAGAGGGCTGCTGATAGTGGAATGGATATGTCATTGAGCTTTTTATCAAATGTGAAGACTGCTTTCTCAAATCCATAGCTTTTCATAATGGCTAGGTTTCTCATATTCTTCATAGAATAAAGTCTAAGTTCCCTACCTCTAATTCTCCGAATTTCTATATCCTCATTTGAGAATGATCCTCTTAGGGGCTTTGTAAAATGCTTTCTCTCAACACTCAATACTTTTCTTTCACCTACATATATTGTAAATCCAGAGCGCCTAAATTGTTTGAATATAATCCTGAATTCACCATTATTTACCACATAGATTGGCTTAAAGAGCCCTTCTCTTTTTGCAAGACCAATTATTTCTTCTCGTCCTTTTCTATTGAGTCTTGATATGCAAATCGGCGGTTCTATGTAATTTAAGGGATTATAGTATTTAACTAGATGGATGTTTTCCGTAATATGCTTCAATATTTTAAGTAGCTTTTCGCGATGGCCCTTTTTCACGAAGAATTTATTGAAAGTGGAGTTATAACCAACAGCCTCCTCTCTTCTCAACGCCTGTAATATGGCGCTTATCCTGTTTTTTGCATTCGTTTCTCCAATTCTATTTGCTATTTTTTTAGCATTGAAGTAGAAGGTGCCATTGGAGATGCTAGTTAGTCTATTTGCTTCTAAAATAAGTGCTTTCACTACTTTTAAAGTTAACTTAGGATTTGTGAGCCAGAGCAATTTTGATCCTAGCCTCTGAAATAAACTGTTTAAGTTCATTTGCTTTAATTTGCAATCGACTTATCTCGCTTTTGAGATTTTCTTTCTCTTCCCTAAGCTTTTCAATATCTTGTAATAGATGTTTCCTCTCTTCTTTAAGGCGATCAACATCTCTCTCTAATTGATTTCTTCTCGCCTCCAATTCTTCTAGGTAAATTGCTCTTGCATTAACTGCTCTTAGCATTTCTTCATATTCATCTATCTTGCTTCTCAGATCATTTATGAGCTCCACCATTGCACGCTCTCTTCTCATCAACTCTTCCTCCTTCAACTTAATTTTTTCCTCAATTTCTTTCAATCTCCTTTCTTTCTCTGATACCTCCTCTTCCCTTTTTACAAGCTCCTCAGACCAGAGCTTTAGTTGCTTTTCCTTTTCAACAAGTTTTTTCATAATTGTTTTCTCCAGGGCTTCTATTTCCTGCTTTTTATCGTTATACTCTTTTCTCAGCTCATTTTCGAGTTGCATTAGCTCTTCTATGCTATTAGCTATTCTGCCAGCATTGACTGTTAGCTCTGAAAGTAGATTTAGGGCTTTGAGCTCTAATTCTCTTACCGATGTAACGCTTCTAAGGATTTCCTTGTGCAAGGCAGATAGAGCTCCCTCTTTCTCAATTAAACTACTCTTCAAATGCTCAATCTTACTAGCTGTTTCCTTAGCCAGCTCCATAACCTCTTGATATGCCTTCATTTTTGCCTCATTCTTAATTTGCTCTTCTAATTTCTTTCTTTCGCTCTCTATATTTTGTAGTAAATTTGTAACTTTAGTTTGTAACTCAATTAATTGAGAGCTGTGATTATACACTTGATCGACGAGAGATGATATTATGGTTGATGACTCGCTTATGCTATTCAAATAATTATTAAGATTAGATATCTGATCCCCTATTTTAGTTAGGCTCACCGTTAGCTCCTCTGCCTGGGATATTTTTTCAATTGCGGCTTCAATTGCAGTTACACGTGAAGATAACTCTTCAATTCTATTCGTGATGAACTGTATGTTTTGAACAATCCATTCAATTTTTGAGTTAACCTCTTTACTAACTCTAATCAATATTTAAAAGTCCCCTACTTTAGGGAGTCGAGATCCTATAAAAGTCCTAGGTACATGCGTTTAAATACCATTTGCTTTTCTGGAAAAATGGGTGCTTAATAATGGGTCTCATAAGCTTGAGGATGAAGAAGAGGCGATTTAGGCGAAATGAGGAGATAAAGGTTAATCTCCCTTCCATTCGGGTCTTCAGGGCGAGAGTTCCATCAGATGCTAATGTGCTTGCCTCATATAAGGTATGTAATGGTCAAGTTCATGTTGTAATTATTGAGAAATTGGGTGAGGGCTTCTATTTGGTTAATGAACCCAACTTGCTGGATATTGAAATTGATGTTTACCGGAAGCTTTCGAGCTTATTGAGATATGAGCTTGACTTAATGTCTTCCAGCATAGATGAAATTGAGCTTATAAATTACATAAATGAACAGGCTAAAAGAATAGCTCGGGAATATGGAATAAAATCTCTATATGATTTGAGCATTGATAGGATAGTCTATTATATACAAAGAGATCTAGGCTATGGTCCTATAGAACCCTTAATGCGAGATCCTGAAATTGAGGACATAAAGTGCGTAGGTCCAAATACGCCATTTATGGTTTGGCATCGAAGGTTCGGGTATATGGATTGGTTAACGACTAATATCATTTTAAATGAAGATGAGATGAATGCGCTGGCCTCAAAGCTAGCATATATGGCTGGCAAGCATGTTTCAATGGCTTTCCCAATAGTTGATGCAATACTACCCGAAAAGCATAGAGTTTCAATATGTTATGGTAGGGAAGTGAGTCAAAAATCCACAAATATATGTATTAGAAAGTTTAGGGAAAAACCGTATACTGTTATGCATTTAATCTATCAATTTAAAACTATGAGTCCCCTAATGGCTGCATATTTCTGGCTTTTAATTGAAAATAAAAAGAGCATATTCATAATAGGAGGTACTGCAAGTGGGAAGACAACGCTTCTCTCAGCGCTTGGTGCTCTCTTCAAGCCAGATTGGACTGTAGATACTATTGAAGATGTGCCAGAATTGAAGATTCCGGTTAAAGGATGGGAGCCACTAATGGCTAGACATAGTTATGCATTAGGTGACAGGATAGGGGAGATCTCTCTCTTTGATTTAGTGAAAGTGGCCATGAGAAAGAGGCCAGACTACATAGTTGTTGGTGAGATAAGAGGTGAAGAGGCATATGTGCTTTTTCAAGCAGCAGCAACTGGTCATGGATGCATGTGCACCATGCATGCAGAGTCCATTGAAGCAGCAGTAAAGAGACTAACTTCTCCTCCAATGAATGTTGCACCCAGCTATATACCGCTAATGAACTGCGCTGTCACGGTAAGAAGAGTTGATATTGCTGGAAGAGTTCATCGAAGGATAACTGAGGTATTTGAAATAGAGGACTACGATAATTATAGGAGAATCTTTAAATGGGATCCATCAACTGATGATTTTTATCCTAAAACTATAGCTGAGCTATTATCAATAAGTATGCTTCTCGAAAGCATACGTCAAGAAAGAGGATGGGATAAACATAGGTTGAAGACTGAAGTGGAGAGAAGAATAAGTTTCTTCCATGAGCTAAATGAAAAGCAAGTTTACGAGTATGAAGACCTTGTGAAGGAGCTGCGCCTCTTCTATTCTAACAAATCGCGGAGGCCATGAAATGAGCTCTAGAAGATATTTTGGCGTACCAATTAGATTTGCATTCAAGTATTTTGGCAGTTTAGGCGAAGTGCTATCAAGCAGGCTGCGCTTAGAAGAGAAGATTCAGAGTGCAGCATTAAATATTAGCCCTCAAGGATATGGTTCAATACTTGCTTTTTATATTGCTCTAACAGCTCTATGCAGTGTGGCTGCTTTGTCATTGTCTTTATGGTTTAAGAACTTCATCCCACTATTATCATTAATTCCCATAGCTTCTCTACCTATAACACTCCTCACTTATCCATCCATTAAGGCTAGTGAGAGAAAGCGTAAATTGGCAATGGAGTTTCCATTTATAGTTGCCTACGTGGGGTTAATGAGCATAGCAGGTATACATCCATATAAAGCCTTTGAGAGATTGGCGGAGCAGAACGTTTTTGAAGCCGCGAAACGTGAAGGTGAGCTAATAGTTAGGGAGAAGGTAGTTTTCACTAAGGAACCAGTAGCTGCCTTGGAATCTATAGCTAAGAAACACCCCCTGAGGGAGTTTAGGAATTACATACTAGGCTATATAAATATACTCAGAACTGGAGGTAATACTGTTAAGTATCTAACAGAGTACAGCTCTAAGGTAATAGAGTCGATGCTATCATCAATTAAGAGATATACTGAGAGTGCAAAGCTATATGGAGATTTGATGATAGCTCTCTTCGTATTTGCTCCACTTGGAATTTTCAGTGTGATTTCAGTTTTGGTGGTTGGTCAAGGTTTGCTATTTATGAAGATTTATACGTATGTACTTGCTCCCATGACAGCAGCTGCTTTCATATTTGCGGTGAACTCAGAGCAACCTAAATTTATTCAGGGTTCTTCACAATATGTAAAGTTAGCCTTTAAGCTCTTGCTATTCTTCTCAGCCCTTACAGTTGTCTTACAGTATATGTGCCCTGAATTACATTTTAAATTGCACTTTAGAACTCATGAATTAATTGCGGGAGTACTTCTCTGCTCATTGCTTATCCCCTCCTTACTTTATGAAAAGCATATTAAGGAGTGCAGTAGTGTGGAATCGCATTTACCAGCCTTCCTGAGAAACGTAGCTGAGGCTAGGAGGATAGGCTTAAGCATTGAAAAATCACTTATGGATGTTATTCGTCAGGATTATGGGCACTTATCTAGAATGATGGATCAAGTCCTGAGGACCGCCAAATACTCACTAACTCCGCTGGATAAGGCTTTGGAGAGCTCAATATGCTCAATTAAATCTTGGATTGGGAGAGCTGTTCTATGGATATTTAAGGAGGCAATAGTAGCTGGTGGAGGCAATTCTGAAACCTTTGAGTTACTAGCCAATTTTACTGAGAGCTACATTGAAGTTAAAAAGAAAGTTTCAAAGGAGCTACGGGCTTATTACGTTATAGGATATGCGGCTTCAATAATGTTCTTGCTAATAATATTGCAGCTCATAAACTTAGGCATATTAACTCAAATGCAAATTATCGAAAAAACACCTATCAACACTATACTTAACGTCTCCTTACCATCTAAAGGGGATTTACGTAGCTTAATTGACATGTGCCTCAACACTACTGTGATGACATCTGCTATTATAGGAATAATTGTCGGGAAGATTTCATCAGGAAGCATAGCCGGGGGATTTAAACACGCAATCGTGTGCACCATAATTTCTATTATTGGAATTAGAGGTGTTTTCGGATGATCAAGAAGAAATCGCATATAAAGATTGTCGTGTTAACCTCATTGATATTTTTATCAATACTTCCTTATAAATTGCACACTGTTTTATCATTGAGGAATGGGCTTCAAATGGGCTCTCTACAGCTTAGTCTAGCTCCACCATTCACTGATAAAGACTTGTTTATCAATACTAGGGGTGCCACTTTTGAACGACATAGAATTGGTGTTAGTTCTGGTGTAATAGAGTTTCGTGCGAGAGCTATAAAGAGGATTGGGTTGCTGCATAGTGAGTGTGAAGCTTCACTTCACTTAATCAAGTATTGGGTGCCAGTCTTTAGTGGTGAGATCGAGAAAATAGAGGTAACCTATACGATTAGAGGTTTAATGAGGGCACAGGCAATAGCGAAACCGAATTCCCTAGCGGCTATTACTAGAGTTTACTTTAAGATTATTTTTGGAGGTAAGGACCTAGTTTTAGAGTCCAAGGAATTGAGGGCCTATGGAACCGAAACCGAGGAGTATGTTTTCAACAAAATCAATTCAAAGAAAACATTCTACACAAAAATTGCAGTTGAAAAGAACAGAGCAATTGAAATTAGGGTGGTTTTCTATGCGAGAGTTGAAGCTGGAGGTTCACTCGAAGATGTTTCAATATCTGAGCTCGATTTCTACTCAAGCAGTTATCAAGTTAAAGTTAAGCTCGACATTTATTATAAAGAGGAAACCATCATAGAAGCAAGCATTACTCCCTCCAAAGCATATCTAGGTGATACTATAGTAATAGCTGGAAAGCTGCTTTCAAGCACTAAACCTCTCCCGAATAAAGTAATAGAAGTCCTTTTTGGGGAAAAGAGAATTGCAAGTATTAAATCTCTCAGTGATGGCTCATTCACCTTTAAGTACACTATTGATAGTGATGTAGCTCCGGGTGAAAAAGAAATCCAATTGATATTTAGAGGGGATGCTAACTATCTACCATCAAGTGCAGAGCTTCAGCTAATAATTCCAACATTCAATATTTACATAGATCCGAGCTCTCTTAAAATACCAGTTGGAAGCAATGGTTACTCTGATATTGAGGTTGTTCAGGTATATGGCTATTCCAAGAGCATTGAAATAAGGGTTCTAAGCGCTCCTTCATGGATTAAATATAGTTTTATTGGATCTAGAACTGGCACGCCTCCCTTAATGGCAGTGCTTGGATTGATGCCGGAAAGGGAGGGTTATGGAGTAGTAAGAGTTGCAGCTATAGGTGAGGATGGTCAAGTGAAGATGAAAGAAGTATATGTTAGAAGCTATGTTAAGCCAACTTTCAAAATATCTGTTGAGCCATATAGCCGCTCAATAATTCAGGGTAGCAACGTAACTTACCGAGTCATAGTTGAACCCATAAATGGGTATCGAGGAAGAGTTAGTTTATCACTTATTCGGTTATTCCCAAGTCTTCAAATTAATTACACTTTTATCCCAAGCACGGTGACAATATCATCCTCGCGTGCCTCTATATCAACTCTGACGCTTTTCACTAATATGAATACCAAACCCGGTAGATACAGTTTCAAAGTGGGAGGAAGTGATGGGAGAAATCGAGAGGAAAGCAATAGCTTTGAGTTAATAGTCAAAGAGAAATTAAAGCCAACATTTCAGGTAAACATTGAACCCAAAAATCAAAGTATTCCTGCAGGAGAATGTGCGTTTTATACTGTTTACTTAACTAGCGTAAATGGTTTTAAAGGAGAAGTAAAGCTGAACGTATTAGACCTACCCGCTAAAATGAGCGCAGAGTTCTCTCAAAACCAAGTGTTGTTGGATGAGAATCAAACAATTGAAGTTTTAATGACAATTAAAACGCTAGATGATGCTGAAATAGGAGCCTATAATTTAACCCTGATTGCTTCCAGCCAACAAGAGGTTAAGGAGCAAGACTTCATATTAAACATAATCAATTACCCTGCTAAAGTACAGATTTACTATGTAAATTGGTTCACCAAGAAATTGTTTAAGGAGAAATACTTCTTGCCTTTTGAAGCTATTCAAGTAGTTGTAAAATATGATTCAAACACTCAAATCACAATTCACTTTCCCTCACAAATCATTCACCCGACTTCTAAATCAATAGTGAGAGTTCAAACAGATGGGAATGGAACTGCATCAGCAATGGCAGTACTTAATGGACCATACATTCCCTCAGGAATCTATAGTATAATAGTTAGGGATGCTGATGGAAGGGTGGTAGGTAAGGCAAGAATTATAGTTGACATAGTTAAAATAGATTATGAAGTAAGGAATAATTATTTGTTCAGTGAAGTAGTCTTTGCATTAAAGTGGAACAGTACTTCATCTCCCCTTCTAAATAGGGAATATACATTGAGTCCTGCTATTGATCTAGGAGATAGAATTCTATTTACCAATCCAATAGACTGTAATGGAACTACTTCAATAAGAATATTGCACTCAATGTTGAATGCCGATTTTATTAGCATATACTTGTACTACACGAATACTAGCATTTCTCTGCGAGATAGCCGTGGAAGACCACTTAAAACAACAATAAAGGTTAGAAATATAGTCATGGAGCTTGTTGAATCAAACTGTATTGATTTAAATTATAAAGTTGTGGTACATCTACTCTATGCGGATAATCTGGAACCATTAGTTAATGCATCTATTGCAATTCTAATTCTCGATGAATTTGATAAAATAGTTAACTTAACGTACTCGGCTACAAATGGAGATGGACTTTTAATTATTGATCTAGACATTCCGTTTATGAGGTGCTTTAAGGTAAAGGTGATGTGTAAAGATGCATCTAAAGCCTGGATTACATCGACAAAGTACTTGAACATGCTATTGTCAACTGAGCAACTAATTATTCTAATAAGTGCTAGGGAGATTAGCGGAACTATGGTATTGGAGCTTTGCAGCAAATGCGAGTTATTAAGCTTGAATTGTCATGTGAATATAGAAGTGCGTAACAGAATAGGCGATTTAATTCGCTTTTACACTGCTAGTGTGCTCATTAGACCAGGAATTATAGTGAAGATACCTTTAGCATTAGATGAAGAGGCCGGTCAAGTTAATGTGCTCATTGAGTTTGATGACCACGTTATTGGTATGGAATCGTTTACATTACCTCTTGGGGGAGGTTAAGTTGGAGGTAACTATCGAGCATTTATTTGCATGTATAATGATATCAATTATAGCTTTAACATGCATATCAACTTTATCAAGTATTGCCTCAAATTATATTGATCTAGCTAGCAAAGTTAGGCGGAAAGATGTTGCTAGTAAAATTGCCTCACTAATAGCACCGAAAGATGCAGTAGACGAATTTCTCATTGAATCAATGTCTCGATCACACTATATGTCCCCCCTTACATACGATTCCCTAAAGAGCATGCTTGAATTAGAGGACTATAGTTTTCATATTTCAATAACACCAGCTCTAAAAATGGACTTACAACTAAAGAATAAGACTCTTTATTTCACCATAAAAAACCGAGTGACAAATAGTGCAGTTCCATGCAAAGTGAGAATATATGCTTTCAAAGATGGAGCTGCAATCTTAAGTACACTTCTTGAATCGCCAAGTGGAGAGGGAATTTATGAGTTTAACTCGAGTCCAGACTTTGTTGTAGCATACGCGGTTAATGATCTCGGCTTCTTCGGCTTTAACTATACTGGAATAGGTGTGGAGGTAGAATCATTGATAGTAACTCGGACCTTGAAATTAACGCCAATTGTTTGGAGAGAATCTCAAATGCTCATTGCTCCATACAGCTTCTGGTATAGCTGTAGGAAGCAAATATCAACTCTAGTTTTCACATCCCCACCATTAAGGCATGGATTGAAAATTATGCGTGGAAGCATAAAGCTAGCCGTACCTCTTAAGGGGACTGGTAAAATTAGAGCTGAATTTTCAGTTTTAAGTAGTGATGGTTTAAAGCGTTTTTCATCATCAAGCACTGCCTCAATAAGCTTCAGCGAGGTGAGCAGATATGAATTGCTCATTCCAATCACGAGGGATATTGCAGTAAATAGTGGAGATGAATTTATGATAACTCTCGAGTGCTTAGAGGGTCAAGTTGAGCTATACTTCCTTTACGATGAGACGCCCACCCTTGAAATTCCATTAGCTGGAATGGAAAAATACTTGATGGTGGAGTCTCCAGCTAAGCCTAAAGCAGTTTACATATTAACTCCAAGAAAAATGCTCACCATAGCGCATTTCACTTATGAAAATGGATTTATAAGCTTACCATACATAGCTCCACCGCTAATTGTAATCCACTACTTAGAATCCAAGTACTACTTATCCTCCATTCCCCCGGAAACTATTCAACTCGGTTCCAGTAATTTAAGGGGAAATGCAAGATTATTCAAACTTATCTCCCTTAATGGCTATCTCTTAGCATTGCTTATATCACTTGAACAACATAAACCGCTAATTAAAACTGTCAATCCCAAATTAGGCATTAAAGTTCATCCATCAAGGGTGATGCTTAGACCAGGAAGATGGACCCCAATTACCCTATACATTTCAGGCGCTGATGGACTGAGAGCCAGCTTAAATGCCGAGGTTTCGAGCAGTTCAATTGAAGTTATATTGCAGGAGAGAGTGGTTCATGTTCCATGCACTATATCAGCTGTGGTCAAAGTGGATAGTGAATCGCCTCCAGGTATTTATCATGTAATATTTAAAGCTTTTAATAGTGAATTTAGTGCAAATGCTGTTTTAACCATAATTGTTAGGCCTGAGAGAAATGACAGACTGCTTTTGTCGGTTGAGCCGGGTAAATTGATTTTGAAGCCAAATAGCATTGCTCAAGTCACTATAAGAGCTAGACTCTTAAGTGGTGCGTGTGAGGAAGTATTTTTATCAGCCTATAGGGTGCCTCAGCACATCACGGTATCATTAAATCCCGAAATTGGAACTACTCCTTTAACTTCAATATGTAAAATACATGTCGGCTCTCTTCAACCAGGCAAATACATTCTAGTAGTTAAAGGAATTACGAGAAGCAGTCTAGAAGCATATGCTACACTAACATTAGAAGTAAAGGAGCAGCGCGAGGGATACTTCAAATTATCAGTCTACCCATCATCGGTTTACACATGGAGGAATAGAATAGCTAGAGTGACAATCACCGTTACGCCGATAGGCGAATTTAATGGTTTTGTTAGGCTTGAGGTTGAAGACTTACCTAAATATACAATAGCATATTTCTCCTCTCCTAGCGGTATTCCTCCATTTAAAAGCTCGCTATCAATATACGTTAGCTCCCTAGTAAGGCCTGGAACCTACATCATTAAGGTTATTGGGAGAAGTGATAAAGTCATTGAAGAAGTTCAGTTTAAATTAAGAATTTTGAGGTGATCCCAATGAAATGGAGTGGTTTTTCGAGAATTTTGGAGGCAATTTTGGCATTAATGCTGATTTCAATACCAATGACAACTGCATTGCTTAAGCACTGCATTTACGGTGTTAAAGGTGGAAATGAGCTGGAAGAACTAGCTACCCAAGTACTCCTTGAGGCAGATAAAATCGGTAAATTGAAGGAAGCAGTCTATAATTGCGATCTACATAAAATGAAGTCTCTAATCATGGATAGCCTACCGCCTGAAGTAAGTGTTTTGGTAGAAGTTAGGGATTCCCATAACCGCTTGATCATGGAATTGAAAAGGGGCCAATTAAATGATGATTGTGTTATTGTCATCAAGTATGTCTTGACTTTTAGGGGAGCTGAGAGAATTGTTATCATTAAGTGCTCGCCTTAGGAGAGGGCAGTTCATAATACTATTAGCAATAATGTATTTGACTGCAGTTCTCCAAGTAATGCTATTTCTACCTAAATTTGAAGAGTCAACAAATACAGGTTCCACAGTCCACCATTTTCAGCTGAATAACTTAATTATTAGGCGCTGTGTTGAAAGCTCCGTTGCATGGGCAAGTTTAGGGGGGAATTTCAGCGAGTACTTGGATTGGAGCTTAAGAGTGCTTTCAAACGAGCTTCCATTGATTGTCAAGGTGTGTAAGGCTTCGCTTAAAATCGTCGATGGAGAGTGTAGTGCTATAGTGCTGCTGGAGGTCTATGACTTCGCCTACGAAGCATACTACAAGTTGAGAGTTAATGTTTCGTTAGCTGTGAGGATTCTTGGAATAGAGGTTCTTCGAATAGCTTCAATACCAACATTTAAATCCGTAAAGTTGAAAGTACAAGTGTCAAGTGAGGAAAGCGTGATAATCAATAGTGAGTATCTAAACTTTACAATTGCATACTTCAACGGTACTTCATGGGTTTGCGCGCCTACTATGGTAGAGGAGTTGGGTGATGCCTTTTTGGTCTCAGCTCAAATCGATGCTATGGCAAGTTCAATAGTTCTCTATGTGGGGGATTGGCGTGAGATCATTGTTAAGCTTAAAATCGAGATTTAATCGTAGAGGGATCTCTGAAGTCTTAAGTAACTTGGTAATTACTTTAACGTTAACTGCCATCATTATTTCAACTTACGTGATCTGCTTCAACCACAGTGTTCAAACTTTAGATTGGTATGGTGAAGTCAATGCTAAGGAAATTGCAGTTTCAATAGTTGATGCTATTGAATCGATAAGTTTTAAGGATGAAGCTGTCACCATTTCCATTCCCGCCCATGAGTATGAGATATTTATTGAGCAATTGGGGAGAGCTCATCTATTGATAAATGGAGTTCCTCTATGCGAGTGGAATATTGCTCAAATATCTATTCAATTGCCATCATACTCAAGCCCCCGCACTCTAATTTATGGTGTTAATGAGTTTTTTGCAGTCAACACTTCCTCGATATCTATAATTAGGGAGGGTTTCTTTCTCAGAATACTGCTTAATATTAAGGTGGTGTTTTTGAATGATTGCCTCTATATTAAAATGTACTCCATAAAGGAGGGAGTTATTGAGCAAGATAGTTCCATTAAAATTAGAGTTATCTCGGTAACTAGGCTCCTTAGAGAAGTTTCATGTGAAAACGGCCTTCTCACTCTCTCACTTATTGGAGATATTTTTAGGGTACTCAAACTTAGCTCTAATTTCAAAAATGTCCATGTACTTGTTGAGCTATTCATATTGGAGGTGAAGTAGATGTCATCAGAGCATGTGCTCACCTCTGCAGTACTAACCTTAGCGATTTTAAGTATTGGGTGTACTGCTCTTACTTTCTTTTATGTAAATTACACTTACGCACAAGCACTGGCTGAAGCTAGGAAAGTGGAGCAGTTGATGAGTGAGATAGCTCATAAAATATTTGAATTAAAGAATTTAAACATTGATTTTACCTTGAGTAGAGGATTCTTAAGCTTAAAGAGTGAAAATTTAGTGGTTATAAGGCTTAATGATAGGTGTATTTACTCTTTTAGAAACATGTCTTTGATCTATAGTTGTGATGTAAATGTTTTTCCCGGTAATGTCATTCTTGAGATGGGAGGCTGGGAAGGAGGAGGCTATAGAATTGTCGGATCCAATAATGAATTGAAGCTATGTTTCAATATGACGCTTAATGTTTCAGAGAATCAAGTGGTCGTTTCGATTATTGAGTTCAATTGTTCAGTTATAAGCTATGTTAAGTCTGGAAGAATTGGTATTACTGCTAAAGTTAAGCATGTGAGTAAGTTCATTACTTCACTTTCAAAAAATCCTCTACTCATTGAGGTAGATAATGGTTTTAAAGTTTCTAGATTATCGCTTGAGATGCAGGAGTTTGATGTCTACGAATTAATTATCAAGGTTTATGTTGTGGAGGTGACCTTTTCATGACTCGAACCATATTAACTTACGCTATCTTTACATATGCTATAATAACATCAATGTTACTTGCTTTCACCGCATTGGTGCATTATAGACCCTACAGATTGATTGAACATTATTCTGCTGAGAGATTGCTATCACTTATTTCGAGTAAATTGGCTTCAGCAGAAATTTCTGTGAGATATTTGGGTTTTAATGCTACGGTAAAGTTTGAAGTTAGAATATCGAATATTTATGTTGGTTATCGGTTGAAGTTAACTAGTAATGGTGAGCTTTGCTTAATATTTGGTGATCAGATTTATTCAATATCCCTACCTAGAGGACCCGATGTTCATTATGTGAGCTCTGAATTCTTAATTGTCGAGCCCAGAGTGGTTGTTCGTGCTAGAAATTTGGATGGGAAAATAGTAGTTGAATTAACTGGAAGCTAAATCA
>Ga0190367_1001073_pt1 | contig 16920 bp, 16 predicted proteins | sample 4872181011_MG_FD_171838 | JGI IMG/M metagenome (GOLD analysis project Ga0190367, IMG submission 171838) | Hydrothermal vent microbial mat bacterial communities from Southern Trench, Guaymas Basin, Mexico - 4872-18-10-11_MG | ecosystem: Environmental > Aquatic > Marine > Hydrothermal vents >...
ACAGATTGGGATTCTGCAAATATCTACTTAACTAATGCTAAATATAATACCTTAGAGAATATAATCACTAAGAGTAGCCCGGATTATGGCATCTGGCTTGATTCTTATTCATCATTTAACACTTTAATAAACATTACTGCTAAAGAGAATAGTTATGATGGGGTTTATATTTATTGGTATTCATCATTTAACACTTTAATAAACATTACTGCTAAAGAGAATAGATACGGTATCCGTTTTTCTCGTTCTTCTTTGAACACTATAACAGATATTCTTGTTAATAATAACAATTGGGGTCTTGTGCTTTCTTGCTCTTCTTCTAATACTATTATAAATATCACTGCTAATCACAATGGGGGCATTGGTATTTATCTTAGTGGTTCGTCCAATACATTAACAAACATCATTGCTAATAGCAACTCTGGAGAAGGCATCTATTTTAGTTCTTCTTCCTCTAATACATTAACAAACATCACTGCCAATAGTAATAATCGTGGTATCTGTCTCTATTCCTCTTCCTCCAACATAATAGCAAATTCCACAATAAAATACAGTGCTCAATATGGTATTTATCTTAGTAGTTCAGATAACAACCTTTTCTACAACAACCTTCTTAACAACACCAACAACATTTACATTTCCTCTTCATCAAATCAATGGAATACCACTCTACAACTTGGACCAAACATAGTGGGGAGACCTTTCATTGGTGGTAATGTGTATGCTACGCCTTCAGGAAATGGTTACTCAGAAACTTGCAATGACACTAATCATGATGGAATATGCGATTCTCCATATACATTAGCACCAGGAAACATAGATTATTATCCTTTAGCATTATCAAAAACATATCCTTTAAATCCAAAAATCTATGTGGGAGAGCAATTGGTATGGAAGTATAATGGCTTCTTTAATGATACTACACAAACCTATTTAGTTAATATATTGAATGCTGTGAAGAAATATATTTCCACTAAATGTGGAAATGTATTTCCATGTACAGTGCCTATTAAAGCAACTGCAGATTCAAGAGGAAGTATAAGGATACTTAGACATGGAGAGGAAGGATACAAAGTTATTATTGAAAATATAATGACTGAAACAGCAGAGATTACAAATATAACCATTTATAATAAACAACTTAAACCTGTATGCTCTACTAATTTAAGCAAAAAATATATTCTCCCACCAGGAGGTATAGGTATATTTAAGATTTTATGTAAGGATTTGTTCTGCTCAGATATAGAGGACATAATAGTTGAAACTACATGTGGTGTAAAGGATAAGTTGTCTTTACATCCAGTTATAAAAAGGAAAATAATTTGCTAAATAATAGGATTTACCAAAGGTTTTGGCAAAGTTTGTCAAGATATTTTTTAAAATATTATCTAAATAAATTAATAATTATGGAAGATTTCAAACAACTCGTTATATTTATCTCAGAGAAAACAGGTAAAAAACAATCAGAGATATTGGAGATGATAAGAAAGAAACAAATAGAGTATAACAACTTAATCTCAGATTATGGTGCTGCTTATCTTGTAGCAAAGGATTTTGGAATAAATATAGAAAGAGATAAGGAAAAGTCAATAAAAATAAAGGATTTATTTCCTGGCATAAGTGGTATAAGATTAAAAGCAAAGATATTACAGATAAACGAACCCGTATCATTTGAAAGAGATGATGGTAGCAAAGGAAAGGTTATGAATGTAATGATAGGGGATGAAACAGGAATAATAAGGCTTGTATTATGGGATGAGCAAGTAGATGAGTTTGAATTTAAAGAGGGAGATATAATCGAGATAATTAATGGATATACAAAGGAGAGAAAAGATGGAAATGTTGAGATAAGATTAGGCATGTATGGGATATTAAAGAAAAGCGATGGAGATATAAAAGTACCAGAAGAATTCTTAATTAAAGGAAGAAGTTATGAAAAGAAAAAGATAGTTGAGATTACTAAGGAAAATGAAAATGTTGAGTTAAGCGCATATATAACTAAATTTTTTTATAAGAATCCTTTGATATATTATTGTAGAGAATGCAATGAAACTAAGGATACAAAAACCTGTCCAGAGCATGGGAAAATAGATCCTCTTTTGGTTATCTCAGGCATTATCTCTGATGAAACATCCTCTATCATTTTCAATATGTTTGATACAACAATTCAGGAATTTTTGGGATTGTCCAAAGAAGAGATAATAAAAATCATTGAAGAAAAAGGGCAAGATTATTTTTATGAGGTGTTGCATCATGCGATTAACATAAAATATCGCATTTTTGGAAATATCAAAAGAAACAAATATAATGATACATTGGAAATTACAATAAATCGCATAAAAGAAATAGATCCAAAAAACGAGGTTGGTGTCTTACTAAAGGAAATAGAAGGAACAATGATTAAAGAAGATCAATACACGGAAGGTGTTCAACATGACTGAGAAAGAGATAACCTTACGTGATTTGCCTGGAGTAGGTGAAAAAACAGCAGAAAAGTTGGAATCAGTCGGAATGGATGATTTAATGGCTATCGCTACTGCATCTCCAGCAGAATTAGCAGCAATAGCTGAGATAGGAGAGGGGCAAGCAGCAAAAATTATTGCAGCAGCAAGAAATGCCCTAAATATGGGATTTGAATCTGGTTTAGAGGTATTGGAAAAAAGGAAGCAGATCGCACGTATTACAACAGGAAGTAAGGCTCTTGATGCTCTTTTAGGAGGGGGTATAGAAACTGGAAGTATAACAGAATGCTATGGTGCTTTTGGCTCTGCAAAGACACAATTAGCACATCAGTTATCTGTGAATGTGCAGTTACCTAAGAATCAAGGTGGATTGAATGGTAATGCATTATATATAGATACTGAACAAACATTTAGACCTGAAAGGATAATTCAAATGGCAGAAGCACTAGGATTGAAGGGTGAAGATGTGCTTAAAAATATATTTGTTGCAAGAGCATATAATTCTGATCATCAAATATTGTTGGTTGAAAAAGCAAAAGATATCATAAAAAAGGAGAATATAAGACTGATTATTGTTGATTCTGTAACTGCCCACTTTAGAGCAGATTACTCTGGTAGGGGTAACTTGGCAGAGAGACAACAGAAATTGAATAAGCATCTGCATACATTGCAGAGATATGCAGACGCTTATAATTTAGCTGTGTATATTACTAACCAAGTTATGGCTAAACCTGATGTCTTCTTTGGTGATCCTACTGAGGCTGTTGGAGGACATGTATTACATCACGCAGCAACCTTTAGAGTATATCTTAGAAAAAGCAAAGGAAACAAAAGGATTGCAAGATTGGTTGATAGTCCAAATCTACCTGATGGAGAAGCGGTATTTGTTGTTACCGAGGAAGGTATTAGAGATGAGTAATAAGGTTTTAGGTTAAGAATATGAAAAGAGATAATGATAAAGAGCACATATGTTATTTGGATGTCAAGGTAATTCCTTCATCAAAGCGTTTTGATATTGAGATGAATGAAAGTAATAAACTCAAAGTTTATCTGAGGTCTGCTCCCATTAAGGGCAAAGCAAACGAAGAACTTTTAAAAAATTTGAGAAATATATTTAAATGTAAAGTTGAAATTGTTAGAGGATTTACATCAAACAAGAAAACATTGAAAATTGAAAAATCATGTGATGAAATCGTGCGGCTGCTTAGTAGGAAGGGTAATATTTAATTTGTTTTTTATTATTACTTATAATTAAGGTTGAATTAATATGATCATTGAGATAAAAATGATATGTTAATCACTATGTTAATGAACTTTTAATGATTGCCTTAAAAGAGAAATTTTGTATCCCCTTTCTACTAAGCAGCCAAAAATTAATGATAAAGGAGGTGTTATGTATGGCAAAATTAGCACAAACATCAGTTAAATATATCATAAGAGCTAAATTTTTTGCTAATGGGGTCGTAGAAAAGCCTGATGTTATTGGTGCGCTTTTTGGTCAAACAGAGGGATTACTTGGTCCTGAGATGGATTTAAGAGAATTGCAAAGAACTGGGAAAATCGGTAGGATTGAGGTAGAAAACATAAAAATTGAAGGTGGTAAAACAACTGGGGAAATTATCATACCTTCCAGTTTAGGAAGCACAGAGACAGCATTAATAGGTGCTGCAATAGAGACAATCGAGAGAATAGGGCCATGTGATGCGGAAATTAATGTTGAAGCTTTGGAGGATTTGCGAACTGTCAAGAGAAAGTATATCGTTGATAGAGCAAAAGATTTATTATCTGCTTTATTAAGCAAGGTTCCGGATATCAATATTCTTACAGAGCAGATTCTTCAGGATGTTAGGGCAGGTGAGATTTGTGAATATGAAGGAATGGCAGCAGGGCCAGAAGCAGCTACATCTGAGGAAATCATATTTGTTGAAGGTAGGGCAGATGTGATAAATCTTCTTAAACATGGAATTAAAAATGCAATTGCAATAGGAGGAACCTCTATAAATCCTAAGGTTGTTGATATCTCAAAAGAGAAGATTGTAACTGTTTTTGTTGATGGTGATAGAGGAGGCAATCTTATTCTTAAAGAGTTGATGGATATGGGAGTTGATATAGATTATGTGGCGAGAGCACCTCAAGGTAAGGAAGTAGAGGAACTAACGAAAAAAGAGATATTTAAGAGTTTGAGAGATAGAGTACCTTATAACAAAAAAGCAGAAGAGGAAAAAGAGGTAAAAGAAGAAAAACCGGCTGCTGAGCCAAAAGTGTCAAAACGTGCAACGATTAAGAAAGAAACGAAAATAAAACCTCGTAAAGAGGCTGCTAAAAAGAAGGAAGTCAAAAAACAATCTCAAGAAGTTGAGGATGAGATAAAGGAGTTTGTTAAGCAACAATTAGAGGATATTATAGGTACAAGAGCTGCTAGCATTTATAATGAGAATATGGAGTTATTGGGTAGAGTTCCTGTTAAGGAACTTGGTAATGCATTAAAACAAATTGATAGCGCATATATAGTGATCAGTGATGGAGAGATTACCTCTTCTCTATTAAAGGTTGCGGAATCAAAAGGAATAAAGATCTTCGCATCCACAAAGAAATCTCCAGTAAAATCCAGCAAAATTGAAATCATCTACGCATAATTTTTTCTTTTTTAAATTTTTATAATCTCTTCTTGCAAATTTTGGTTAATGCAAAGCATACCAAATCAATTAGCTACACCAAAGCAGCTAACCTTTCTGAGCGATTGGGAAGCTGCTGACCTTAGCAGGGGGCTATTATACTGCAAAACCTTGGCAATAGCGATTTTCTCGCGTTAACCAATTTTTTATTTTTAAAAATATGGTTAACGGGAAGAATACCTTATCAATGAGAGAGATTACAGCAGCTAACTCTTAATTAGGTTAGCTGCTTCCATGTGCCTTCTTGAAAGGTTAGGTTTCCCCTTAACCAAATTTTTAAAGAGAAATATGGTTAACGGGAAGCATACCTCTTTAAGAGAGCATGTTATTGCAGCTAACCTTAAAAAAGGACAGTATGCAGCTAACCTTTTATTTAGGTTAGCTGCTTTGAAACCTTCATGTTAGCGATTTTTTCTGTTAACCAATTTAAAGATTTTTAAATTAAGGTTACATATATTATTTTATTATATAGGCAGGGGTCGCCAAGCCTGGCCAACGGCGGTGGACTCAAGAGGGAATCTTGAGTAATGAGCGATGCGATGATTTGATATCTTCTGAGAAATCCACTCCCTTAGTGGGTTCGTGGGTTCAAATCCCACCCCCTGCATCTAGATTTTTACCTCAAAAATGAAATCTAAGGTATTCTCATTTAAGAACATCCAAATAAAAACAGCAAGATTATGGTATTACTAAGTATTAAAAATAAATACTTTTGGTAATACTTATTAATTCTTAGTAATACTTAAAGTAAAACTTTTAAATACTTTTGAATACTTTATAATAATTATGAGAAGTAAAATTGTGAGTATAAAGTTAGATGAAGAGATGTATAAAAAGCTCAGTGAAATATCAAAAAAGAAGAGCATAAGTAGGAGTGCATTAATAAGACAAGCACTATCTTTTTATTTTGAACAACAAAAAGCAGGTATAAAGGATGTGAAGGAAATATCTCAGAAGTTAAAGGAATTGGAGAAAAAATATTATGAGATATTAAATAGAATAAATATTTTGTCAAAGCAATTGGAGAAGGTTATGAATAGGTATCTTATTTAGTAAATGACATTTTTCTTTTTTCTTTTTAGGTCATATTTAGAGTGTTCCTTATGCCAAAGAAAAAAGGCTAATCACACAACATAATCCCCCTGTGGCATTGTCCAATAATTCCCTATTAACAAAATTTTGTTAAGCGGAAAAGTAACCTTTTAAAGAAGCGTATTAGAGCAAGCTGACCTTGTAGAGCTAATGCCATTGTAGGAGCAAATTTTCTCGTTAACAAATCCTCATCAAAAATTGTTGAACGATTTGTTAACGGAGAGCATAGCCCTATTCAAAAGGGTTAACTGCTCTCATGCGCTTGTTTGAGAGGTATGTTTCCGCTTAACAATAAAGGATTATTGGACAATCCCCCCCTGCATCTCCAATTACAATTTTATAAATTTTTAAGACTATCTCTATTATTATGATGGAAGATATTTTTGTTATCTTAGATATTGATATTGCTCACAATAATAATCTCTCATACATTGTATTAGTTATGAAGAGGTTAAGAGATAAAAAGAGAATGCTCTTTTATGATCCTAATTATAGGCAATATTTTTATGTGATTCCAAATGAACAAAATAATATCTATAAATTAAAACAGGAGATAGAGCACATAAATGTGGCTAAAGGAGATGAAAATATAAAAGTGCTTGATACAGAAATTGTTGAGAGAACATATGGTTTGGAGAAGATAAAATGTGTCAAAGTTTATTTACGAAAACCTTCACACTATCTTGAATTAAAGGATAAAATAAAAGAACTTCCCTCTTATGGGAAAAAAATAGAGAAAGACATCCCCATGACAAAAAACTATCTTGCAGATAAAGGAATAAGCAGCGGAAGGAAAGTGAGGGTAAAATATATAGTTGAGAAGAATCCTTTCAAGGAGTTTAAGATATCAGAGATAGGGAAAATAATTGAGATTAAGGAGGAAAATGAGCCTGTTAGATCAGATGATTTGATTATGATGGCATTTGATATTGAAACAGTTCAAGATAATGGAAAGGAAAATATTATCATGTTCAGTTATTCAACAAACACTAATAAGCAAGGAGTAATACACTTAGGCTCATCAGTATCATTACAAAACACTATCTCTGTGTATTCAGAAAAAGAATTGATTGAAAAGCTTTCACAAATTATCTCTGAGATAGATCCAGATATAATCTTTACATATAATGGAGATGAGTTTGATTTTGAGTTGCTTAAAAGGAAAATTGATATGTATAGCTTATCATATTCCTTTGGATTTGGAGGAAAAGGCATAGAAGGCTCTGGGAGGAGATCAAAAAGCTATAGAATCTTTGGAAGGGTGCATTTTGATCTCTATAAGTTTGTTTCGCGTATTTTAGCACCTACTTTAAATGTTGAGGTTTTAAGTTTAGATGCAGTGGCATCTGAGATTATTGGAGAAGGAAAAAAGGACATGAGCTTTGAGAGAATCTCTGATTTGTGGAAAGAAAATGATTTAAGAGAGGTTATTGAATACTGTTTGAATGATTCTAAGATAACTCTTAAATTGGGAGAATACTTGTTCCCAACCTTCACATCTTTATCTGATATCACGAAGTTGCTACTTTATGATATATCAAGAGCAACATATGGAACACTTGTGGAAAGCTATGGTATAAGAAGAGGTAAAAAGACACATGTTCTTATTCCAAACAAACCTAAGCAGGAAGAAGTTGCAGAGAGATATTATTTAGGAGAGTATGAGGGGGCTTTTGTGTATGAACCAAAGCCAGGGCTCTATGAGGATATTGTGGTTATGGATTTTAAGAGCCTATACCCAAGTATTATTATCACACATAATATAGATCCTTTTACTTTAACATATGATTGTGAGGATAATCCTAATAAGGTTCCTGATTATGATTATTGCTTTTTAACCTCTCCAAAAGGTTTTATTCCATCTGCTATGGAACATATATATAACAAAAGAATAAAGGTTAAGGAATTGGTAAAGAAAACGCCAAAAGATAGCAAAGAGTACATGTTCTATAAAGCTGAAGATTATGCTTTAAAAACCATTCTTAATTCTTTTTATGGATACTTGGGATATATAAACTCTCGGTGGTATAGAAGGGAATGTGCTCAAGCCGCAACATCTTTTGGTAGGTATTATATAAAGAAAATTATTAAGGAGGCAGAAGCAAATGGGTTCAAGGTGATTTATGGAGATACTGATAGCGTCTTTCTTTTATTGGGTAATAAAACAGTTGAGGATGCTCTAAGATTTATGGAAAAAATAAATTCATCACTTCCAGGGATTATTAAGTTGGATTTCCAAGGATATTATAAGAGAGGCATATTCGTGAGAAAAAAGGAAGGAAAGATTGGTGCAAAGAAGAGATATGCTCTAATAGATAAAGATGATAACATTACTATACGTGGCTTTGAGAGAGTAAGGAGAGATTGGTGCAAATTAGCAAAAGATACCCAGGAAATTGTGCTTAAATATGTGCTAAAGGGAGATATCAACAAAGCCAAATCATTTGTTAGAGAGGTAATAGAAAATCTTAAGAGAGGAAAAGTGAAAAAAGAAGATCTTATTATCTATGTTAAACTTCAGAGATCCTTAGAAACCTATGAGTCGCTTGCACCACATATCGCAGTAGCAAAAAGATTAAAAAATAAAGGTAAGGAAGTGTTCTCTGGAATGATTATACCTTATATCATTACATCACGTCCTGGAAAGATTTCAGATAAGGCAGAGATTTATTATCTTGCTGAGGACTATGATGCGGATTATTATATTAACAATCAAGTTTTACCTGCTGCATTAAGGGTTCTTGAATCCTTAGGTATCACAAAAGAAGAGCTTCTCTCAGGTTCAAAGCAAAAAAGATTGTTTTAGTCAGCAAATTTATATATTAAACTTTTCCTTTTATTATTTTATGGGAAAATTTGAAAGAATTCATAATGTTTTGATAATCTTCATGGTGTTATTTATCTTAACTTTCAGTTTTTATATGAATTTTTCTATGTGTTATGCTCAATCTTCCAGTAGCTCGAATAAAGTGGAGTATATATGGTATACATGGGATAAGATTTTGGATAACGTTTTTAAGAGGGGAACAGAAAAAAATACACTCTTTGATAAATTATCTCCCTCCAATATCTATGAGTCTCTTGAACAACCTTTGGACAAATCTAAGGATTTACTTTTTTATATTTTACCATCATTTCTATTAACATTCATTTTGGTTTATCTCGTACTTGATGAAATAGAGATATTTACTAATAAGAATCTAATTATGTCTCTCTCTGCTGTTATAGCTTTTATATCTTTAATCACTGGACTCGTGGGATATGCAGCTTTTGTTGTAAGCAATTTTATAGCTTTAGGTATCCTGATATTATTTTTAGCATTAGTCTATTTAGGTATAGGATATCTCTACAGAAAAAAACTTGAAGAATGGGGATATGATATTATAGAATCAAATCTTTTTTATATTTTTATTACACACATTCCTTTAATAGCTGCATCCGCAATCATTTTTAGCACAATTTGGTGGGTGATTTTTGGAGAGATTCCATGGTCAGGGCCTGGTGGTATTGTTATAGGAGCCGCAGTTGGTGGATTATTACTAAGTTTGAGAATCGATTAAAATAAGTGTGAGATTATGGAATTGAAATGGGGCGGGTATACAATATTTGGTGCAGTTATAGGGGCTATCCTTACCTATTTTTTTGGAGTGGGTGGTTTGTTTGGTTTATCTTTAGTTATCCCTATTGCACTTATTAGACATGCCCGCAGAAAAGAAGCGCATGAGATAGCACGAACTTCATTTTCAAAAATGATAGAATATGATCAGCTGATAGGAATATGCGAGACAATTGAAAGAGAATTATGTAGACTCCGCCGTGAAGCAGAACAAAAAGAAAAAGTAGAAACAAAGAAAATAAAGGATACATATTCAAAAGAACTTCAACAGCTTGGCATTGTACTTGATGACGAATTAACTTTAGGAGAGATTGATAAAATCCTTAGGACAATTGAAGAAAAAAAGAAAGAATTAGAAATGGGTAGAAAAGTATATTCTGCATCTCATAAAAGAGCTTTATCTCAGATATAAGATAAGCAGGGGAAAATATGGCAGGGAATTTACCACAATCACTTGGAGATATTACTAACGATCTACTGAATTTTTCTATGGCTCCAAAGGATATAATAGGAAATTTTGTTAATCTCATAGAACATTTAGGAACCAATCCAAATGATTTAAAGATATGGATAAATCTACTTGTATATTATGTAGCACCATTTTTGATTGTTTATTATATTTTGAGAGATTTTTTTGAAGAGATAGATTTAGTTAGACGATACTCTTCTGCAATAGCGTTTTTTATTTCATTAGCATCTTTTCCATTTACAACATATGCCGCAGCAATAATTGTATCTACATTTTCTGCTTTTTCTGTATTGTTTCTTTTTGGCGCAGTATTTGCAATAGGATTAGGAAGATATTACAGAAAGAGATTACGTGAGTATAGATTCTTACTCCACAGCCGTCTCCTAACAGCATGGCTTAGTCACTTACCTTTAATCATATTCTTTGCCATTATGGGAGGTGTATTAGGTTATGCATTACGTGGTTTTAAGCCCATCTCTTCTATTACTTCCATTGTTGTGCATTCGGGGGCACTTTTGATAATTGGATTAATAGCTGTGTCAATGATCGCAAAAATAATAATAGCATATCTCTCTTCGAATATAGAAGAGAGAAATATAGGGAAGATCTGTTGGGATACTCTTATACGTTATGGCGGTTTTCTTTTACCTTTGTTTATTGGTTGGATTATAATTCTTTTCATTAATAAAAATACCATTATTTTAGGCTCCCTTGCTGGTATTTATCTTTCACTTTTATTATCTTATTTAAATATTAAGGTTTCTAATCCTGTAGAAAGGATAAAGAGCGTAAAAGAGATTCAAGAACATCTATTTGAAGAGCTTAATACTGTGCAGTTAGCTATATGTGGAATAGACAAATTAATTACTGGGGGAAAACCAATAGAAAAGGAATGGAAAGCTCTGGAAAAATTTGGGATACCAAAATCCAAAGATCTGTCTGGGTATAATACCGAATCACTACAAAAAATCAAACAAGAATTAGAGAAGACAAGAGATATCATAAAATCAAAAATTGATGTTTTATACAACCAAATGATAGACCAGATCATAGAGGAAGAGTAGTTTTTCGGCATTGTCCAATAATTCCCTATTAACAAAATTTTGTTAAGCGGAAAAGTAATCTTTTAAAAAGGGATTAGAGCAGCAAACCTTGTAGAGATAATGCGATCGTAAGAACGAATTTTTTAGTTAACAAATCCTCATCAAAAAATTATTGGACAATTTGTTAACGGAGAGCATAGCCCTATTCAAAGGGTTAACTGCTATAAGTGCTATTTGCGCGTTAAGTTTCCGCTTAACAATAAGGAATTGTTGGACAATACCATTGTTTTTTTAAACAAAAATTTATAAATATTTTGCGATATTTACTAATTATTATAAAAAATTGTAATTCTATTTGGAGGGATAGAATGAAAAAGAATGCTATAGCTGTGTTAATAGTTCTGTTGGCTGTGATGGGGATGTGTGGTTGTATTTATAAAGAAAAAGAAAGTGATGAAATAAAAGAGATAATAAATGATTGCATTGCATTATGCGAAGAAGCTCGAGCAAACATGAATCTTTCACATGGCCCATGTTTATCTGATAACAATCCGAAATGGAAACATGAAGGATGGGTATGTGATGTGGCACATTCTCCGCGATTACCTGTTGATAACCTTCCTGAGAATCAATGTAGAGAATATCGAGAAGGCAAGGCATCTCATTTTGTTGAGGTTAATGAACAATGTGAGTACATAAGACACTATTAGTTTATTTCCAAGTAATTTGCAATTCATAAATAGGGAGGGGAATTAGCATGGATTTTAACATGTTGAAGGAATTAAGCGAGGCTTATGGGGTAAGTGGATTTGAAGATGAGATAAAAGATGTTATAAAAAGACATGCTGATGGATATTATAATGAAATGAAGGAAGATGCTATAGGCAATCTAATTTTTAAATTGGGTAATGGAGATAAAAAGATTTTAATAGAAAGCCATATGGATGAGGTTGGAGTAATAGTGAAATACATAGATGAAAAAGGATATGTCTATTTTTCACCACTTGGCGGTTTGGATCCGCATACCTTAATCAATCAGAGATTTAAATTAAAAAATAAAAATAACAAAACCTTCTGGGCTGTGTGTGGATATAAACCAATACATCTTATTGAAGAGGAAGATGAGAATAAAAAAATCAAAATAAAAGATTTATATTTGGATTTTGGTGTTAAAGAAAAAGAAGATTTGGAAAAAATGGGAATTGGTTTAGGGGATGTATTAGTATATGATAGGGATTTAATTAGGATGAATGAATGGTTTGTTACTGGCAAGGCTTTAGATAATAGAAGTAGCTGTTATGTATCTTTGCAATTAATGAAAACACTATATAATGATGAAAAATTGAAGAATGAATATACTTTCTTTTTTGCATTTACTACACAAGAGGAGGTTGGGTTAAAAGGCGCAAGAGTAGTTGCATTTCATGAGGATATTGATTTTGCTTTGGTATTAGATACATCTCCAGCAGGAGATACACCAGGAATTGAGAACAAGGTCACGGATCTCAAACTAGGAGAGGGAGTTGTGATAGATTATGTTCAGGCAGATGGTAGGGGCCTGATTATGAAAAAAGAACATTTAGAAGCTCTTAAGAGTATCTTTAAAAAATACAATATTCCATATCAAATAGAGATTGGAACTGGAGGTGTAAGCGATGCTGCCATAATTTACATATCCAAACAAGGAATCCCTACAATAGGCTTGGGAATTGCGATAAGATATCTTCATACACCCACAGAGATTATACACATAAGAGATTTGGAAAATCTTATCCATGCATCGTATTTAATCTTTAAGGAGAATATATTTTAAGATAGTGAGTAATTATGGATGAGCTTTTAACAAATGAAATGAAAGAAAAGACAAAGATTTTTGCTATTAGAAATAGGGCAGAGCATGGTAAGGCATCATACAAACATGTGTTCTCTAAATTCATGAGCGAATATAAAGATGTAATAGATAAAACAAAGATAAAGGAGTATCTTAAGGAAATTGGGAGAATTTGTGAGGAAGTTAACAAAATGGATGCAAAGGAAATAGAGGATATTCTACCTCAAATTGAGGAGGTTGATAAAGAAAAAAATAAAAAGAAAATAGAATCCTTAGAGGATTTGGTTAATGAGTTAAAGGATCTTCCAGATATAGATAAAAAAAGAAGAGTTATAACAAGGTTTGAGCCATCTGCATCTGGGCCGCTACATCTTGGACATGTATTTCCATTACTTTTGAACTATTGGTATGCAAAAAAATATAATGGCAAAATGGTATTGAGGATTGCAGATACAAACCCTCAAAATGTATTGTTAGAAGCATATGATATGATTGTAGATGATGTTGAATATCTAACAGGCAATCTCTATGATCCCATAATACAATCCTCAAGAATGAAATATTATTATGAGGTAGCTGAATATCTCATACAACAAGGATTTGCCTATGTATGTTTGTGCGATTCAGAGTCATTTAAGAGATTAGTATTAAACAAAAAACCATGTATTCATAGAGAACAAACACCTGAAGAGAACTTAGAGTTATGGAAGAAGATGTTGGAAGGGGAGTTTGATGAAGGAGAGGCAGTTTTAAGAATCAAAACCATTCTCACTCATGAGAACCCTGCTGTGAGAGAATGGGTGGCATTTAGAATTATTAAGCATCCTCATCCATTAGTTGGAGAGAAGTATTTGGTGTATCCAACAATGAATTTCTCAGTTGCTGTTGATGACCATTCTAATAACATAACACATGTGATAAGAGGGAAAGATCATGAGACAAACACATTAAGACAACAATATATCTTTGAATATATGGGCTGGGATATGCCAGTATATCTTCACATAGGCAGAATAAACTTTGAGGATTTAAAGCTTAGTACTACCCAAATAAAAGAAAAGATTCTAAAAGGGGAATATAAAGGATGGGATGATGTAAGGTTGCCATTTATTCAATCATATAAAAAAAGAGGGTTTAAACCAGAGGCTTTCTCTTGGTGGGTATTGCAGATAGGATTAACAAAGAGAGACAAGAAAACCACATATAAGGAATTTCTAAAGAATTTAATTAAGATACATAGGGTATTGATAGATAAAGAGAGTGATAGGTTGTTTTTTATAAAAGAACCTATCAAAGTTAGAATTGTGAATCTCACACAAGACATCAAAGTGATATTACCAAATCATCCGGATATAAAAGAAAGAGGTTATAGGGTTCTCATGTTTTCACAATCTCATCCTTTTGTGTATGTGGAAAAGGATGATTGGGATAGATTAAAGGTTGGAGAAACTATAAGATTAAAATATGCATTTGATATAAGGAAAATATCTCATGATGAAGGGGAAATCGTGAAAAAGAATCAGGAAGAAAAGATGACAAGGATTATCCATTATCTTCCAGAGAATTCTTATATTAACTGCAAGGTGATCATGGATAATGGAGATATTATTGAAGGTATTGTTGAAAGCAACATACTTGAGAAACCAATAGATTCAAGATTACAATTTGAGAGGTTTGGGTTTGTCAAAGTTAATAGGTTTATAAAGGAAAACTTATATATATGTGTAGAAACATATTATATTCATGAATAAAATAGTTATGGGGTGTGAGAATGCTTGGATTTCTCTTTAGAAAAAAATCAAAAAATGAGGAGATTCAAAGTATAAAGGAAAAGGTTGAGGAAGATAAAAAAGAAAAGATAGAGTTAGAGGAAAAAGAAATTCCTGAAATACATTCCCTTGAGCTATCTACTCCACAACCAGAAAATGTTGCTCCTTCTCCTGAAGAGAAAAAAGAAGAGGTTCCTTCTCAAGAAAAAGAAAAAGAACAAGTTGAAATAAAGGAGCAGACGGAAAAGAAAGATATATCTTCTTTGTTTGATCCTAAAAATCTTTTATCAGAATCTGCAAAAGATACAGCATTAGAGACACCAGAGGAGAGCAAGAAAGAGGAAACTCCTAAGGTACTTGAAACTGAAGAAAAAGAGAAAAAAGAAGAAGTGATTAGTGGTGAAAATAATGTATTATTGAAAAACTTAGTAAAGGAACATCAAGTAATAACTCCTCCTCTCTTCATAAGTGTCAAAAAATATAAGGAAATTGTTAACGAACTCATGTCCTTGAAAATTTCAATTACAGCTTTGGAATCTATATTAAAGCTCTCAAGGACAATAGGAGAGCAAGAGAAAGAACAAGTAAAGAACTTCTTAGATGAACTTGAGAAAATTAATGCTAAGATGAAATATTTTACTGAGATTTTCAAATTAAAGAGATAGGTGAGGGAGATGGCAAAGTATAAGGTAAGATTAAATAAAGATACATGTATCGGATGTGGAATGTGTGTCTCTATAGCTCCTCACATATTTGAGATGGGAAAAATGAAATCGAATCTTGTGGGATTAGAGGATAGTGATAGTGGTATTCAAGAAAAGGAGATAGATGATGAGGAATATAAAGCAGCAAAAGAAGCTGAGAAATCATGTCCCACTTCTTCCATCTCTGTAATAGAGGAAGACAAGGAATGAGGTGGTAATTTGGATGCGAAATATTAATAAGAAGCATGAGGATATAGAGATTGTTTCTCAATATAAAGAGGAAGTGAATGAGGTAAAATTGATATTTTTATGGTTCTTAGGAAATATCTTTATTTTTATAGCCTCGTGGTTAGCTGGTCATGTAGAATGGGTATATGGCACTACTGCATTTAGTTTCTGGTTTTCTATTGTTCTTTCATTTGTATTATTTATGGCTGGAAGTTTCTTATGGATTGTTGTGGCTGTGTTAGTTTCACAATCTAGGTAGAGGCTCTATGGAATTAAGGGATTAGGTGAGTATCTATGTCAAAAAAGGAATTGATTATTATAGCAGGAATATCAGGAGTCGGAAAGACAACAGTTCTTGAGGAAGCAATAAAGATGGCAAGTGAAAGGGGGAAAAATTACAGGGTTATAAATTTTGGAGATATAATGTTTGAGATTGCCAAGAACGAGAATTTAGTAACTCACAGAGATGAGATGCGTAAATTACCATTAAATGAACAAAGGAACATCCAAAGATTAGCAGCAAAAAAAATAGCTTCAATGTCTTATGAAGAGAACATAATTTTAGATACTCACATAACCATAAAAACACCAAAAGGATATATGCCAGGATTACCTATTTGGGTACTTGAAGAACTGGAACCAACAGGAATCGTGCTTATAGAGGCAGCTCCTGAGGAGATATATGCAAGAAGAAAAAGAGATAACAATAGAAAAAGAGATACAGAACCTTTGGAAAGAATTAATTTACATCAGATATACAATAGATATATGGCCGCATCATATTCTATGGTTACTGGGGCTACAGTTGATATTGTCAAAAATAAAGAGGGAAAAATATTGGAAGCAGTAAAAGATCTTCTAAGTATTTTGCTTTAACACCTCAAAATCTCATCCCTTGCAGGATGACTTGATAGCTTATCCTTTACACCACACGTGGTTTCAACTATTATGTCTTTTATGTTATTGCACAGTATATCGCAAGGTATCCTGAAAATGCCTATTCCTCCAGGAGGTAAAACATATATCTTTCA
>Ga0190367_1001074_pt1 | contig 16913 bp, 19 predicted proteins | sample 4872181011_MG_FD_171838 | JGI IMG/M metagenome (GOLD analysis project Ga0190367, IMG submission 171838) | Hydrothermal vent microbial mat bacterial communities from Southern Trench, Guaymas Basin, Mexico - 4872-18-10-11_MG | ecosystem: Environmental > Aquatic > Marine > Hydrothermal vents >...
TAGGAGAGCTAAGAACATTATCATCGACTGGTGTAGGAAGTTTGCCAAGCAAGTAGTCCTTAGAGCAGGAATGCATGGATATGCTATTGCTTTGGAGAATTTAATGTATCTAAAAGAGAGTATGGTTAAGAATAGAAGTAAGACTATTTGGAAGGTATCTATGTTTGCTTATAGAAAATTACAGGAATCAATAGTGAACAAAGCTATTGAATATAACGTACCATTAATGTTTATTAATCCGAGAGGAACTTCAAAGCTATGTCCTAGATGCGAAAATGTATTAACTTATGTTCATAGATTAGCAATATGTAAGAAGTGTGGTTTTGCAGCTGACCGAGATGCTGTCGGTGCAATAAATATCAGGTTAAAATCCATATATGCGTATGCGGGGGTGTGTGGGTAATCCCTAAGTGCTCGGGGGATGAAGGATGAAAACCGACAAACTCCGAGAAACAGAAATGAAGGGATGAAGGAAAAACGATTATAACTATTTAGAAGTAATTAAAAGTAACGTTCAGACCTGAACCCTCATAAGCACTATTAGTTTTGTATATGACTTTAGCTACTACATGGGGTTGTTCAGATACTCTATGAAGGAGCCTAAACTCTCTTGTCACTCCAACTTTAATCCTAGACCCGCCGTAATCAATAATGTAGACTACAAAATTGATCTTACCATCTAATATTTCATCTAATTTTAGGCATTTACTAAGACAACTTACACCAACACTACTTAGGCAACGATCATAGAGTGCTCTAATGGATTTCTCATGAAGACTGCAGTATCCTACAGTTTCACGTGACAATGGCCTTATACAATTACTTTCTTAATAAAGGGTTATCCTCTCTGTCTATTGGTCCATTATGCCATCTACAGTAGACTTTCCAAGGTTGACGTTTAATTCTCACGCGTGTACCTGGCTCTAATAGTATTAGATTAGGATTAGTTTCTTCTTGTGCTAACAAGCCCTTAAACATTAGTTTATATATTTCGACATCAACTGGTGGCTCCTTAGAACCAGCAAATACGAATGTCTCTAAACCTACCTTGCTACTTATCCTTTCTATACCTAGGTATTTGAACTCTTTAACTACAACTCTAGGTATGACTTCCACTTTAGACATCTACCCTACATGATGCTTTATGATTAATTTTAATTTACCTTCTCCATGACCTTAAGTACTCTACTTGTTCTGGTGTTAACTTATCTATACGTATCCCTTCAACCTTGAGCTTTTCCCATGCAATTTTCTCATCTAACTCTCTTGGTAGAGAGTATACTCTTGGTTCAAGCCTGTCATAGTTATCTACTAGGTAATCTAGAGCTGCAAACTGTCCCGCAAAGCTTAAGTCCATAACTTCTATTGGGTGACCATCAGCTGCAGCAAGGTTTACTAATCGTCCTTTAGCTAGTAGGTATACTCTTTTACCGTTGGGCAAAGTATACTCTGTGACATTATGTCTTACCTCTTTCTCTTCGACTGCGTTCTCCTCTAACCATTTGACATCTATTTCTACATCAAAGTGGCCTGCATTTGCTAGAAACACGCCATCCTTTATCACTCTGAAGTGTTCTTCTCGAACTACCTTGTTTACACCTGTAGCCGTTATGATCATATCTGCTATCTTTACTGCTTCCTCCATTGGCATTACTTCATATCCCTCCATGTGGGCTTCTAGAGCCTTAATTGGATCGACCTCAGTGACAATAACCTTAGCACCCATACCTCTAAATCTCATGGCGAGCCCTTTACCTACCCAGCCGTAACCTGCTATTACAACTCGTTTACCAGCTATCATTATGTTAGTTGCTCTAAGTACACCGTCTATAGTTGACTGTCCTGTGCCATAACGATTATCAAAGAGATACTTTATCTTACCTTCATTGACACCTATTACTGGAAAGCGAAGTACGCCTTGCTCCTCCATAGCTTTGAGCCTTATAACGCCAGATGTTGTCTCTTCGGTACCGCCTTTAACACTTGTAATGTTAAGTTCGTGTGCCATAGCTATACAGTCAGCACCATCATCAATAATGAAGTCTGGCTTGGCGTCAAGAACTCTCTTAATGTTTTCATAGTATTCCTCTTTTGTCTCGCCACGCCATGCATAAACAGCTGTAACCTTTCGTGCAAGAGCTGCTGCAACATCGTCTTGTGTGGTTTCAGGATTACAGCATGCAACATATACTTCAGCGCCAGCCTCTTGAATGATCCAAGCTAGGACAGCAGTTTTAGCCTCCAGGTGAAGTACAACACCAACCTTTAGCCCTTTAAACTTCTGTTTCTCTCTTGCCTCCTTCGAAATACTCTCTAAAACCTTCATAAACCTTCTAGCCCACAATATTTTCTTCTCTCCACTAGGCCAGAGTGAGGGGTCTTTAACAATACTCTCATGCATTACTTCATTCTCACCTCACATAAATATTCAGGAAAGTGGTATTATTAAGATAATGTCACAACATTGTAGACTTATATAATTTGGTGCCAACATACATTATACTTGTAGTTTAAGTTTGGCAAACCACGTTAGATGGGATAAGAGTTTATGCGTGCTATAAGAGTTGTTGTAGATAAGAGTAAATGTAGAGATTGCCATTTTTGTTTAACGGTTAATACCTGTCATAGTAAGCCAGAATGTGTAGGCTGTCTCTCATGTTATTGGGCCTGTCCTTATAATGCAAGAAAAATTATTGAAGTAGAAGTTCCTGTAAAGGAAATTACAATAACGGTTGATGGAGTTCAGTATAGAGTGCATAAAGGCCAGACTGTGGCCAGGGCTTTAGAAAACATAGGCTTTAAATTTAGCGGGCCAAGTTCTAAAGGAGTCTCTCTAGCTTGTAGAGTTGGAGGATGCTGGGCCTGCATGGTATTAATTAATGGATCTCCTGAAAGAGCTTGCATAACCCCTGTTAGAAACGGAATGCAAATATCGACAGAGACAGAAAACGTCACCCCCTTGAGAATAATACATGGACCGGAGCCCCATATTGTTGGAGGTAAAGCTACACCATGGTGGGAGGTAGACGGGTACCATTATGTTGAGGCAGCAATATGGGCTGCAGGATGTAACTTAAGATGCCCACAGTGCCAGAATTACTCCGTAACGTATGATAATTCAACTAAACCTATGACCCCCGAGGAGGCTGCTAGAAAGCTTACAGCATGCAGAATGATATATGGTACAAGAGGGGTTGCTATCAGCGGCGGCGAACCTACGCTAAATAGGAGGTGGCTTATTGACTTTTTCAGTCATCTTAAAAGGTTTAACCCACCTAATACGAGGTTACATCTAGACAGTAATGCTACAATTCTCACTCCAGACTATATTGATGAGCTTGTTGAGGCAGGATGTAACAATATCGGTGTAGAACCTAAGGCTCTACGAGTAGAAACATATATGAAAATAACTGGCTTAACTGATCGAGAGTTGGCTAAACGTTATCTCAATACAGCATGGAAGGCCCTCGAGTATCTCGTAGAGAGATATAAAGATAGAGTTTACATTGGTGTAGGAATAGCTTACAACTCTGCATGGATGAGTTTTAGTGAAGTAGCTGATATAGGTGAAAAAATATACTCAATAGACCCGACAGTGCAGGTTACGGTGTTAGATTATTTTCCCACATTCAGACGTAGAAATATAAGAAGACCTACAGTAAATGAAATGCTAAGAGTTAAAAGAATACTAGAAGCTCAAGGGTTAAAAACAGTTATAGTACAAACTGTAGAGGGACATATAGGACCTTAATTACCAGATTTCAAAAATACCATATTCTTTACGTAAATTCAGGCGATGAATAGTTAAAGAGCTTTTTAAAGGTTTAGGGGTTTGGCATAAAAAGTATTACCTTCGGAGTAGTTTCACCAAACTCCCTCCGCAACATCCTTCCCATAATCCTTTTAAAACGCCATGACAACGATAGTATGTGACAATGTCGGGAAAGTAGAGTATAGTATCAGCAAAACAAGGTGATATACAAATGGTTGAAGTAGAGAAATCGAGTATAAAGACATTATATGAAGTAGACGAGGAAAAGATATTCGTAGAGGCGGTTGCGGATTTAGTAAACAAGTATATTGGTGAAAGCGATTGGGAAGTAAAGGAGAATGCTAATGTCAATCGTAGCTTCACTGGTCTCGTTCATTTCGTAACATTAGAGTCGTTTAAAAAGTACTCTTTGGAACGTGTATATACTTACGAAGGAATGTACCATAAGGAAGGTTTTATACATATTCATGACTTACCTTACTCATCCTTTGTACCATATTGCGCAGGTTGGAGTATAGAGAAACTCTTAAAGAAGGGTCTAGTAACACCAACAATAAGAGCTAAACCAGCAAAACACTTAGACTCAGCAGTAGACCATGTAGTAAACTTTTTAACTGCTGCACAACACGAATGGGCTGGTGCACAAGCCTTCAGCCATGTAGACTTATACTTAGCGGCTTTTGTTAAAGAGGATGGACTAAGTAGAAACTATAAGCAGGTTAGACAACAAATACAAAGACTAGTCTTTAACCTGAACTTCCCAACTCGTATAGGCTCCCAAATGCCATTTACAAACTTCACATTCATACTTGATACCGTACCTTCAATTCTCAAAGAGAAGAGAGCCATAATAGGTGGAGAGTATAAGGAGCCTTTAGAATCCTATGTTGATGAAGCAATAAACATAGTTAAAAGCTTTATAGAGGTTTACATGGAAGGTGATGCTGTAGGGCAGCCCTTCACATTTCCAATACCAACACTACTTGTATCAAAGAATTTTGACTGGAATGAGAGAAAATGGGGAGATCTAACATATAGAATGTTTGAGTTAGCGGCTAAACGTGGAACATTCTACTTCCTAAATGGAGTAAATGGTGTAGATCCATCAGCAGTATTCTCTATGTGTTGTAGATTAACAATAGATAAGGCTAAAGTAGCATTGTTCAAGCTGAATGGAGGGCTAAAGCTTAGCCTAAAATTACCTAATAATAACAACAACATTAACATAAAGGAGCATCTAGGGGGAACATGGGCAATACCTGACGAAACAGGTAGTATAGGTGTGGTAACATTAAATCTATCGAGACTAGGTTACTTAGCCAGAGGCAATGAAAATAAGCTCTTCACCCTTCTTGACGAATTACTGGAGATTGCAAGAATACACTTAAAGAATAAAAGAGAAAGACTAACAAAGATACTAAAAACAAACGTAATAAGCCTTCCCATAACAAAGTTCTACCTTGGAACCTATGACAACCACTATAACACCATAGGCTTAACGGCAATGCCAGAGTTTGTAGCAAACTTTCTACAGAATCCTAAACTATGGTTTGAACCAACAAAGAAAGACTTGATAGAGGCTGTTAACATCTATAAGAAGCTACTGAGACATATACATGACAGAATAAAAGAGTTTGAAAGAGAAGACAAAATGTTATACAACATTGAAGAGACACCTGCCGAGGGAGCAGGCACTAGACTAGCATTAGCCGATTATAAGAAGTTTAAAAATGAGGTAGAGAAGGGGGAATTCTTCATACCTGGTATAGATGAGACACCATTCTATAGTAACAGTATTGTACCATACTACGCTAATATACCATTACATAGAAGAATAGAAATTGAGAGTGAAATCCAGAAATACTTCACTGGTGGTGTTATGATGCATATTTTCTTGGGAGAAGAGGCTGATCCTGAGGCGTTAAAGAAGCTAACATACAACATAGTCCACAACACAAAGATAATATACTTCAGCTTTACACCAGCCCAATCAGTATGTACAAAGTGTGGCTGGAGAAGTGTAGGAGTATACTGGGAATGCCCCAAGTGTGGCGCACAAACAGATGTATGGTCAAGAATCGTAGGGTACTATCGTCCATTAAGGAGCTGGAATCCTGGAAGACTAGCAGACTTTAAGCGAAGAGTACACTATAAAATTTAAATGCAACATTTATTTTAATCATTGTTATTGTAGATCTAAATATCACGATAACTATATATTATTCCCGGATGCGTTACTATGGATAAATTACTCATATCTGAGATTAGAGAGCTCTCATTAATTGACGTCATAGGCCATCCTTCAATTGTTATTTGGCTACCTTACTGTAATTTTAGATGTCCATGGTGCCAGAATACACCCATAGTTAATGGTACGATTGTAAAAGAGATCTCCATAGATTACTTACGAGAGTTATTTTCATCGTCAAGAAGTCTTGTTGAATGTGTTCACGTTACAGGCGGCGAGCCAACACTTCATAAAGAGACGTTAAGAGCAATATATGAAATAGCTAAAGAGAACAATCTAATGACTAGCTTAGATACAAATGGTTCAAATCCTGACGTAGTAGATGAATTAGTTAGAGAGAGCTTGTTAGATCATTTAGCTCTAGATATAAAGGCCCCCTTAGATGATATAGTTTTGTACTCTAAAGTCACTGGTCTACCTCTACACAGCATAAATGACGTAGTTAAAAGGATTATGAAGTCAATTGAAATAGTATTCAAAAATAAATTAGAAGTAGAACTACGTACAACATTAATACCCGATTTAAATGTTAATGATATAGATGCTATAGCAAGTTATGTATCCCGTATGATAAACAAATACGATAATTATGAGAAATGCATGTATGTTCTACAACAGTTTATCCCCTCCGAAACTGTAAGAGCCCCATATTATAAAAGACAGAAACCGACATCAACTGATGATATGATTAAATTAGCCCAACTAATTAAGAAAAAGTATAACCTAAGAGTTTACGTAAGGAGTTTAGACAAGGGTATTATAAGACTGTAACCATGATACATGTTCATGATTAAAATGTAGCATCCCTGTATCCCTTTCTCCATACTATTTCACCATTTGTCCTTCTAATTTCGACTATCCTATGAAAGGGTATAATTGTACCACCTAACCTAATATACCATGAGCCGATTTCATCTATATCAGAGGCTCTTATTTCGATGAAACCTATTTCACCATCTAAACTTCTATGAAGAATCCTGATAATGTATCTATCCGGTTTTTCATGCCATTTAATTCTATTAAGAGTCTCTCTAATTACTGATTTACCCTTTCTGGTCAAACTGACGTAAACACCACATATCGTGTTATCCTAGGTTAGCATATAACCTATTCCCTGTATATATCTTGATTAATCCATCTTATGCTGAGTTTACCTAACATGTATTAATCAGGATGGGTGCTCTTCAATAAAATCATCTACGCCTTAAATAAATAAAATTTATAGAGTAATAATTCACCTACTATAACTGAGATATAAATATGCCTAGGCGATGCTTGTTATCAACTATAATTTTGATAATACTTGCTACTAATGTTCTAACGGTATTAGAAAGTTCAATGATGACCATAGTCTCTGCGGGTTCTGGAACTGTTTCTTGTTTGTAGGTCTTTTAAGGTCTTTGTAGGTTTTGGTATATCTCTTTGGGTTTAATCCTAGGTATTCTAGTGCTAGAATGTATGCTGAAGCAGTATGTCTGTCTAAACCAACATCTTTAGCTATCAGTTCCGCTAACTTACTTGTATATGCTGGGTTTACAAAGAATGGTTTTAGCCCATACCTCAATGCTTTAAGTACAAACATCTGTGATGCTTCTCTCTTAGTCCATCTAGTTATTTTACGATTAGCAGTACTATTCTTGGTGAACCTTCTCGTCTTTATAGTATCTGGGTCTTCGAAGACGACTATACTACATCCATGATGATAACAGTAATCCGTAACCTCGGATAGTACTTGAAATTGCTTTGTCCTCCTAGCAGTCCTTGGATAGCCGTGGCTTGTTACTTCTGGGAACCACCATGTTTTATGGTCTAGTAGCTCTCCTTTAGTTGAGACAATAACTAGGTTTGCTCTATCACTATTCCAGTCAATACCACCAATATTACGTCCTCTAGGCTTATCATAGACTCTTCTATACTTAAGGTAAATCTCTACTGGCACTATGAATTGGAACTCAACTAAAGCTTTATCCCTTGAATAATCCCTTATAACGCACCTAGCATTATAGCCAAGTAACTTATTAGAACCAAGCTCATATAATTCCCTTACAATGCTGATATGGGTTTTTAATGGCTTTATAGGTATTCTTATCCTCTCTATACCATAGTTCTTTGTAAAGACTACTACCTCTACTTCATTTGGTGATGAAAGCCTTATGTTTCGGTTTCCCTTATCTAGTTTATCACCTATTGCTTCGAATATAAGCCATTGCTTTAACTTCCTTACTTCCTTCCCTAGCTTCTTAGCTGATTTATACATTTCTCTAGCTCTCTCATAACATGCATGAGCATATTTTTGGTTAGGAACAAAACGTTTAATCTTAAACATGCATTCTTTCATAGGTATATTCTTTTCTAGGCATTCTAGTGTTATTATAACACCAAGTCGGTACATTCTTGCAGTAAACAATAGTTTAGCTACAACATTTCTATTACTTATCCTACTAAATGCTCTAACAGTAACGTGGTTAATTGTAGCTTCTTTTATCACGGATTTTCACCTTTCCTAAGTATAATAACTACCACTTTCTCTCCATAATACTTCTCAACAACTCTCTCATACTCCTTTGGAACATAGATTACGTAGCCTCTCCGACCCCATCTTGATACTTTTCCCTCGAATACTAGCAATACTTCACTCACCAATAAATATTAAAGAAGGAAAATCTTATAAACCTTACTAGTATATTGACTGCTGGGATGAAACCACGCTTCACTGATGGCTCTGGCTCTAAGGTATAGAGCTGGAGCCGTAGGTGGGGTGTGGTCAAAAACCGTGATGAACCAGCCTACGGAGACCCAGCACAGACCGTAGGCGGAGAACGGTATTCCTCTATGCCAGGATAATACTGGACTACCCTTCTTCTACTTCAGGGTGGGCTCACGATTTCCCCTAAAAAAGACTAAAACAATTAGCTATTCAGGCAGTAAGGGAGTGTGTAGAAGAAGGCATCCTAAGGCCTAATACTGTGCATCCCTTCACCTACATAAATAGTGGTGATTGTACAGGTAGCTACATCCCATGGGTCGAATATGAAATAACAGAGGGTGATACACTTGAGGTTACGTTTCTAGCTAAGGGTGGTGGTAGTGAGGCTCCATCATCACTAAAAATGCTATTACCCATTGAAGGACTAAGAGGCGTAAAGAGAGAAGTATTAAGAACGGTACTTGATGCTGGAGGAAAGCCATGTCCACCATCAATCATAGGTGTAGGCATTGGTGGAACAGCTGTTATAGCAGTTAGATTAGCTAAGAAAGCCCTGTTAAGAAACATGAATAAGAGGCATACAGAAAGCGAAGTAGCCAAACTTGAACATGAACTATTGGATTTAGTGAACCAGCTAGGTATAGGCCCAATGGGTATGGGTGGTAAAACAACAGTACTGGATGTCAGAGTAGAGTATAGCCATAGACACCCAGTAACACTAGCAGTAGCAATAATATTCAACTGTTGGGCTCTAAGAAAAGCCTCAGCAAAAATAAACCCTAACGGACAGGTAGAATATAACGCTGATGAGGTATGGACACTATGATTTTCGAGCTCAAAACACCATTAACTGAGGAGACCATAAGAAAACTCAAAGTAGGCACCATAGTATACCTTAGTGGAGTAATCTTTACACTAAGAGACCAAGGACATAGAAGAGTAATAGAGGAAGCTAAGAAAGGGAAAAGCCACCCATGGATATGAAGGGATTAGCAGTATTCCATGCAGGACCAATAGTGAAGAAAGTAGACAACAGTGGAGAATAATATTAATAAGGTCCGACAACAAGCACAAGAATGGAACCTATAGAACCAGAATTCATCAAACTAACAGGAATAAAAATGGTGATAGGCAAGGGGGGTAGGGTCCGGAAACAGCTAAAGCATGTAGAGATTACGGAGCAGTCTATGCTGAACTAACAGGTGGAACAGCATCACTAATAACCAAAAGCATAACAAAAGTACTAGATGTACGCTGGCTAGACTTAGGAATACCAGAAGCTTTATGGTTACTAGAAGTAAGAAAGCTAGGGCCACTAATTGTAACTATAGATGCTGAAGGCAATAACCTAAGAGAGAAAGTGATGAGAAAAGCCAAGGAAACCTATGAAAGGATAAATAAAATATATGAAGGCATACTAGCAAACCTTATCTAACTCTTCCAATACCTATTTTAATCGGTTTAATACGATGGTTAAAGTTAAATGGTTTACAAGTAACCTCAAAGTAACACAGTACATCCATAAAATAGGTGAAATAAATATCAAATAAGGTGAAAGAACCATCAAAGCGGCAACTGAAACATCTAAACTTGCCTTTGCACAATAGTTATTAGTGTATATTTTTTCATAAAGCCCTTTTCGTGAATAAATCTTTCCAAGTAGTCTCCCTTGCATATACTGAAATATAGCTTTATTAATAGTATTTACGTGTGTATTGGCTATGCGGAGCCATCTTAATAGGGTGATAGCATTCACGGGATTGGATATTTTAGCTAGTTTTCTATTGCCTTTTAGAGGTAAGGTTTTGAAGCCTAAGAGAAGGTTGAGGAAGCCTGTTGAGCCGAAAGTTGTTATTGTGAAGTCTCCTCAGAGAAATGTTGAGCTAATGGTTAGGGAGGCATTGGATTGTTTGGGCGATCTTGGTGGTATTGTGTGCTCTGATTCCACTGTTTTAATTAAGCCAAATGTTGGATTTAGTTACGTTGAGGCAAATACTAATCCTAAGGTTGTAGAAGCAGTAGTAAAAGTGGTTAAGGAGCATAGTCCTAGAAGAATAGTTATAGCTGAGAGTTCTGTTAGGGGAAGTGATACAACTTACAACTTTATGGTTACAGGATTATATGATATTGCTAGGAAGTATGGTGTTGAAATGGTTGATCTTAAGAAGACTAAGGATGTGGTTACAGTTGAGACCTTCGGCTCAAAATTGAAAACTGTGAGAGTTTATAAGTTAGCGTATGAAGCTGATGTCATAATTAGTATGCCTAAACTTAAACGTCATGTGGAAGCCGGGGTAACGATATCGTTAAAGAATATGATGGGTACACTCCCGGATAGTGAGAAGGGACGTTTTCATCTTTTAGGGCTTCATCAGTGTATTGTAGATTTAAACACTGTCCTTAAGCCAGACTTAGCAGTAATTGACGCCTTGGATGTTATGACAGTTACAGGTCCTAGTCATGGAGAGATGGTTAAAGCAAATATGGTGATAGTATCTAAGGATCCTATAGCAGCAGATGCTATTGCGGCACTTGAACTTTTCAAGCTGGAAGGCATAGATAGCCCGCTAAATGAACTCTATAAGATCGAGCATATAATTAAGGCTGGAGAGTTAGGCTTAGGAGAAGCTAATCCAGAGAAAATAGAGGTCCTTGTGAAGACTATTTAGCTTGGTAATGGTGAGCGGCTACGCGATTAAAAAGCATGATGTTCTCTAGTATTATATCTAAGTTTATACAATATAGGGATGTTGTAAGACCTCCTGGAGCTTTAATTGAAAACGCATTCTTAAAGTTATGTACCAAGTGCGGTCTGTGCATTGAAGCTTGTAGAATTGCTGGTACAGGTACACTAGAAAAATGTAGTATATTTCACGGTCTCAAGAAACGTGGAACACCCAGAGTTAACCCGTTAAAAGCTCCTTGTGAGATAATTAAGGGCAGATGTGAAGATAGCCCTCCATGCGTTAAGGCATGCCCTACAGGCGCTTTACAATTAGTAGATAGCTCTTTTGTGAAACTTGGCAGTGTGGAATGGTATCGGGATAGATGTATTGCTGTGATTAAAGGTGGTGGATGCTTAGTATGTTATGAAGTCTGCCCTATATCAGGGGCTATTAAGCCGACTAGAGATAGAATACCAGAATTTAACACAGAACTATGTATAGGCTGTGGGAGATGTGTTAACGCCTGTCCAGCTAACCCTAAGGCGTTAAAACTTACATCTAAAGGTGCCAAGAGAATACAGTACTAGAGATAATTAAGAGAGTTTAAGAAGCGACATCAATATCGTCTATTTCTAAATCACGCATAAGTGAATGAAAGTTTTGAGATAGAGGTTAGACTGGAAAAGCTCTTGCTTCTTTCACACCTACCTTAGTTATTACAAATTCACAGTAGGGATCCCCTTTTGCTATACACATTATCTCTTTAGCTGTATACTTTGCTTTAAATAATCCTGAGAATAGACCTGCAATAAAGCCTCTTAAGAGGTGACTGAAAGGTTTATCTGATGGTTTACCTATTTCACATTCAAATGAATCGTAGACTCTTATAATACTAGTTCCATTAGGGTCTAGTTTCACTAATTCTATACTACAATAGCCTAATGCTTTGAACAATGGTGCACTAATAGCACTAAGTATTATTTTGGGGTCCTTTATACCTAATGTTGAACCTAGCTCTAGGTCGCTTTTGGCTGCTTCTTCGCCACCAAAATATCCTAAATAGAATAGGAATGCTTCGACAATGTTACCGAATTTCTTCCTTGACTCAGTAAGTAAACCTCTATATATTATGTCGCCAATGACTATTGCTCTCTGCTTCAATCCTAGCCTTAATGGAAAGCTCTCAGTATCTATTAGAAATCCTGGGATTTTCGGCTGAAGGATCTTGACATCTTCGACGAAGCCGTATTGTTTAATATCGTAGACTATTTTGTCAAGAACGGCCTTCTCTTCAACACTAAAGTATATTAGTAATTTAAACCTATTAACAGATACGTGATGATAATTTACAAACAATATGTCCAATGCTGCTCTATCTATGTTATCAATTATTTTCTTAATGCCCTTGCCGTAGTGCTTTATGGTTACTATGAGTCCGTATACTGGAGCATCACGTTTAATTATCATTCGGCTTAAATCCAAATTGCTGACACCTCATCACGTTTTTCGACCACTCCAGCTCAAAATATAATGGTAAGCTCGTTATTATACTTTTTTAATGCTGTATTGACCCTATACCTTGGCCATTTTATTCTAGTTTTTATTTAGGTTTAATTCATTTATCCCGATTATTAATCAGATAGAATTCAATGTAGTGTACCATAGATTATGTTTAGTAATGTGCCCATAGTGTTCTTCAGTTATAGTATGTATTCTTTTACGATCTCCCGAGACTCACCTACCCGTACGATTCTACCTTCATCTAATATTACAACTTTAGTGGATATAGCTAGAGTTAAGAATGGATCATGTGTAGCTATTATAATAACCTTATCTTTCATGGCTTTGAGTGTTTCTATTACACGTTTACGTCTAGATAAGTGTAAGTGGGCTAGAGGTTCATCAAGAAACAAATAATCAGGATTCAGTATTAATGCTCTGGCTAATGCTACTAACTGTTTTTCTCCTATTGAAAGCTCTTTAACATCCTTATCAATAATATATGAAATGTCTAACTTTTCAGCGATTTTATGCACTTTCTCTTCCGCCTCTACTTTACTACAACCCCTAATGAGTAAACTGTAGGCAATATTGTCTAGCACTTTACCTCTTAAGAGTATTGGCTTCTCATGGACATAAACTATTCTTCGTCTATACTTTATCATTTCCTGGTACTTTAGATTCCAGTATTCAACTCCATTAACAAATACTTTGCCCTTTACTGGTTTATATAGGCATGAGGCGACTTTTAACAATGTTGTTTTACCACTACCATTAGGTCCCATTATCACTGTTATTCCTTTGCTAAACGTTATATTGATGTCTTTAAGAACGTATATGTCGTCTATATAACTGAACCATACGTCTCTTAGTTCAATCATTTAATTCTCCTCTTAATCATTCTAACACTTAAAATAATTGATAAAACGATTATAAATAGTAATGCACCAAGAATTATGGCTAACCCGAATTCACCTTTCTCAACCTCTAATGCTATAGCCGTAGTGAACACTCTAGTATAGCCCTTAATATTACCACCAACCATTAATGCTACACCAAGCTCGCCAATAGCCCTAGTGAAACCGATTAAGGATGCTACAACAACATCCCCTGAAACCTCTCTCACAATAAGCCTATATGCTTGACCTTTAGTAGCTCCAAGTGACAGCGCGAGCTCCCAGTATTCACTGAGTGCTTTAACAAATACTTCATACATTAATGATATCATTAATGGTGTTATAAGGATTGCCTGGCCGATAATGATTATCTGAGGTGTATACAATAACCCTAGAAAACCTAGTGGCCCGCTACGACTAAAGACTAAGTATAATAGTAGTCCTACGAGTACCGTAGGAAAACCTATGAGGGCATTAAAAGTACCAATAATTACATCTCTTACCTTATGCTTCATAGATGCTATTTTTATCGAGAGTGGAATACTCCAAGTTAAAGCTAGAATAGTTGCAAATAGTGATATAGAAAAAGATCTTAATGCAACATCGTAAACTTCAGGATACAATATACCACACCCTAATACTCTACTAGCTTCCTCCAGTACACCTTAAGCTCTGATTCTTTACCTTTCGCTGGATAGAATAGTGGTTGACTAAATTTGTCTTTACCATATGAATTTATAATTTCTTGTCCTTTATCAGAAGTAACAAACTCAAGGAAGAGTTTAGCTAATTTATAGTTGACTATATATTTCTGCGGGTTAACAATATATGCACTGTAAATGTTGATTAATTCTTCGCCTTTACCGACTAGTATTTCAAGCTCGTTTAATACTCCTTCACCCTTAAGCTTAAGGAATGTTCCTATATCACTTAGTGTGTATGCTTTCTTCTCATTAGCTATTAGGAGAGTCTTAGACATACCAGTTCCTGACTCAATATACCATTTCTGACCTTTCGGATTAAGTCCAGCTCTCCTCCATATAGCGAGCTCTCTCACATGGGTACCAGAATTGTCACCTCGACTAATGAACAAAGCTTTACCTTTGAGGCCTGCCTTATAAATTTTCTTAAAGGCCTCGATAGGACTAGTTAAACCCTTAATATTAGCTGGATCATCTCTAGGGCCTACTATAATAAAATAGTTATATGCTATTATACGTCCTTCAACCAATAATCCATTATTGATATATTTCTGCTCGAGTGATGGTGCATGAACAAATGTCATGTCAACATCACCATTAGCTACAAGTTGTAATGCCCTACCAGTACCAACAGCAATAAACTGTACAACTACATCGGGATACTGTTTTCTAAATTCTTCAGCTAGTTTCTCAAGTAGACCTGTAGCATAAAGGCTTGTTGTAGTAGAAACTCTAAGTGTACCACTTATTTTCCCTGATTGTACGAATGTCTGTACTCCAATAACCGCTATAGCTATAATCACTATGATTAATAATGGAAAAATTATTGTCTTCCTCATTATCCTATCACCGTTTTCAGATAACGGATAACGGGTATATAAATATTGACACTGATTATCTCTCTAGCCACATATATCATTGACGCAAATAAAGTTGATAGCGTTGACTACATTCTAATATACTTTATTTTTAGACTATAGGATTATGTCCTTGAGTGAGAGCTTAATTTTACTACCAATTTTATATCCTATTTCTAAAGCTCTAATGTTAGCCTCTTTATCTCTAACACTCTCCATAGTAGTTCTAATACATTTATCGAGTGGTAATGTGAAGAGTGAAGCTAGTAATCCGAGAATAGCAGTATTAAGATATTTTTCTAGGTTATTCTTACTCAGTATACTCAATAATGGTATAGTTAGTATCCTCTTGCACGGTAATCTCATTTCTTTAGATTCAGTATTAAATACTGATATTATGGTGGTATTCTTATTGCTATACTTGGTTACCTGGTTTACTACACGTTTATCCATAATTATTATTAGGTCGTGTACTAGACGGTATGGTGATAGTATAGGTGATTTAGATATTGTTATTGATGCTGTAATTGGTGTATTACGAACTTCTGCACCATAGGATGAGAATGAGGAGACATAGTATCCTTCACTATGTAGTAACACTGAAAACATTCTTGCCAGAAACCTTACACCTTGTCCTCCAATACCCGCAATAAGTAAGCTTATTTCCTTCTTTGGGAAGCTCATATTATCCACCTCGTGAGGTATATTCACCTATGGGTATAATGTTTGGTTTAATCTCTTTAACTTCGCTAATAGGCTTCATGAATGTAGCTAACTTTTTAAGATACTGAATTGGTGTTAAACCTAGCCGTTCGCTTATACGTGAGGTACATTGTGCTATAACCTCTATGAATTTAAAGCCGTTCATTTCTAAGGCTTTCTTGAATGACTCTTTTAACTGGTTTACATGAATGACACTCCAACGGGCGGCATAAGCTGCACCTGCATCGGCAATAAGTTTGCAAACATCTAGTGTACCCTCTTTAATACAGCTTTTGAAGCTAACGATGCGATCAAGCCATTCAGGTGTTACTGGAGAAGCTTGACCACCCGTCATAGCGTAGACTAGGTTATTAACCATTATGGTTAGTATATTGACATTTCTACGAGCAGCGTGGATTAGGTGACTTAATCCTATAGAGCTTAGGTCCCCATCGCCACCGAAAACGACTACCTTGAGGTCAGGTCTTGTAAGAGCTATCCCTGTAGCTACAGGAATAGCTCTCCCATGTAATGTATGTATTGTATCAGCTTTAAAATGTGGGCTAGGTATCCAACCTGAACATCCAATACCACTAACAAAAACGAATTCTCTCAAATCCTTGTACCCTTTCTCTCTAACAGCATGTAAAAATATGCTAGCCGTTGACCCACAACCACATCCTGAGCAAAACACTGTTGGTATCGTTTCGAGCCTTAGATAGGGATCGAGCGGGTGAAGCATAGTCTTTATGTCACCCCTAAGACTTTATCCATTATTTCTTCAGGGTATATTGGTATACCTCCACCGATTTTACTTACTAACTCAACTTTACATTCTCTTGGAGCTAATCTTTCAATATCATA
>Ga0190367_1001076_pt1 | contig 16887 bp, 17 predicted proteins | sample 4872181011_MG_FD_171838 | JGI IMG/M metagenome (GOLD analysis project Ga0190367, IMG submission 171838) | Hydrothermal vent microbial mat bacterial communities from Southern Trench, Guaymas Basin, Mexico - 4872-18-10-11_MG | ecosystem: Environmental > Aquatic > Marine > Hydrothermal vents >...
CTCTTACATAATCGTTTCTTAATTTAATAGCATTATCACTATATTCCTCTATTAAATACCATTTTGCAACAACACTAGCATCAACAACTATCTTCTTCTCCATTTCCTGATAACCTCGGCCGAATTCCAACCTTGAGGAGCTTGCCTTCTTAATTCTTCGTTTATTAAAAAGGCTTCTAGAACATTCTTTTTCTTTTCTTCCATAAGCTTATCTATTATTGCTTTTCGGACTACTTCACTCCAATTAATATAACTGTATTTTTCATAAGTTTTTTATTTTGGGATCTATTCTGACAGTTATTGTAGACATTTATAAACACCGTGTATTAATATGTTACTACCTCTATACTTTAATTACTGCCCTCTAATTATCTTAAGCATGTGTTTTTTAACATTAACAATGTCGATAACTCCTTTATCACTAGACTCTATTGTTCCCTCAGGATCATATATAGTGAATACTCCATACCAGTCATGAACAGCGTCATCAGGTCCTTTATCGTTTTCCTCGAGATATGGTGAATCCCATCCAACGGTACCAGCAGCTCTCCAGTTAAGGTCATCAATATATAGAAACATATCAGGTGCATCTCCTTTAACAACTGGGTAGAGTTCATTCGGCGTATATACTAGGTTGTTCCAGGGCTCGCCATTGGGTCCCTTGATTTTCCTTAATTCATCCTTAAGCTCCATTATTAGATCAGGTACTTTTTCGGGCGGTACTATTCCCTTTGGCTCTCTACCCTTAACGTTAATGAATATTCTTGAGTAATAGCCTCCCCAACCCCATACCTTTGTATGTTCCCAATCAATTAACTCGGGCTTTAGATCTGTACATGGCTTTTCTGGTTTTTTCTTAAACTTTAGATAACCCTTTTCTTCAAGCCATTGGTTTATGGCAAATGCGCCTTTCATAGCTTTTGCACCATGATCTGATACTATAAAGATCAGTGTATCCTTCGACACATTACTTAATAGATCTCCTATAAGTTTGTCGATTAGTTTATAATATTCAGGTATGACGTGTTCATACTTATTGCCTGGCTCATATTTTGGATGTTCTTTATCCCAGTATTTCCAGAATGCATGGTGAACACGATCAACTCCTATTTCTACAAACCATAGGAAATCCCATTTCTTATTCTTAACTAGATAGTTGAGTACATTGAAATGCTGTATTGTCATTTCCCATAATTCCTTAATGATACGATCCTTTTCCTCACTACGATATAGTACATCAAATTTGTATGGTCCATAAAGTTTTTCAATTTCAGTTTTTATACCCGGGGGCCAAGTATATTGCTTAGTATGATCAGGTGTTATGAAGTCGCTTATAAGGTAGCCTCGAATAGGCTTGGGAGGATAACTAGGTGGTACACCGACAATTATACTCCAATACCCCATTTTAGCCAGATCAATCCATATAGGTGGTTCTCTTACTAATCTTGAATTAGCGATATAAATTTCTCCATAACTTCCTGGTTTTCTATGTCTAAAACCGTATAGTCCGAGTTCTCCAGGAGTTTTACCAGTTGCCATAACAGCCCATGCAGGTATAGTTATTGGTGGATGGCTTGACTTAAGAATATATCTAGCTCCATGATCAATTATTTCTCCGAGAACGTTTAATTCGTCCTTGAACTCTCTATAAAGTAGTCTAGGTGGTGCACAGTCGAGCCCTATTACAATTGTTTTCCTCATTTCTATCCCATCATAATACCTATTCTAAGACTGTGTAAAGTATAAAGGTATAAAATATAGGTTCCCACGAAATACGTAATTGATAAACATATATTTTAAGGGTCTATATTGAATCTTGTATAGATATAGCTCATGATCTTTTCTATATTCTCCTGGGCGCTATATAGTACTGTATTAACAATAATATCAGGGTTCTCTGGTGGTTCGTAGGGATCGCTTATTCCAGTGAAGTGTTTTATTTCTCCACGTAATGCCTTTTTATATAAACCTTTAGGATCACGTCTTATACATTCTTCTAATGGACACTGTACATAGATTTCTATAAATGGAGCTTCTTCTTCAATAATTTCCCTAATCATTCTCCTAACTTCGCGATATGGTGATACAAAACTACATAATACAATAACTCCATTCCTAGCAAGTAAACGTGCAACCCAAGCAATCCTGTGAAGATGTATTTTTCTCTCTTCTCTTGTAAAGCCCGCACCAAGACTAATTGTTTTACGGGCCCAATCACCATCAATAACTTCTACACGAAAACCCTTTTCCCTAAGCTTCTCAGCAACACCATTAGCCAACGTAGTCTTACCACTACCAGGTAAACCAGTAAACCATACAACAAATCCTTTATCAAGACATTTCAAGATATTGGCGCCCCAAGTACATTCTCTAGACTATATCTTAAACAAAACAAGTGATTAATTTAACTTTATCTATAACTGATCAAACGGGGACAATGGAGCAAAAGATTTTAATTATATATAATTACAATAGTATAGACAATAGGTGAATACAAGTGTCTGAAGAGAGACGTGGAAAATATACTACTGTATCTATACCCGTCACATTATATAATCGTATTAAGAGGCTTATAGAGGATACAGGCTTTACTAGCGTGTCACAATATGTCACTTATGTTCTTCGAGAAGTTGTAGCTGCTCATGAAGAGGCTCGTTATGAGGAGCCGTTTTCTGAAGAGGATAAGAGGAAGATTATTGAGAAGCTAAGGAAGCTAGGCTATATATAATTGTCTTAGGAATAAGGTGTAGATTATGAGATTTCACGAGACTAGCAAGAGATCGTTTATAAAGGCTATTACTTACCGTGCTTATCAAAGTTTTGTTGTTACTCCAATTATAGCATATATTTTAACTAGAGATTTTCTATTAGCTTTTAAATTTAGTATTCTAGAATTTCTTGTAAAAATACCTGCATATTATCTATTTGAACGTCTATGGAGCCTTATTCCCCATGGATATAGACATGAAAATATGAGGTGAGAAATATGGTTTCTAAACCTCATGGTGGGAAATTAATTAATCGTATAGTTTCTGGGAAGAGAAGAGAATATTTACTTAGTGAAGTTAAGGAGCTACCTAAAATACGGATTAGTTATGAGAGAGTAATTGATCTTATGGATATTGCCCATGGAGCATTTAGTCCCTTGGAGGGCTTCTTATTACAGGAAGACTATCTACATGTACTCTATGATATGAGGCTTTCCAATGATATACCATGGACTATACCAATAATATTAGATGTTGATCCTATGGAGATTAGTGGTGTTAAGGCAGGCGATGATCTTGCATTATACTATAATGATATACCTATAGCTATTATGAAGGTAGAGGAAATCTATGGATGGGATAAGAAGGAATTTGCTAGGCAAGTATATAAGACAACTGATCAAGGACATCCGGGTGTTGCCAAGACCTATTGGATGAAGGAGTTATTGATTGGTGGAACCATAGACCTGCTCAATGAGATTGATCATCCATTGAAACATAGGATATTATGGCCTATAGAGACTAGAGTCTTATTTATGGAGAAGAAGTGGAGAACAATAGTAGCCTTCCAGACAAGGAATGTACCTCACCGTGGACACGAGTATGTACAGAAGGCGGCTCTAACATTCACTGACGGCCTATTAATACATCCTCTCATAGGCTGGAAAAAGCCCGGTGATTACAGGGATGAAGTGATCTTTGCTGCCTATGAGGCTTTGATAAAACATTATTATCCAAAGGATGTTGTTGTACTCGCAGGGCTCCTCATGAACATGAGGTATGCTGGCCCAAGGGAGGCTATACATCATGCTATTGTACGTAAGAACTTTGGGTGTACACACTTCATAGTGGGCCGTGATCACGCTGGTGTAGGGAACTACTATGGACCATATGAGGCATGGGAAATATTTAATGAATTCCCAGATCTAGGCATAGTACCATTATTCATAAGAGAAGCTTTCTACTGTAGTAAGTGCGGTGGAATGGTTAATGAAAAAATATGTCCACATAGTGGAGAACATAGGATCCGTATAAGTGGTACAAAACTGAGAAAGATGATAAGGGATGGTAGAAAACCACCAGAGTATATGATGAGGCCTGAAGTAGCAGAAGTTATACTTGCCTCGGAGAACCCATTTGTAACATGAGCTATTTCTAAAGATTAATCTCCTATTCAGCCCTTCTTTATCCTCTCCATTATTGCCTTAACTAGTTTCTCTACTAAGGATAATACTTTCTCAACATCTTTTTCAGTGCACCATCCTTCATAGAAGCATGTATGCATAGAACATGCTTGCCGAAAGACGCCAGCGATCCATTCTCCAAGATCTTGTGCTACAATGTCCTTATACCTCCATAGGTCTGCATGACTTTCCAGTCTACGTTGTTCTTTATAGTAAGCATATGCCTTGATCGCTAGAGCACTTGCACCCCATGTTTTTTCAGCTGCTTGTCTAATATTCCCTTTCTTTAATTCTTTATTAGCTTCTTCAAGTAATTCTTTAGATACATCAATGTATTCTCGGGCTTTATTAAGAGGATCTAGGTTGTGAGTAAGTAGCTCTAATAAATACTCCTCTACACTAATACCTAGTTTTTTAGCTTCCCTATGTACACGTTCTGCAATTCTTCGTGGAATTGTTATAGTAGTAGTCAAAATCATCACCTATCTATATATAGTAGCTTGTAATAGATATAGGTTTTATGATCCCCTTAAAGAAATAATCAATAAACTATATTTATTCCAATCTTTTTCCTAATATCTATTTTCTTTCTTATGCTATGGCACTTCTATTAAATAAACAAGGAAATATCTTTTGGCCTTGATGTCAGGAATATATTTTACCACTAATTCTTATTGTTACTAGAACCCTATTCGTATCAACTATAACTTCCATTGTTTCTTCAATTCCCTCCACGTAGACTCCTTTATATCCGCATCCATAGCCATGATTTCTTCTTCAGCGACCTTAATGTCACTAGTTAGTTCTTCCATTACAAGTAGTTTTAATAATAGAGATCTAAACTCTTCCTCTAATAATTCAGTAATAAGTTGTTTCAACGCCTTATTTTTTCAAGTAATATTCTAGCCTCTCTAGGGATCTCTATAGTAATTGACATGAAAAATACCTATCCTCACAAACATATACTGCTTTGTACCTCAATATATCTTCCTATCTTAGTCATTGATAAATATTTTATGTCCAACTCGCCAACATAGTCAATATTAAATAAAAACCAGTTAGGCTATGCAGGCTAATAGTGTAAAGAGCAATAGTTATTACGTACTCTATGTAGATAATTAGTAAGTAAACTAGTACAAGAAGTAGATTTTACTTTGGTGAGGATCTTGGATGAGGAAGTCCATATAGAAATTAAGCTCTCGCGTAAATTATATGAAGAAGTATTAAAGAATGCTAAAGAAGCTGGCTTCAATGACCTCAATGAATTCCTCATATTCATACTAGAACAACTAACTTCAGAAGAAGAAACAGGTGGAGAAGTATTTAGTAAGGAAGAGGAGGAAAAGGTAAAAGAAAGACTTAGAGCATTAGGCTATATTGAATAAGGTTATATTTGTCTTAGTTTTTTAGCTAGTTTGTAACGTGATAAATAGTTCATTTTATTAGCTACTTCTCTGCAAATAGATAATTCACAATCTGTATCATGAGGTATTGGAAGGTTCAGTAAGTATAGCGCTATAGGTGCTACATCCCATAAGCTAAGCCTTTTTAGATCTCCAACGTCGATCTCTTTTTCAGTTTTCAATATGAAAACGCCATCTCTATGGTGTGCTGTATTCTCAGGAGACTTATACGTCTTAGTTGATATTCCTAAGCAATAATCATGAACTGGTTCAAGTATAAGATCTGGGGCCCGATCTATATATGGACCCCAATACAGTTCATGAGGTTCATATATAGCTTTTATATCTAATTCCTTAGACAAGATTTTCTCTACTTGATCCTTATATCCAGGAGCTACATAGATTATACCCGCATCCGGTGTAAGGATCTTGGTTAAAGAATAAGGTACTTCACGTCTTCTTTCTCTTCCTTCCTGTCCACCAACCTTAAAGAGGATCTTTCTCATGAAATACTTTATCCTCCTATGTTTCCTAGCTATTCTTACAAAAAATGGGGGAACCCTGATCTTTTTTATACCTAATAAATTAATGGTTAACATTTCACTAAATGTCTCATCTGATGATAAGCCATACTTCTTTAATATATATGGAACATTCAATATATATGGACATAAGGTAAAGCCGTGATCGCTAACAATCATTATATTTTCTGTATACTCCATTGCTTTCCCTATAAACCAGTCTATTTTCTTAAATACTTTATATGCGCCTTTCGTTAATTCCCCCCTTATTATTTTTGTATTAGCATGTAGACACCAATCAGTTTCAGAGAATATGGTAAATATCAAGTTCCAATCAATATTATCCATTAATTCGAGTAAGCCATTGGTTGAATAATCTAAACGTTCTGCCATGATCTCAAAAGATTCTTCACTAGTACCCTTCAGATCTAGTGCTTTTAATCCCTTATTGAAATAATCCAAATACTTATTCTCTAAACTCTTAGGATGTATTCTGATCTCAGGCGCCATCCAATCATTAATCACAATACTATATTTTCCCCCAGCAATCCACGGAGGATACGTGAGAGGCAAGTTATAAACTATACTTTTAAGCTTATGAAACTCAAGCATGTCATGGAGACGAGGATACATTACATCAAGACTTGTAGCCAGTCTAGATACAAAACCCGTCCTAGTCTTTCTAACAATATGAAAATCAAACACTCCATGCTTACCCGGATTAACACCTGTAGCTATGCTAGTCCAAGCAGGAGGCGTATAAGGTGGAAGAATAGATCTAAGTGTAGCCTTTACATTACCCTTAGAATTAATTAATTGAGCCAAATAAGGTATAGTATTATTACCAATAAGCATATAGAGAAGTTTCCATGGAACACCATCAATGCCTATGATAATAATTTTTCTATTCATTCATAGACACCAAAATTAATCCCTAGATATATCCTACATGGCTATCTTAATATATTGGCTATGTTTATATTTAGACTTCACCTACTGAGAAATATTGAACCAGTATTATGTATTATTTTAGACTAATCGATAGTAGATGTAAATGACATTAACATATATCATGGAATAGGCGAAACTTTATACGAGTAAATAAAAATTATATACAGATCCTATAAGTAACATCTTTAGAATAAATTAATAGCTAAGCGTATTACGTATTAATTATTAATGGTGACTATTGGATGAATACCAAGTTATATAAGATGGGATACAAAATTCTGGAAAGAAGAGGATCGTTTCTTTTAAGAAATTTTGTATTCTCTACAGCATATTGGCTGGGAATATCTCCTAAACCTTCAGAATATGGGAAAGAAGAAGGCATCTCTGCCTTAGTAATAAGCTATAATGATAATGATTGGCTAGAGCCAAGTCTTTTTCAGTAAATGATCTTGTAGAGGAGTATATTGTTATAGATTCTTCCACAGATGATACGCCAAAATTACTTAAAGAAATAAAGAAAACCTATGGTCTTAATATGAAGATCATATACACACCGCCTGGTAATGTTGTTAAGGCAAGAAATTTAGGATTAAAGAATATAAGCTATAAATGGGTTCTAATATGGGATCCCGACTTTATAGCTATGGATCATATGCCAAGATACTTAAAAAATTTACTTAATTCGCTAAGTCCCGAACGACATTACCTTATATATTGGCCTCATATTTGCCTCGATGGCGATTTATTTCATTATAAACCAGGACGTTTATATCATATTGAACATTGGCTATTTACTTGGTCTCCTGAAGCAAAATACTTTGCTAAAGGACGTGGAATAGGATCTTTGCTTGCTCCATTAAAACTTTATAAACCTATTTTTATAAGAGAACCTTTAAGTTTTCACTTAAGAACCGTGCGTGATCCTGTTAAACTCCTTTATAAGAAATATTGGAAAATTCTTCGAGCAAGAAATATGACCCATAAATACAAGCTAGAGGATTTTGTTAAAGAGAGGATAAGGAAAGATTATGGTACTACTGATGTTAAAGAAGCAGCTATAAAATATCTTAAGGAACTACTAGAAAATACAGTACAATATGATAAAAACAAGTACTATGACTATCCAACAATATTAAAGGAATATGTATCAAGAAAATACGGTATAAAGCTTTAACGAGCTTATCTATTCTTAGTTAAATAAATCTTTAAAGCTGTATACACAAACTCTCTTGCCCATTTCGAAAGGCATAAAACAATTAGGCTATATAAGACTATAGCTATGATCATGGCTGGAATTAATGAAGGTATATCACGCCATATACTATGGATAATGATCTTGTCATAGCCTAATAGATGTATTACAGTACTAGTAATAATTACACCGATTATTGCAGAAAATGCCTCTCCCCATGGTATGTTAAATCTAATCATTTTCTTTGACATTCTATACATAATTACTAATGCAAATATTGAGCTAATATTCCAACCTATAGGAAAGAACATAACTCTTTGCACAGGATCTATAATACCATAGTGAGCAGCATATGATAGGCCAATTATACCTATACCTAATGCCATAAGCACTCTTATGAAGTTGATAAATTGTGTTTTAAATAAGGTAGTCTTGATAAGTGCTAGGCCCTCTTCATAGAGATCTCTTTTTTCTAAAGATGTCGATATCGTCATAAATATACTTAAAGGCACATACATCATAGAACTAAGTAAATATAAGATAAAAAGAGGCTTTGCATTTACATATTCTACTCTGAATACGCTCAAGACAGGTGTCGACATAGATATTAATATCCCTGCTAAGCCTATATTGATAATAAATGCAAGCCTAAGTACATCCTCTATATCCTTCTTATCGGGTTTTCTAAGCAATTTCGCCATTAATCCGCCTGTGAATGCATATAGGCTACCTATGATAATATTTCTTGGTATATATGATACCGTTAGATATGCAGTAGATTCCGTAGAAACCGTTAACGCAGTAACTATAGGCCGCTCTAAATTATTCAATATAGAGCTTAATGCGCTTAGCAAGGGAATATACATATTCTTAAATATTCTTTTAACATGTTCAATATTGAAACCTGGCTTTGGTATGTATACCTGGTCTTTCTTTAATAATATGAAAAAGGAGATAATAGTAATTATTGACGTCGCTATAATAGTTATAAGAACTCCATAGAGCCTTAGTAGCAATATGGCAACGAGTATATAGGCCAAAGAGACTCTTACTAATTCTTTAATAAAATTAACATAGCCTCTAATATAAGGTCTAGAAGATGTTGCTATAGACATAAAATACTTTATAAATGCATTAATAGCTACAAGTACAGAACCAAGAATAAAAAATTCTAAACCCCAGCCTATAAGATTGTTATAATATATTCCAAAGACAATTGTACACAATAGACCAATTGGCGCATATAATAGGTTTAATCCGAAACAGGTTGATACAATATTTTTCTTATTACGTGCATAGAAACGGGGAGTCCACCATCCCCACAAAGTATACACCATTGATAAGGCTCCTGTTACACCAAATATTGTACCCCACAGTCCGTACTCTTCCACACTTAATCTCTTTGTGACAATAATTGCAAACATAAGTGACGTAACTAACTTGACCATTTGAGAGAAGTAATTAACTATAGTCGAATACCTTACTCTAATAAACATAATATCCTCATATCCATTATCATTGACGTCAATACTTTGTTCTTTCATATATTCAATAACACCTTACGTTAAAGCTATCCTGTAATATACTTATTATACTAGATAAAGCTAATAAAAATGAATCGTATATGACCGATTACTCTTGATTTATTTTTACAAAGCTAATAGTTATTTAGATATGTATTGCTATAATAGTATAGGAATAGTTCAGTATTGTACGTCAAAGAAGAATATTAGTATTAACGACTCATTATCCTCCACCATTTTCTGGCGCTGCTACAAGAGTACGGTATATGACTAAACTGTTAGTTAGGAAAGAATTTATGGTTTACATTGTAGAATTAACAAGAAAATCATTGGTTTCAAGAACCTGTTCAGAAGAATTAATCATATCTCTTCCAAATAAATTAAGGAGGTGGCTTAGGGTTTTTGGTCTGCAATCATTAAAATATATAAGAGGTATAAAGCCAGATGTCGTCGTTGCTACTAATCCGCCAAGAGAGGCCACGAAATCCTCTATGAAGGATGGCATGTTATCTGTTGCTATAATGTCACCATCCTAGTGAAGAATCCATTTATAACTCGATTCTTTTAAAGCTATACTACGAGCCTTTAACTAAATCACCCCAGGGGATTCTATATATTTTTACATTTAGACCATGTTCACTTGTTACATGTTTTATTATCTCAGGTGTCTCATCAATAGAATTATCAACTACGATGTATTCGTCAACAAGATCCTTTATAGATAGCAATGAAAGTTCTATCCAATCACTCTCATTATACGTACAAACCATTGCAGAAAAACATCTTTCCTTCTAATACCCGTAGCAGGGGTATTAAATTAAAATGAGACGATAACTCGGATACGATAGATCGTAAGATGAAGGTTCCTTTTCTACCGAGTATTTTTCTTGCAATTATAAGTATCTTATTTTGCATAGTTTATTATTCATCAGATTTATTTAGTTTGTTCTAGGTTATATTATACTTGTTAATCAAAATACTTTATAGAGACACTATGTTAATTAGCTTTAATGCTACACACTATATGGGATGTATGGCACATGGTGAAGGGAAATATATTGTATATTACTACAATGAGACATAATGTGTCGGCAGAAAAAATAAGAGTAAGGTATTTTAAACAAGCCTTAATTAATGCTGGCTATAATGTTATAGATTTTGAATTAAGAATAGGAGGATTAAACAAATTCGTATGGTATTTAACTAAATTTCTTCCCAAAAGATTAGTCAATGCATCTAGGAATGCTGATTTAATAATATCGACATCCCCTCCATTATTAAATACTATAATTGGTTATAAAATCGCTAAAAAATTGAAAATACCATTAATAGTTGATATAAGGGATATTTGGGAGGAATATGCTAAAACCAAGTATCATTCACCATATTTTACATGGTTTATTAAAAGTATTATTCGTGACTATTATGAAGCACTAATGTACTCCTCTAAAATAATTATCACTACTAACCATATGAGAAGATACTATGAGGAAATATTAGGAATAGGGAAAAAGATTGTTGTTATTAGTAATGGTACTGATCCAGACATTATAAAATGTAGCGAAGGAATATGTCGTGACTATGATCTCGTATATCTGGCTAATTTTAATTCGCCTTATCATGGAATGGAGTTCTTATTAAGAGCATTGAAAGGTAGTAAATTAAGTCTTATAATTATTGGAAGCGGAAAATACTTAAGAACAATTAAGAAGGAAATACAAAAGCTTAGACTAAATAATAAGATTCTCTTTACTGGTAGTATACCCTTTGAAAAATTATCATCATATCTATGTAGAGCGAAAGTAGGTGTTGTAGGAAGACCATTTGAATATAATCCTCAATACCTTTACACTATACCAGTAAAGATCTATGACTACTTGGCAGCAGGGTTACCTGTAGCTGGCTATGGACCGAGGAACTCTGCAATAGAAGAATTTATATATATTCATTCAATTGGAGTGTATATATCGAAAAAGGATCCCTTAACGATGGCTAGTGCTTTGGCAAATCTTGTAAATTACTCTAATAAATATCGTGAGAAAGCTAGATCACTAGCATTATTATATGATAGAAAGAGAATTTCCTTAAAAATATTAGATATAGTTATGAAGTTATTAACAAAGTAAAAGCAAAAACGAAGTTATTATGTAGAAAGAGAAAATACATGGTTTACATAAAGCCCTACTGCATAAAATCTGATGCCTTTTTTAATAAATTCCTTCGGATCGTATAGTCTCCTGCCATCTATAACTACGGGAGACTTCATTAATTTTTTGTAAGTAGTAGGATCTATGTTTCTATAAATATCCCATTCAGTAACCAATATCACTCCATCTGTATCTCTAATAGTATCTATCGGTGATTTACAGTATATTATTTTATCACCAAATATCTTCTTCACATGTTCCATTGCTAAGGGATCATGTACTTTTACCTTAGCCCCTAATTTCAATAACTTCCTTATAATCTTTATTGATACTGCTTCTCTTACATCATCTGTATTTGGCTTAAACGCTAATCCTAAGATACCTATAGTTTTTCCTCTTAGATCTTTATATACCATTAATAGATATTCAATGGCCTTATAAGGTTGCATTTCATTAACACTATCAACAGCCTTTATCAATATCGGTTCATAAGATTTATCTTTAGAGTAATGGATTAAAGCCTTGACATCTTTAGGTAAACAAGAACCTCCATAACCCAGTCCAGGTCTTAGATACTGTTTACCAATCCTGGGATCAAGACCCACAGCTTCCAAGACTTTTATCACATCACAATTTGGTGTCTTCTCACATATATTAGCTATTGTATTAGCGAAACTTATTCGCATAGCTAAAAAAGCATTACTTGCATACTTAACCAATTCAGCTTCTTCGAGACCCATTTTCAATATTGGAGGAATATTTCCAATTTTTGAGTAAAAGTCTTTCCATAATCCTTCAATAATATCGCAGGACTTTTGATCATAACATCCAATAACAACTCGGCATGGATAAAACGTATCATATAAAGCTTTTCCTTCCCTAAGGAACTCCGGATTCATGACAGCGCCTAATTGAGAACCTAGTGATAAACCAGATATTTTTGATAGAAGCTTTGCTAATCTTCTCGTAGTCCCAGGCACAACAGTACTCTTTACAATCAACACTTTATAATCCATTGAACTCTTCCATACATTGGCTAATCTTCTTATACTGTCGTATAAGTAAGTCTGATTTTGACTTCCATCTGGATTAGATGGTGTGCCAACAGTAACAAATACTACATTTGTATCTTTAATCATCGAGTAATTTGTTGATACATACAAGTTCCCATTGAGTACGTCTTGTAGAAGTTCATTTAGACCTTCTTCATAAAAAGGTGACACACCCTTTCTTATCTTTTCAACCTTTTCATCGTCAATGTCTATGCCTATGACATAGTAGCCTTTCGATGCTAAAGCTACTCCTAGGGTTAATCCTACAAAACCTAGACCAATTATACCTATTTTCATATTAGAGGCCTCATTCGATTTTATTTACATGTTTTCATTAACAAATGTTTTAAGAGCCTCCAAATAGTATTCAGGAGTGCCAAGATCCAATCTTTTACCCATTACCTTTATAGCATACACCTTTCCTCCATACTTGATAATATACCTAATGGCATCAGTTAACTGGTGTTCACCTTGTAATGGACGGGTCTTCTCAAGTGCATGATATATTTTCTTGTTAAAAATATATATTGCGACAATTACATTGTTAGACGGAGGTCTTGATGGTTTCTCTATTACATCATCTACTTTAATTATATTGCCATATTCTTCTCCTATAACTACTCCATATCTTTCCGGGTGTTCTGATCTATCATATAGGAATATTGCATCAGGGTTAAGTTTTCTATAATGTTGGAGCAAATTAACTATATTTAATGCATGATCAGGATAAACTATATCATCTCCTGCATGAACAAGAAAATTGTTGTCAATCATAATAGTCTTAGTCCTTAAAATTGCATCACCGAATCCCTTGGGATAAGGTTGGTTAATCATTACTATTTCCGATCTCTCCAATTTTTCATAAAATTTCTTCAAGACCTCGGCTAATTCTTCCTTATTATGTTTTATTAAATATTCAACATAGTTCCAATCAGGAGTAAAATAGTTTTCAATAACCCTTTTCCCACGTCCTACAATAAAATAGTATATACGAAATCCAACATCATATAAAGCATCAAATATATAGTGAAGTACAGGTTTTACTATTATTGTTGTCTTTGACTTAATTATAACAGGTAACATTTCCTTAGGAATTTCTTTAGAGTATGGAAGAATACGTGTTCCGAGACCTGCTGCTGGAATTATAGCAACTCTTACATCCATAGAATTACCCACCATAATATACTAGAATGCTAACATTATTTATTTATGCTTCTAATCCATAGTATTTTAATCGTCTTCTCAGTGTTACAACAATTTTAATCTGATTATTTTCACAAGGGATTTTAATTTAATGTAATTCTTTTTATAGGGATTCCCTCATTAGATTCGAAATGGAGGATATACATCATGTCAAAGATATTACTCATACACCCCGATTTATCATCTATAGGTGGAGCCGAAAAATTAGCCCTTGGTATGGTAGAAGTTTTACTTAAAATGGGACACGATATAAATATATTAACTTTAAAATTACCAATTAACACAAGTTATATTAGATCATATTTTGGCTTTTCATCTAATCTATTTAATAGAATTAAATTTATTAATCCATATAGATTCAGTTATTTAGCAAAGGTCTTATCTAATAATCGAATTCCTCATTTAATAAAAAATTATTATTTTATACCTGATATTATGGAGAAAATAGTTAGTAAAATAAGAGATCAATTCGAGCTGATAATAAACACACATGCTCAAAAACTATACCTTACTTCAGATATTAATTATGTGCATTTCCCTATAGTTGCCTCTTTTAGGGAGAAATATCTCTTCGAAAATCATATCGGTAAACCTAAAAGTGTTTTAAAGAAATCATATTATTCACTTATTAAATTTCTTGTACTAAAGGGATTTTATAAAGTAAATGAGGAATCCATTATATTAGCTAATAGTAGATTTACGGCTAGGTACATCTATAAATACTATGGACTTTACCCCAAGATACTATATCCCTATGTAGACATTAATCAATTTCTAAAAGTATCTGGATCACATAATAGGAAGAACTATGTCATATCTATAGGGCGGATAAGTCCTGAAAAAAATTATGATGTAGTACCCATTATAGCTAAACATGCTAAAAATGTTAGAAAGTTCATTATTATTGGCTCTACTTACTCTGCTTCTTATAAAATTATGTATAATGTATTAAAAAAAGCTACAGAATTAAATGTTAAGGATAAAATAGTTTTTGTCCCTAATGCAAGCTTTGAAAAGTTACTGGCTTTATTATCTTGTTCTAAAGTATTCTTACATACAATGAAATATGAACACTTCGGCATAGCTGTAGTAGAGGCAATGGCCAGCGGATTAGTACCAGTAGTCCATAGAAGCGGAGGACCATGGACCGATATAATCTTGGAAGGTAAATATGGATATGGATATAGTGATCCGGAAGAAGCTGCTCAAGTCATTGATGAAATAGTCAATATGTATAGCAAATCTATGATAAAAAATATTATTGAAAGAGCTAAATATTTTAATAAAAATAGATTTGTCAAAATATTTTCTAGGATATTAAGGGAATCGATATAATTATCAAGAGTGTACAATCAATACAAATCCCCCACTAAATTCTTTATCAAATTCTTTAAAACTATCAACATTTTTAAATACAGATCATTCGAAGCAAACTATTTAACCTAAGATATGATATAACACATAGATTACTACTATGGGATGAGTAATGACTGATATAAGGATAGGAGTAATAGGTTTAGATGGTCTTTCATGGAATTATTTTAATAAAATACTAAGTTCGGGTGCTATACCTTATACTAAAACCATTGTAGAAAGGGAGTTAAATCATATCTGCTTACCCCTCCACCTTGGACTAGCATAATGACTGATGTGAACCTTGCAAAACACGGTGTTTAGGATTTCTTATATTTTGATGAAAAGTTTAACTATAAATTAATGAATTCAACACTTCTAGAACATCCAAGAATATATGAAATATTTAAAACCTCCATCTAAGCCCGCAAGCTTTAACACTGTTATTTTAGACGCCATAGATTATGCATATACATATTTAGAATTAGTTGAAGCATTAGTAAAGCACGAAGATTTCAAACTATTCTGGATAAACATGACTCATCATGATAAATATCTTCACAAAATAAGAGATAATTAGAGATAAAAAGATATTATTTTCTAAAATATTTACTGAAGAATATAAATTATTTCTAATAACTGACAAAATAATCATAACTATTGATGAAAATGTAGATAATCTTATAATAATTCTGACCATGGTTTTAGTTACTATTATTATATTATAGAATTAAATTCACATTTATACAAAGAAGTATATTCTCATAAAACATTAAAGAAAAATGGTCTAAAAGAACTATGGGAAATACTAAACTTCAGCCAATTGATAGAAAAGAACCCATTAAATTGTCTGCTGATAATGCTTTGGTAAAATATTCACTAAAAACCGTTCAAACCTGTCAGTAGACTATTAAGAAATATATGAGCATATTATAGGTAAAAATTTGATCGAATCATTTGATGTAGATCCAAAGAAATCAATGGCATTTGTACCTACATACACATCTTTTGCTATTAAGATAACGGACAAAAATATATAAGTAATATTATGGAATCTCTTAAAAATACCAGGTATTAAAGGCATTTACAGAAGTGAAGAACTTTCTAATGATCCTTTCATTGAAAGACTTCCAGAAGTATACATAGAACCTGACTTTGATCGTGGATTTACACTAGGAGGGACCAAGATTACGTTTGATATAGTTAAAAAGAAGGCCTTTATTACATCATCATTCATTAGGTGTATTTTTCATAAAAGATAGTGTCTCGATACAAAGATTTCGTGTTGAATTCCAAACCATTTGATTACAAATATTATTTTATTATTGTTCGAAGTACATCTATTCCATACGGCTGATGATGCTTATATGC
>Ga0190367_1001077_pt1 | contig 16875 bp, 22 predicted proteins | sample 4872181011_MG_FD_171838 | JGI IMG/M metagenome (GOLD analysis project Ga0190367, IMG submission 171838) | Hydrothermal vent microbial mat bacterial communities from Southern Trench, Guaymas Basin, Mexico - 4872-18-10-11_MG | ecosystem: Environmental > Aquatic > Marine > Hydrothermal vents >...
AAACAATTCATAAAAACTAATGAAATTAAGAATTCTCGCAAAATTTCATCATTAATTCTCTTCTCCCCGCTCTGCAATTTAGATAAGTAACCCGGAAACTCCAGCTTTAAGTGAAAGAATTTTCTGTATTGATTAGGCAATGGGGAAAATTTTATTTAATGTTGTACAATTTCCATGTAGTGTAAGTTTAGGCGGGCTTGCTGACTTTGGGATGATGAAGCCTGCATCGACTTCTTTGTTTTTGATAAATAAAGCTTAAATAATACCTCTTGTTTCCCTTTATCTAGCAGTGCTTGGTGATTGCCTTGACGTTTAGGCATATAGTCAGAATTGCAGGTCATGATGTGGATGGATCGAAGAAGGTACCCTATGCCCTAGCTCAGGTTAAAGGTATTGGTATTAATTTAGCTCATGCAATAGTTAGGGCTCTAGGTATAAATCCAAATACTCGTATTGGTTTTTTACCTGATGCTGATATTAAGCGCTTGGAAGCTGCAGTTAAAGATCCGAAGAGCCTGAGTATTCCATCATGGATGTTTAATAGGCGAAAAGACCTGGAAACTGGCAAGGATTTGCATTTAATTGGTTCTGATCTAATCCTAAGGGTTAAAGCTGACATTGACTTAATGAAAAAGATTAAGTGTTGGAAGGGAATTCGCCACGCACTTGGTCTTAAGGTTCGAGGACAAAAGACTAGGACAACTGGTAGAACTGGTCAGACAGTAGGTGTCACTAAGAAGCCTAAGAAGTAATTGAGGTGCTTCCGATGGGTGACCCAAGGAGATGCAGAAAAAAGTGGAAGGGACCAAGACATCCCTGGAGAAAAGAGGTTTTAGAGGAAGAGCTTAAATTAATGGGTATTTACGGATTGAGGAATAAGCGTGAACTTTGGATAGCGAAAACTATGCTTGCGAAAATTAGGCAGCAAGCAAGACTTATGCTTGCATTACCACCAGAAGAGCTTGCTATAAGGCAAAAGCAACTTATTAATAAGTTAAATAGAATGGGCTTACTTCCCGGAGAGGCTACCCTTGATGATGTTCTGGGACTTAGAATTGAAGATCTACTTGAACGTAGACTTCAGACAATTGTTTATAGAAAGGGATTAGCACGTACTATTCATGAAGCTAGACAGCTAATAGTTCATGGTCACATAGCAATTAATGGTAGGAGAGTGACTTCACCAAGTTACTTAGTTAGAAGAGATGAAGAAGATTTAATTGATTATGCTCCTGGTAGTCCATTTAGAGAAAAACCACTTGCTCCTCAAATTTCTGAGGGAGAAGGTGATTAATTGTGTTTGGTAGAAGAGAGTTAAGGTGGGGTGTGGCCCATATATACAGTAGCTATAACAATACCATAGTCCATATAACTGACTTATCTGGTGCTGAAACTATAGCCATTGCCTCGGGTGGAATGGTAGTTAAGGCTGATAGGGAAAAGCCTTCTCCTTATGCGGCAATGCAAGCAGCATTTAGAGCTGCACAAATAGCTAGAGATAAGGGAATAAATGCTATTCATATTAAGGTTCGAGCTCCAGGTGGCCATGGACCTAAAACGCCAGGCCCGGGAGCTCAAGCTGCCATAAGAGCTCTTGCTCGCTCCGGCTTCATTATTGGTAGAATTGAAGATGTAACCCCCATACCGCATGATACTACTAGGAGACCTGGCGGTAGAAGAGGAAGAAGAGTCTAGATTGTTTTCTGCAGGTGATGCATTATTGATAGAATTCAAGTGGAATAACTTTACCATTAAGATATTTAGCATAGAGAAAAGAGAGTTGGAGGATTTGGGTTTCTGTGCTTATCTCTCAAAGAAGAATCCGCTATGGTTAAATGGTCTCGTAATATGTGCTTGCTGCGATATACTAGATGCGAGAAGTATTGCTAGGGAATTTCTCAGAAACAAGATAGTCTTAATGGAGCAGGTTTGCTGGGCTTATAAACCTGATTATGAAAGAGTGATTAAGATTCGAGATGGAGATGTAGTGGTCACAACTCCATTAATAAAGGCATATGGATTGTTTAGAGCTGTTGGGGAGTACATAATGTCAAGTATTGCTGGCAAATCTTTAGCCAATCAATAAAGTTTACACAAAATTTAAATTCCTCCTCATCAATCCTTCAATCTAGTCTAGTGGAAGGGGTTATTGATGGACGTTAGCTTAATCGAAGTGTCAGATGAAAAAGTAAGGTTCATACTTAGCGGTGTTAATGTGGCGTTTGCTAATGCGCTCAGGAGGATAATGATAGCTGAAGTTCCATGTATGGCTATAGATGAGGTTGTAATTTTAAACAACACCTCACCTCTATTCGATGAAATAATTGCTCACCGACTTTCTCTCATTCCTTTAAAAACTAATTTAGAACGCTTTAACCTGCCGAGTGAGTGTTCATGTGGTGGTGCTGGTTGCCCAAAGTGTCAAGTGACATTCATTCTTGATGTAAAGGCCGAGGAGGGCCCTCGAGTAGTTTACTCAGGTGACTTAACTTCAAGTGATCCTGAAGTGGCTCCGGTTAGTGATAAAATTCCAATTGCTAAGCTTGCTACTAATCAATCAATTCTTCTAGAAGCCTATGCTAGGCTGGGTATAGGTAAGCAGGGTGCGAAGTGGCAACCAGTATCTGCATGCGCATATAAGTACATGCCGAGAATTACAGTTAAACATGATAAGTGTTTGAAGTGTAATGAATGCGTGACGGAATGTCCAAGAGGCGCGCTTGCTGTCGATGAAGATGGCTTTCCATATTTAAAGGATTACTTGGATTGTAACTTATGCGGGTATTGTCAGGAAATATGCGAGGTTGAAGCTATAAAGTTGGAGCCTGATGATACCACATTTATTTTTTATGTGGAGTCAACTGGTGCTTTACCTGCACCAAAAATAGTTCAAGTTGCAGCTGAAGTTCTAGCCAAAAAGCTTGATTCCTTTGTCAATGAATTAAAGGAGGGTGTGAAGTTTGAAGAGAACAGGGCCAACTAATGTTCAAGTAAGGAAGTTAATTAGGTTCTTAAGAAAAGCTTCGAGAAAATATAATGTTGAAATATGGAGGGATATAGCTGAGCGAATAAATGCTCCGAGGAGAAGGCGTGTTGAAGTTAACATTAGCAAAATTCAGCGATATACGAAGCCTGGTGATATCGTGATAGTGCCGGGTAAGGTTTTGGCTTCTGGGACGATAAAGCATCCTGTAATCGTGGCTGCTCTTGCTTTTTCAAAGAAGGCTATTGAAAAAATTACGAAAGCTGGTGGAGAATGCATAAGTATACCGGAGCTAGTTGCCAGGGTTCCAAGGGGAAGTAATGTTAAGATAATGGGGTGAGCATCATGGTCAAGCCAACTGTCATTGATGCTGAAAATGCAATTGCAGGTCGCTTGGCAAGTATAGTGGCCAAGAGGTTACTGGAAGGTGAGAGAATAGTAATTGTGAATGCTGAAAAAGCGGTTATATCCGGGAAAAGGGAGAGCGTGATTAGAGAGTTCAAAGCTTTCTTAGAAATTAAAACTTTGAGGAACCCTAAGAGGGGTCCTAAGCGATCAAGAAGGCCTGACAGAATATTGAGGGATATGGTTTGGGGCATGCTTCCTAAACATAACTATAGGGGAAGAGAAGCTTTCAAGAGACTTAAAGTCTATGTAGGCTTTCCAGATGAATTTAGAAAATTGAAGATTGAAAGGATAGCTGAGGCTGATGCAAGTAGACTTAAAGGTAAGTACGTCTATTTAGGTGATGTAGCACGTGAAATAGGCTGGAGGAGTTGATATGGTTAGGATAATTGTCACAAGTGGGAAGCGAAAAACTGCAATTGCAAGAGCAACCATTAGGCCTGGTAGGGGGCGAGTTCTCATAAATAGAAAGCCTATTGAGCTATATGAGCCCGAAATAGCTAGGTGGAAAATTATGGAGCCCCTATTACTTGCTGGCCCTGAAAGGGTAAATCAAGTGGATATTGAAGTTTCAGTTAAAGGTGGGGGTTTCATGGGGCAGGCTGATGCAGCGAGAATGGCTATCGCAAGAGGTCTTGTTGAGTGGTTTAGGGATGAAAAGCTTAAGGAAATATTTCTAGAGTACGATAGAACTATGCTTGCAGGCGATCCTAGAAGAACTGAGCCTAAAAAGTTTGGGGGACCGTCTGCTAGAAGGAGGTTTCAGAAGTCGTATAGATGATCTTTGCAATTGGAGGTGTGATAGAGTTGATGATACCCATAAGGTGTTTTACGTGTGGTGCTCTTATTGGCGATAAATATGAGGAATTTGAGAGACGTGTAAAAGCAGGTGAGCATCCAGGGAAAGTGTTAGATGATTTGGGAATTAAGAGGTATTGCTGTAGGAGAATGCTTTTGAGCCATGTTGAGCTGATAGATGAAGTAATTATGCTTCATGAAATATATGGTGGAAAAAAGAAGCCTAAAAGGAGTGTAGGTTGATTGATAGCTGAAATGCCAACTCTAATTAAGGATGTTTCGGCTAGAAAGGTATTTGATAGCAGAGGGTCTGAGACTATTGAAGTTGAAGTTCTGACTGAAGCTGGATACGGCAGTTTTGCAGCTCCGAGCGGAGCAAGTGTTGGTAAAAGAGAGGTTGTGGCGTATCCAAATGGAAATGTAGATGAAGCTTTGAAAGCAGTCAGAGATCTCATAGCGCCAGAACTTTTGGGCGTTGATTCCTCAGATCAATTTGAAGTCGATAGTATACTTAAAATCGTTGATGGAACGAATAATTTTTCTAAAATTGGGGGATCAACAGCCATTGCAACCTCAATTGCATCAGCAAAAGCAGCTTCAAGTTCGCTTAACATTCCTCTTTACAGACATCTTGGTGGCATATCCGCCTATACTTTACCATTACCTCTTGGAAATGTTATTGGGGGAGGTAAGCACAGCAAATCCGGTGGATTGGATATTCAAGAAATTTTAGTAATCCCATTGAATCCGAAGTCTTTTTATGAAGCAGCTAAGGCTAATACTTTAGTTCATAAGAACATTCCCCGTCATGCTCCCCCCAATACCATTTATGGCAGAAACGATGAGGGTGCTTGGGTAACGGTATTTGGTGTTGAAGAAGCTCTTAAGCTAGTTAAACGGGTTTGCAAGATAGTTAGTGATGAAATTGGAGTTAAATTAGGATTAGGGATTGATGTAGCGGCATCATCATTGTGGTCGGAGGAGGAGAAAAAATACATTTACCGAAGAGAGGGAATGAAGTTATCGCGGGATGAACACTATAACTTCATAAGGAGGCTAATCCATGAATTTGATCTCATATATATCGAGGATCCGTTTCATGAAGACGACTTTGAGTCATTTGCTCAATTAATGGATGAATTTTCTGATCGTCTAATTTGCGGAGATGATCTATATGTCACAAATGCTGAGCGCATTAAACATGGCGCACGCTTAAGGGCAAGTAATTCTGTCATAATAAAGCCCAATCAAATAGGGACATTAACTGACACTTTAATTGCCATTGAAACAGCAAAGAGATGCGGTTTAACGCCCATAGTTTCGCATAGATCAGGTGAAAATACAGATCCTGCAATAGCACACATAGCCGTAGCTTTTAATTGCCCAATAATTAAGACTGGAGTTGTTGGAGGAGAGCGAGTTTCTAAAATAAATGAGCTTATAAGAATAGAGGAGGAATTGGGTGAGAAGGCTAGGATAGCTTATGTGGAGGGTGTGAGTAGTTGAGTTCAAGTGAAGCTGCGGAGCTACTAGTTCCACTTGAAGTTTATTTGGCTGCAGGTCTCCATATAGGTACGCGAATTAAAACTAAAGCAATGTTACCATTCATTTACAGGGTTAGACCTGATGGGCTCTATGTTTTGGATGTAAGAAAAATTGATGAGAGGATAAGAATTGCTGCAAAATTCATAGCACGGTATCCACCGCATAAGGTAGTAGCGGTTTCTTCACGCCAATATGGTTGGCGCCCTGTTGAAAAGTTCTGTGCACTAACTGGTGCTAAGCCGATTACTGGTAGATTTGTTCCAGGAACATTCACTAATCCACACTTACCAAACTACTTGGAGCCGGGAATCGTAATTGTAACAGATCCGCGAGCTGATGAGCAAGCAATAGATGAGGCAGCTAAAATGGGTATCCCAGTCATAGCTTTATGTGATACCGATAATCGTGCTGGCTTTATAGAACTAATAATCCCTGTAAACAATAAGGGTAGAAAGGCACTTGCACTAACCTACTGGCTACTTGCTAGGCAGGTTTTGAGAGAGCGAGGAGACATACCTCCTGATGGAGACATACCAGTTCCAATAGAGGAGTTTGAAGCTAGACCAGAGGCATATTAGCACTTTATCAGTGAGAAAAGCATCTCATATTTAAAGCTTCCCAGCTTACTTTAATTATGGTGAATTCTATTGAGGATGAGAAGACCTGCTGTTGCTGGTATGTTTTATGAGCTAGACCCCGAAGATTTGAAGCGCAGAATCGAGTGGTGCTTTAGGCATCCACTGGGTCCAGGTGCAGTACCCAAAATTGAGAAGGGACCAAGAAATATTGTTGGCCTAGTGTGTCCGCATGCAGGTTATATGTATTCGGGGCCAGTGGCTGCGTGGAGCTATAAGGCTTTGGCTGAGAATGGTAGACCCGAGCTATTCGTCATTATTGGTCCTAATCATACAGGTTATGGTGCAGCAATCTCTATTATGACTAGTGGAGTGTGGAGCACGCCTTTAGGTAATGCGATTATAGATGAGATTTTTGCCAAAGAAATACTTGATTATGCCGAAATAGCTGAGGAGGATATTGATGCACATATATCCGAGCATTCAATTGAAGTGCAATTGCCTTTCCTTCAATACCTCTATGGTGAGGTTAGATTTGTGCCAATATGCATGATGTTGCAGACATATGAAGCTGCTTTAAAGCTGGGAGAGGCAATTGCCAAGGCTTCGGAGGGCAGAGATGTTGTTATTATAGCGAGTACTGATCTCACGCACTATGAACCTCATGAAATGGCACGTGAAAAAGACGAGGCTGTGATTAGACAGATAGTTAATCTAAACGCGAAAGATATGATGGACCTCGTATATCGTAGGGGAATTTCGATGTGCGGCCCAGGACCTGTGGCAACGGCTATTATTGCATGCAAGCGACTTGGTGCCGAAAAGGCTGTGAAGCTTAAGTATGCTACTTCGGGTGATGTTACTGGAGATTATGGTTCTGTTGTTGGTTATGCTTCAATAGCGATTTATAGGTGATATGCTTGATTATTCATGCCTCTGCGCCAGCAAAGATCATAATTGTTGGTGAGCACTTCGTAGTTGAGGGAGAGCCAGCGATAGCGGCAGCAATAAACTTGAGGGCCCATGCATATCTTGAACCCATAAGTAGCGATTATATAGAGGTTATTTCATCACAAGCAGGCTATCAGGTCAAGTTTTCATTGAGAAATTTTGAGATAATTGAGGGTGAAAATAGAGCATTAAAATTTTTGGAACCAATAAGGGCTTTAATCAAGCATATCATGACCGATAACCGCATTTCTAAAGGCTTCAGATTGCGTATTGCATCAAAAATACCCATAGCAGTTGGACTAGGTTCATCTGCTTCAGTTCTGGTTGCTTGTGCTGCTGCCATCTTGCGGTTAACCACTAAAAAGATCGATAAAAATTTGGTGATTAAGTATGCTTCTAAAGCTGAGGAAGTAGCTCATGCTCGACCAAGTGGTATTGACCCAACAATAGCTACGCATGGCGGTGTACTGATTTATAGGAGGGGCGAGGGCTTTATAAGGCTATCATTACCCATTAATTTCAGACTAGTTATTGGAGTAACATCAATAGCTAGATCAACCGGAGAAATGGTTGAAAAAGTGAGAAATCTAAAAAGTAGGTATCCAAGTGTATTTGAGCCACTATATCATGCAGCTGGGCATTTGGCTATTGAAGCTGCAAGAGCTATTGAATCGGGTAATCTCACTGCACTTGGAGAGCTTATGAACATAAATCATGGCATGTTGTCATCTATTGGCGTTTCGAATTTTGAATTGGAAAAACTAGTTTATGCAGCTAGATCTGCTGGAGCTTTTGGTGCGAAGATAACTGGGGCTGGTGGGGGCGGGTCAATTATAGCTTTAGTCGACGAAAAAAGAACGCGTCAGGTTGCCACTGCTATAAGAAGAGCTGGGGGAAAACCGCTTATTGCGAGAATATCGGGGAGAGGAGTGATGGTTAGTGGGGCATCGCCGTGATCTTGTCATAGTTAAGCTCGGGGGTAGTGTCATTACTGATAAGCTCCATGTGAAGAAGCCCAATTCTTCAGCCATTAATAGATTGGCAGAGGAAATGGGCAGTGCTTTTAAGCAAGGAGTTAAACTCATAATTGTCCACGGTGGTGGGTCCTATGGACACCCATATGCGGCTAAGTATGAATTGCAGAAAGGCTATGTTCATGAAGGCCAATTGCTTGGCTTTGCTGAAACAAGACTGGCTATGGAGGAGCTTAATAGGATGGTTGTTGAGGCATTATTAAGGCATGGGCTTCCATCTATAGCTGTTCAGCCTTCTGCGTGTATTGTGGCGGAAAATGGTGAGATCAAACACTTCTTTACAAGTCCAATTGAAACTCTGCTTAAAATAGACTGTGTTCCCGTGCTTTATGGTGATGTTGTGGTTGACTTGGAAAAGGGCTTTACGGTAATTTCTGGAGACAAAATAATTTCGTACCTAGCGCTTCATCTTGGCGCTAAAAGAGTTGTTTTCGGTTGTGATGTTGATGGAATTTATACTTCAAATCCGAGATTTAATTCACAAGCTGAGCTTATACGTAAATTAAAGCTTGATGAGGCTATAAGAATGCTTAAATGCGGAGTATTTGAGCAAAGAGTAATTGATGTGACTGGAGGGATGAAAGCTAAGCTACTCGAAGCCATTAAAATGGTATCGTCGGGTTGCGAGGTTTTAATTGTAAATGCCATGAAGCCTGATAGATTAAGAAGAGCAGTGCTCGGAGAGGAGGTTATTGGCACTCGAATTATACAGTAACAGTTTAATAGATGATTTAATGGTTTAAGTGTATTAGATAAATGATATGTTTCACTGGTGAGATCTTTGATTAGCGAGAGAAAGAAGAGTCATGTTGAAATTTGCCTATTTAAGAATGTCAATTTTGTTAGTAAGACTGCGGGTTTTAATGATATCGAGCTGATACATAGAGCACTACCTGAGCTCAATTTAAATGATATAGATCTAGAAGTCGAGTTTTTTGGGTTTCGGTTTAAGGCTCCAATAATAATTTCAGCCATGACGGGTGGGACTTCTCTATCCATAAAGATAAATAAGGCACTTGCAGCTGCAGCGAAGGAGCTTGGCTTGGGAATGGGTGTTGGCAGCCAGAGAGCTGCAATCGAGAACCCAAGCTTAGAGTATACTTTCAGAGTTGTAAGAGAGATTGCACCAGAAATTTTCTTAATTGCAAATCTAGGTGGTGCACAACTTTCTCTTGGATATGATGTTGAGGAGGCAAAGCGTGCAGTTGAAATGATTAATGCTAATGCATTGGCCATCCACTTAAATCCCCTCCAAGAAGCAGTTCAACCAGAAGGAGAACCAGTTTTTAAAGATGTTCTTGCCAAGATTAGTAGAATAGCTTCACTACTAGATGTTCCACTAATTATCAAGGAAACTGGAGCTGGCATTTCAATGGAGGTGGCTCAAGCTCTTCGTGAAGCAGGAATCAAGTGCATTGATGTTGGCGGGGCTGGTGGAACTAGTTGGGCTGCAGTTGAGTATTATAGATCGCTAGAAGCAGGTAATGAAATAAAATCGTCTCTCGCAAAGTTGCTGTGGGATTGGGGCATTCCAACAGCGATAAGCATATGTGAGGTGAAACATGCAGCACCCGATATTGAAGTAATTGCGACTGGAGGTATTAGAAGTGGATTAGATGCTGCTAAGGCAATTGCGCTTGGTGCTTCAATGGTTGGCATAGCTCTCCCCGTACTTAGGATAGCATATAACTACGGAGTTGATGGCTTAATAAAGTATTTAAGGAAGATTATCGACGAGCTGAAAACTGTAATGTTTTTGGTTGGAGCTAGGAGCGTAGTAGAACTTAAGGAAACACCGCTAATTATCACTGGTTTCACTGCTAAATGGTTGGAATTAAGAGGTATTGACATTAAGAGATACGCTAGGAGAAGCATGAAAAGCTTTTAATTTCTTTATATTACACTTATGGTTAGGTGTCGTGGTTGAACTTAATTGATGTAGTCAAGCACTACGCTAGAAAAGTTGATGATTTCATATTTAGGCTTCTATCAGTAAAGCCAGATATAGACTTCCTATACAGGGCTTGTAGGCATTTGCTTGAAGCTGGAGGTAAAAGGTTAAGGCCATTTTTGGTTATCCAATCATGTATGGCAGTTGGTGGTAGCGAGGAATCGGCTATACCATTTGCAGCTGCTGTCGAGCTTGTTCATAATTTCACATTAATTCATGATGATATAATGGATCAAGACAGTTTTAGGCGAGGAGTGCCAACTGTTCATGTGTTATGGGGTGTTCCAACAGCAATATTGGCTGGAGATTTACTTTTTTCAAAGGCTTTCGAAGCAATCTTTCACAATACAGCTACTACGCATATACCACCACATGTAGTGCTAAGAATTAGTAGAAAGCTGGCTGAAACAGTAAGTACAATAGCTGAGGGTCAAGCTCTGGACATGAAATTTTCAGGAGCTCTCAAGGAGAGGGAAGTGAGTGAGGAAGATTACTTCAAGGTTATTGCGAAGAAGACGGCTGCTTTATTTGAAGCTTCATGCGAAATCGGTGGTCTAGCTGGTTGCGGAACCAATGAGCAGGTTCATGCATTATCAAAGTATGGATATAACATTGGTCTAGCTTTTCAAATGCAGGATGATATATTGGGAGTAATAGCTGATGAAAAAGTTTTGGGTAAGCCTGTTGGAAGCGATTTGAGAGAGGGTAAGTGTACTTTAATACTAATTCATGCACTAAGGAATGCCCGCGATGCCGATAGAAGATTTATAATGGATATTTATGGTAAAAAGAACTTCTCAAGAAGTGATTATGAAAAGTTCTTGGAAATAATTAGGAAATTAGGGTCTATTGACTATGTGCTAAAGGTTGCCAAGAACTACGTTGAAAAAGCTAAGAAATCCTTGGAAGTACTTCCGGAGAGTAATGCAAGGGATTTACTAATGAACCTTGCCGATTTCATAGTCTCAAGGAAATATTAGGTTCTCTTTATTGAAGCCTATAGCGTGAGGGTGGATGAGGCTGGAACTTAATGACGAGTCTTCCCAGAATATATGTTGAAGTTGATGAAGCCGATGTTAAGAGGTATATTGATAATAGTGGAAGAGCTTTAAAGCGAATGGCCGTAGTGCGAGATGATGGAGAAGTGATTTTTGTTGATGTGGGTGAGCGCTTAAGAATTGAGTCTAAAAGTAAAGTTTACGTGCAAGGAATCTATGATGATGCGTATGCTTGGCTTGTCGATTTTGAAACTGGGATAATCCGCAAGAACGTGATTATAGTGTCTCCTAGAGGAGACATCATTCGCCTTAATAGAGGTGACAAAGTATATTTAATTGAGGCAACAGGTAGAACGGTGGTTCCTCTAGTTAAGCTTGGAGAGTATGTATTGGAAGGTAGAAGATTGGCCGCTATTTTCACTGGCAAGCGTGAGGTAAGATATTTAAGATCAGATGTATCTGGGAGAATAGCTTATATTGCTCAAGTAGAGAGCAAGCCTCATCGGTACTTAATAATTATGATTCCAAAGGAGCGTGTAAGTAGTGATGAATGCGTTTCCCCCTGATGTTGAGTTACTAATTAGAAAGTATGCACTACTTAATGCGTATAAGCATGGTGGAAAAGCCGAGTTAAATCCAGTTATATCGAAAGTCATGGCTGAGCGACCGGATTTAAAGCCCATTATAAAGCATTTAATACCTCTAGCTAAGCGGATAATTGATGAAGTTAACTCCATGTCACTTAAAGATCAAGAGCAAACTATAAGATTGAATTGGCCTGAGCTATTAGTTGTTGAAAAGAGACCCGAGGTTAAGGGGCTTCCACCCTTACCTAATGTCGATAAATATAAGGTTGTTAGGACAAGATTTGCTCCCAATCCCGATGCACCTCTCCATTTGGGAAGTGCTAGGCCCATAATATTGTGCCACGAGTATGCCAAAATGTATAATGGTAAATTTATTTTGCGTTTCGAAGATACCGACCCTAAAACCAAGAAACCCATATTGGCTGTATATGACTGGATTAGAGAGGATATGCTTTGGTTAGGAGCCAAGTGGGATGAAGAGTATATTCAGTCAGATAGACTTAAAATATACTACCAGTATGCAGTAAAGCTAATTGAGCTTGATGCAGCTTATGCATGTACTTGCCCAAGAAATGTTTTTAGCAAGTATAAGGCTGCGGGTAAACCCTGTCCTTGTCGAGCGCGAGCTCCTGAAGAGAGCTTAGAGTTATGGGATAAAATGTTAAAGGGAGAGATTGATGAAGGGAAAGTTGTTATAAGAATCAAAACCGACATGGCGCATCCCAATCCTTCAATTAGAGATTGGGTTGCTTTCCGCGTAATCAATGCAGAAAGAAATCCGCATCCAAGAGTGGGATCTAAATACTGGGTTTGGCCAACATACAATTTCGCATGCGCAATAGATGATCATGAAATGGGGATAACTCATATATTAAGAGGGAAGGAGCATATAATAAACACCTTCAAGCAGCAGTACGTGTTCAATTATTTGGGTTGGGAGTATCCTGAAGCAATTCACTTTGGAAGACTTAAACTTACGGGATGGATTCTAAGCAAATCAAAAATTGCTGAGGGCATTAGAAAGGGTATATATAAATCTTGGGATGACCCTAGGCTCGGTACATTGAGAGCTTTGAGAAGAAGGGGCTTTCTACCGGAGACTATTAGGGAGCTAATCATGCAAGTTGGCATTAAACCAGTTGAATCATCAATTTCCTTGGAGAATTTGTATTCAATCAATAGGAAATTGGTTGAGCCGATGGCCAATAGGTTTTTCTTCGTAAAGGACCCATTCCACCTTAAAATAATCAATTCGCCAGCGCTTCTGAAGGCAAAAATACCCTTCCACCCAAGCTATCCAGAGAGAGGTTTCAGATACATTACTTTGTCCGCTTCCAATGGTGTTCTCGATGTTTTAATTTCTAAATCTGACTTATCGCTGATCAAAAAGGGAAGCATGGCAAGGCTTATGGGTTTGCTAAACTTCCGATTACTTGAAGTAGACTCTCTCCACGCCCTAGCCGAATTTCATAGTACAGACCATAAATCGTTACCTGCAAAATCCCCGATAATTCAGTGGCTTCCAAAAGATGATTACATTGAAGCTTTAGTTGTAATGCCTGATGCAACGGAAGTTAAGGGACTATGCGAATCATATTGTAGGAACTTAAAAGTAGATGATAGAATACAATTCGTCCGCTTTGGCTTTGTAAGAGTTGATAGAGTTAATGATCCCATGGTCTTCTACTATACGCATCCATGAAAGGAAAGTTTAATAAATACTGAGAAAATTTTTATTAGCGCATGATTCGATGAGAGGTGAGATGATATGTCTAAGCCCTTCTATGTAAGATTTGAAGTTCCCTCCGAGTTAGCTGAAAAAAGCTATGAAGCAATCCAAATAGCAAGGGATACTGGGAAAATTAAGAAGGGAACTAATGAAACTACAAAAGCAGTTGAACGCGGTTTGGCAAAGCTTGTTCTCATAGCTGAAGATGTGGATCCACCAGAAATTGTGGCTCATCTGCCGCTTCTTTGTGAAGAAAGGAAAATACCTTATGTTTATGTTCCAAGCAAGGCTAGATTAGGTAAGGCAGCAGGAATAGATGTTGCCGCAGCGTCAGCATGTATAATAGATCCCGGAGATGCAGCAGAACTTGTCAAGGAAATAATAGCTGAGATCGAGAAAATAAAGTCGGGCGCAACGACGAGTAAAGAGGCTGGAAAGTAGTTTTGAAGCATGGCACCAGCTATAGCAAAACATAAATTTCACAATCTTTTATGTAGATTGGTAAGGTGATGAAATGAGCAGCGAAGGTGAAGCAACTCCTGCCGAGGTCATACAAATAATTGGTAGAACTGGTGTTACTGGAGAGGTCATCCAAGTGAGAGTGCGCATACTTGAGGGAAGAGATAAGGGGAGAATTTTGACTAGAAACGTGAAGGGACCAGTTAGATTAGGGGACATATTAATGCTAAGAGAGACCGAGAGGGAAGCTAGAAAACTTACTCCAAGATGAGGTGTTGGCTTTGAGCTTGAGAGTAAAGCGCTGCAGTTTTTGTGGTTCCGAAATTCCAAGGGGATGTGGCATAATATATGTTAAGTCGGATGGAACAGTATTGTATTTCTGTTCAAGCAAGTGTAAAAGAAGCATGATTGTTCTTAAGAGAAAGCCACATAAGGTCAAGTGGGTTAGAAAGTCTCTAAAAAGTATGAAAAGCAAATAATGTGGAGGGCGCTGTTTGGGAGGGAATGTTGAGCGTACTCTCATAATAATAAAGCCTGATGGTGTTGTTAGGGGTCTTATAGGAGAAATTCTGAGTAGATTTGAAAAAAGAGGACTTAAAATTGTTGGTTTAAAAATGAAGTGGCTAACTAGAGAGGAGGCTGAGAAGCTATATGCTATTCATAAGGGCAAACGCTTCTTTGAAGATCTCATAAGCTATGTAACGTCATCTCCCATTGTGGCTGCAGTTATTGAGGGTAAAAATGCAATTTCAGTTGTGAGGAAAATGATTGGAGCAACTAATGCTGCTGAGGCTATACCAGGAACTATTAGAGGAGACTATGCACTGGATGTTAGTAGAAATGTTATTCATGCTGCTGATTCCCCAGAGAATGCAATTAGAGAGCTTTCTATAATTTTCAATCAAAATGAGATATACGAGTATGAAAGAACTGACGAAAAATGGGTCTAATGGACTTCCCATTGAACTCAATTAAGGGTTAAGAAATACTTAAGATTGAGTGTTCAAGCTATTAATTGGCGTTTGTGAACCTAGTGCGGAGAGTGATATCAATGGAATTGAGAAGATTGAGGCAGCCAATAGTATGCGTATTAGGCCATGTTGATGTTGGCAAAACCGCTCTTCTAGATAAGATCAGAGGTACAGCAGTAATGTTAAGAGAGCCTGGAACTATGACTCAGCATATTGGTGCAAGCTTCATACCTTGGAGTACATTGAAAAAGATATGTGGTCCCTTACTCAGGCTCATTAAGGCTGAAATAGAGATTCCTGGCCTTTTATTCATAGATACTCCTGGTCATGAAGCCTTTGTGAACTTGAGGAGGCGTGGCGGCTCCATAGCTGATATAGCTATCTTAGTTATTGATGTTACGGAAGGTTTTGAAAATCAAACTTACGAATCAATAGAGATATTACGTGCAAGAAAAACGCCATTTCTAGTTGCCGCGAACAAGATAGACAAGATCCCGGGATGGAAGCCTATTGAAAATGCACCTTTCCTTGAAAGCATAAAGAGGCAATCGGATCTTGTAGTTAAGCGCCTAGATGAATTAATTCAAAACATTATCTATGAGTTCTATAAGCTTGGTTTTAGAGCTGATAGATTTGATAGAATCAAGGATTTTGCTAGAACAATTGCGATAGTTCCGACAAGTGCTAAAACTGGTGAGGGGATTCCCGAGCTTTTAATGGTATTGGCCGGCTTAACGCAACGTTTCATGACTGAAAGATTGAAGTTTACTTCAGGGCCTGCTAAAGGCGTAGTTCTGGAGGTAAAAGAGGAGCCAGGTTTGGGGACAACCATTGATGCCATAATTTACGATGGTATAATTAGGCGTGGCGACCTAATTGTTGTAGGTGGCCTTGAAAAACCTATAGTGACTAGAGTTAGAGCATTACTTCTCCCTAAACCACTTGATGAAATGCGTTCACCGGAAGACAGGTTTCTGAATGTGGAGGAGGTTTCGGCGGCTGCTGGAGTGAAAATTGTTGCTCCAAACTTAGAGAATGCAGTTGCTGGTGCTCCTATTGTTGTGGTTGGAGAATTAAGTGAAATAAGTGGTGTGCTTAAGCAGGTTAGTGATGAAGTTTCCAGTTTACGCTTTTCAAGGAAAATTAATGGTGTAATAGTTAAAGCCGATACTCTTGGTTCTCTTGAGGCTCTCACAAATTATCTTGAAAGGCAAAATGTGCCTGTTAGAGCTGCTGATGTAGGTCCAGTATCCAAGAGGGATGTTATTGAAGCCTCAATTGTGCGGGAATCTGATCCCTATAGGGGAGTTATTTTAGCTTTTAACGTTAAGGTGCTCCCGGATGCTGAGGAGGAAGCTAGAAATAGAGGAGTTAAAATTTTCAGGGAAGTGATAATTTACAGGCTTGTAGAAGATTACTTGAAGTGGTATGATAAAATGGTTCTCGAGGAGAGGACTAGGAAGTTTGAAGAATTAATAAAGCCAGCTAAAATAAGAATATTGCCCGGATATGTATTTAGAAGAAGTAATCCTGCAATAGTTGGTGTTGAGGTGCAGGTAGGAAGGATAAGGCCCGGTTATCCTCTCATGAGATCTGATGGAAGGGTTATTGGTGAGATAATGCAGATACAAGATCGGGGGCAGCCGCTGAAAGAAGCAATGGCAGGCCAAAATGTTGCTATTTCGATTAAAGGTAATGTTATGGTGGGAAGACATATAAAGGAGGGGGATACTCTCTACGTAAATGTGCCTGAATATCATATGAGAGTGTTGCTTTCAGAATTTAAGGATTCGCTCTCTGAGGATGAAATTGAGTTGCTAGAAGAGATTAGCGAGATAAGAAGGAGGGCTAGGAGGTAGAAAATGCCTGAATTTAAAGTTGTTGTAAGT
>Ga0190367_1001078_pt1 | contig 16833 bp, 17 predicted proteins | sample 4872181011_MG_FD_171838 | JGI IMG/M metagenome (GOLD analysis project Ga0190367, IMG submission 171838) | Hydrothermal vent microbial mat bacterial communities from Southern Trench, Guaymas Basin, Mexico - 4872-18-10-11_MG | ecosystem: Environmental > Aquatic > Marine > Hydrothermal vents >...
CACCATAATAGAAATCACACGGCGATTTATGTGCATATAACCATTATTCAACACAGCCCTCCGATGTCCTTGAAGCCCCGGGCGGGATTTGAACCCGCGATCTCCGCCTTACCAAGGCGGCGCCTTAACCAGACTAGGCGACCGGGGCGCTCAGGGTTTTATGGGCTTGTCCTGGCTTAAGCTTAGCGTCAGAACCAGGCCTCTAGCGTCGTCTTTCTGGCCGTGGGCTTCTTGGCTGCAGCCCTTATCTTCTCGAGCGCCTTCCTGACGCGGTCTTCTGAGAAGTCTCTCTCGCGGCATAGGAACTCTATGACGCCTTCCTCGTCCGGTTCTCTCCACTCGACCTCGTACTCGTCGGTTACGTCTGGGTTGAGGAATATCTCCCTTATCTCGTCCACGGGGTGTGGGAACTCTACCTTGATGTTCAGGCTCTCCAGAGCTCTCTCCAGAGTCCCGTACTGCTTTATGAGCTTCAGAGCCCTTTTCGGCCCTATGCCCTTGACGCCCTCGGGGTTGAAGTCCGTTCCGACGAGTATAGCGATGTCCACGAGCTGCTTCCTCGTTATGCCGAGCGTCTTGAGCGTCTCCTCGAGGTCTATGACCTCAGGCTGAATCTTTACGTACAAGTTCTTCCTCGGAAGCTTCCTCCTACCGGTTATGGAGAGGTTTCTCACAAGCCTCGGAGCTCCGAACAGGAGGGCGTCGAAGTCCTGGCTACCCGCAGCCCACGCCGAGCCCTTCATGGCCATGTACGCGCTTTGGGCCTCTCCCTCGGATGGGGCCTGAACCCACGGTATGCCGAGCAGGGTCAGGAGCCTCTTCGCGTCCTCGACCATGTAGTCCTTCAGCGTGGCTGACATCTGGGCGTACCTCCTGGCGGTCTCGACATCTCCGGCCTTCAACGCCTCCTCGTACTTGACCAACGCCTCCTCACGCACGCGTTTACGTCTGGCTATCTCGGCCTCTTTGAGGGCTGGAGGAGTCCCGTCGAACACGTATATGGGCTTTATGCCCTTCTCGACGAGGTTCGCCGTCCTGTACAGAAGCCCGCTTAGGTGGCTCGTAACCCTGCCGCTACGGTCTCTGAGAGGCTCGCCCATGCGTCCTCTGATTATGGCGAGGAACTGGTACAGGGCGTTGTAGCAGTCTATGGCTATGACCCTACCGGAGAGGCTTTCGAGCGTGACCTGCTTCGCCGGGACTATGTCCCGGAGCTGTACCCCCATCAGACACCCCTAAGCTCAACAATCCTACGGTCCTTTATAAGAGGTGAGACGGTTACGACGCCTTGAACCTCCAGCCTCATCAAGATCTTCCTGAACTCTCTCTCGTCCACTTCCCCGTAGAGCTCCTTGAGGGCTTCGTAGAGTTCCTTATCCGTCATCGAGCCTTTCTGGCTGAGAATCTCCACGATGGTCGATTCGAGCAGTATCTTCCTCAAGGTTCCCCAACTACGCTATTATGGCTGGAGGCTTCTCTATGCCAGCCCTCATCTTCTGGAACGTCTTGGCGAGGTCCTCGTACCACTTTATCATCTCAGGCGTTAGAGAGGGCCCCACCTTCTTGAGAGCCTCCTCGAAGTCCTCCTTCGTAACATGCTTGGCGTTTATGTCCTTCCTCAAAGCGTTCATAGCCGCCTCACGGCACACCGTCTCCAAGTCGGCTCCAGAGTAGCCCTCAGTCCTCTTCGCAATCTCCCTAAGGTCCACGTCCTCAGCCAGAGGCATGTTCCTCGTGTGTATCTTCAGTATCTGGAACCTCGCCTCCTCGTCGGGCGGAGGGACGTATATGATCCTGTCCATCCTCCCAGGCCTGAGCACGGCCGGGTCTATTATGTCAGGCCTGTTCGTGGCTCCGATGACGACGACGTTCTCCAGCGCGACCAGCCCGTCCATCTCGGTCAGGAGCTGGCTTATCACCCTCTCAGTCACCATGGAGTCGCCTATGCCCATGCCCCTCCTCGGCACTATGGCGTCGAACTCGTCGAAGAATATGATACTCGGGGCCGCCATACGGCCTTTCCTGAAGACCTCCCTGATAGCCTTCTCAGACTCCCCAACCCACTTGCTGTATATCTCGGGACCCTTTATGGCTATGAAGTTCGCCTCGCTCTCCGTGGCCACGGCTCTAGCCAACAGCGTCTTACCGCAGCCAGGAGGACCGTACAGCAGTATGCCCCTCGGAGGCCTTATGCCCATCCTCTTGAAGGCGTCGGGATACTTCAGAGGCCACTCAACAGCCTCCTTGAGCTGCTGCTTAACCTCCTCCAACCCACCTATGTCGTCCCAGTGTACGGTAGGCGTCTCGACGTACACCTCCCTCATCGCCGTCGGCGTGATCTCCTTGTACGCGTTCATGAAGTCCTCCATCGTCACGACCATCTGCTCCAGCACTTCATGCGGTATGCGCTTCTCCTCCAGGTCTATCTTAGGCAGGTACCTCCTCAGAGCCTTCATAGCCGCCTCCCTGCAGAGCGCAGCCAGGTCGGCCCCAGTGTAGCCGTGCGTTATCTCCGCCAGCTTCTTCAGGTCCACGTCGTCCGCCAAAGGCATGCCTCTGGTGTGTATCTGGAGTATCTCGAACCTACCCTGTTTGTCGGGTATGCCTATCTCTATCTCCCTGTCGAACCTGCCGGGTCTCCTGAGAGCTGGGTCGAGGGCTTCAGGCCTGTTCGTGGCTGCGATGACTATGACGTTCCCACGTCCCTTCAAGCCGTCCATCAGGGCTAGGAGCTGTGCTACGACCCTACGCTCGACTTCGCCTGTGACCTCGCTCCTCTTGGGGGCTATGGCGTCTATCTCGTCTATGAATATGATACTCGGAGCGTTCTTCTCAGCCTCCATGAATATGTTCCTCAGCCTAGCCTCAGACTCCCCGTAGAACTTCGACATGATCTCGGGGCCGTTTATGGCGTAGAAGTTCGCCTCGCTCTCGTTCGCAACAGCCCTAGCCAACAGGGTCTTACCGCAGCCAGGAGGACCGTAGAGGAGGACGCCCTTAGGCGGGTCTATGCCAAGCCTCCTGAAAACCTCCGGGTGCCTGAGTGGGAGTTCCACCATCTCACGTATCCTCTGGATGGCCTCGTGTAGCCCTCCTATGTCTTCATACGTGGTACGGGTTGTAACCTCTATCTCGGGGACGGGCTCGCTGAGGACGCTTATCTCCGTGTCGTGGGTCACCCTCACGATTCCCATCGGCCTCGTCTTGACTACGAGGAACGGTATGGAGTGGCCGAGCATCATTATCAGCACGGTGTCCCCCTTGACGAGTGGGCGGTCGATGAGTCTGTCCTTCACGAACCTTATGAAGTCCCTGTCCACGCTTATTCTGATGTCCACCGGGGCGAGCTTGACGTAGCTGGCCTCCTTGGCCTCCGCCTTCCTGACCTTCACGTAGTCGTTCAGGCTCGCCCCACAGTTCTTCCTTATCCAACCGTCTATCCTGATTATGTCAAGACCCCTGTCCTCGGGGTAGGCTGGCCAAACCCTGGCGGCGGTCTTACGTTTACCCTCTATCTCGATTATGTCTCCGACCGTTACGCCTATCTCATCCATGACCCGGGAGTCTATCCTAGCGATTCCTCTACCCACATCCCTCTGCTGCCTTGCCTCCGCAACCCTCAGCTGTACCTCCTTCACAGAATTCCCCCCGCCAACTCCATTAGTTGAGAGGGACCGAGCGATATAAACGTTGGCATGAACACTGTCTGAAATACTCCCTAAACGGGCTGCTAAATTACTCCAGTAACTTTGGCAAGCCTCTCCGCAGCTCCTTTAGTTAGTCCCCCCTCACCAAGAATGGTGTACCTTTCAGGTCTTATCTTATGGGCTATTGTAAGGGCCTTCACAACCAGCTCAGGCGGAACGCCCAGCTCCTTGGCCGTCGTGGGGGCTCCAACCGTCTTCAGCTTATCCCTTATCTCGACCCAGTCAAGGTCGTGGAGGTAGGCCATCATTATCGTCCCGACGCCGCACCTCTCACCGTGGAGGCACTTTATACCTGGGTCCAGGAGTTCCAGGGCGTGGCTGAACATGTGCTCGGAGCCGCTGCACGGCCTGCTGCTTCCGGCTATGCACATGGCCGCCCCGCAGCTTATCAGCGCTTCCAACAGCGTCCTTATGCCCTCGGAAACTCCGTCCCTTATCAGGCTGACGTTCTCCATGACAAGCTTGGCGCTCATCAGCGCAAGGCTGGCCGCATACTCGCCGTAGTATTCGTCCTTAACCTTGTGTGCGAGTTTCCAATCCCTCACCGAAACACACTTGGCTATCACGTCGCCGCATCCACTGGCCAAGAACCTCCTCGGGGCGCTGGATATGACATTCACGTCGGCTATTATCGCAAGCGGTGTCTGGGCTCTTATGGAGTGGGGCTTGTCCAAACCTTTGACGACGGCCATCGGGCTGGCTATGCCGTCGTGGGAGGCTGAGGTGGGGACGCTTATGAACGGGACCTGGGCCCTGTAGGAGGCGAGCTTGGCCACGTCTATGACTTTTCCACCACCTACTCCCACGACCACCTCGGCGTCGAGCCGGCTTATGTGGTTTATCACCTCATTTACGTCCTCTACGTCACCTCTGTTGACGATCGAGTGTTCAGCGTATATTCCCGAATCCATCAGAATCTTTATGACCCTCCCCCCTGCGACCTCGTACGTCTTAGCCCCCGAGACGACGAGCGCCTTCTCGAACCCGAAGTCCATGCAACAGTCTCCCACGGCAGGTAGGATGTCTTCTCCGACGAGGACGAGTCTCGGAAGCTCTATCCTGTGAACCCTTGTCAGGTTGGCTGACATTTATTATCGTGTTGGTTAGGGCTGAATTAAAGCTTTAACGTTTCCGTGTTCTGAAGAAAAGCTTTTAACGTGGGGTTGGGCTAAACTTAATGACTTCTCCCTACCGGGGAACTTCAGGTGAGTGTAGGTTTGACAAGCTATCCAGGTTTACTCAAGGGGACTACAACGATAGGAGTAGTCTGCCGTGACGGAGTAGTCCTCTCCACCGACACCAGAGCCACCATGGGGTACTTCGTGGCCCACAAGAAGGCGAAGAAGCTTTACAAGATAGACGAACACCTCGCCATGACGATAGCCGGAGCCGTGGCCGACGCCCAGAGGGTTGTGGACATCCTTTCCGCCTACGCCAACATGTACAAGCTCACGTACGGGAGGCCTATGCCCGTCTCAGCGGCTGCGAGGCTCGTGGCAAACATACTGTTCGAGAACAGGAGGTCTACACTCCTCGTCAGCACGATAATCGCAGGTGTGGACGACGAGGGGCCGAGGATATTCCAGATAGACCCGTTCGGAAGCCTCACCGAGGAGAAGTGTGTGTCCACGGGCTCCGGCTCCCCGATAGCGTACGGCGTCCTTGAAGACGGTTACAGGGAGGGGGCGTCTGTCAAGGAGATGCTTCCGGTGGTCGTGGAGGCAATATCGTCGGCTATGAAGAGGGACGTAGCGAGTGGGGACGACTTCGACGTGGCTGTGATAACGAGGGAGGGGTTTAGGGAGTTAACCCGTGAGGAAAAGGACGCCTTATTGAAGAGGGGAAGGGAATAAAGGTCATGCAGAGGCGTATCGAGAAGCCGTACGAGGAAATCAGGAACTGCATACTGGAGAACATCCCGAGCGGGATAGGCATAACCAGGATAGAGTATGAAGGCCCACGCATAGCCATATACACCAAGAAGCCGGAGGTCCTGCTGGGCCAGAGCTACGTCGTCGCTGACATAGCGGGCATGATAAAGAAGCGCATAGTCGTCAGGGCGGATCCGTCCGTCAGGCTGCCCGAGGAGGAGGCTGAGAGGAGGATCAAGGAGATAATACCGAAGGAAGCTGGAATCTCAGCCATATTCTTCGACCCTGCCACGGGCGAGGTCACGATAGAGGCTAAGAAGCCCAGCCTGGCGCTCGGTAAGGAGGGAGCCAACGTGCAGGAGATCATCAAAGCCACGAGGTGGAGCCCCAAGATAGTCAAGGCCTCCCCGATTCCGTCCAAGACGATAACCCAGATCAGACACTACATGTGCTCCATGAGCCGTGAGAGGGAGCGCATAATGAGGGAGGTCGGGGAGGCCGTGTTCAGGACGCCCGTGATCGAGACGAAGAACGTCAGGGTGACGTTCCTCGGCGGGAGCATGGAGGTGGGCAGGTCAGCCATACTCGTCCAGACCGACGAGAGCTCGGTGCTCCTGGACTGCGGTGTGAACCCAGCCTCCACGAACCCGAGGGACGGCTTCCCCCGGCTGAACGTTCCCGAGTTCGACTTGGACAGGCTGGACGCAGTCGTCATAACGCACGCACACCTGGACCACTCCGGGTTCCTGCCGTTCCTGTACAAGTATGGGTACGACGGGCCTGTCTACTGTTCGATGCCGACGCTGAGCCTGATGACGTTGCTCCAACTCGACTACCTCCAGGTTTTGGAGAGCGAGGGTAGGGTGACGCCGTACAGCAAGGCTGACATAAGGGACGCCGTGCTCCATGCGATAACGCTGAGGTTCAACGAGGTTACGGACATAGCTCCAGACATAAGGCTGACGCTGCACAACGCTGGCCACATACTCGGCTCCTCGATAGTCCACCTCCACATAGGCAGGGGCCTCCACAACATCGTGTACACGGGCGACTTCAAGTTCGGCTACACACGCCTCCTCAGACCCGCCGCCTCGACCTTCCCGAGGGTTGAGACACTGATAATGGAGAGCACCTACGGAGCCCCGGAGGATGTGATGCCCCCGAGGAAGAGCGTCGAGGAGGAGTTCGCCAGGGTGGTTAACCAGACGCTCAAGGACGGGGGTAAGGTTCTGATACCCGTCCCGGCGGTGGGCAGGGCCCAGGAGATAATGGTGGTGCTCGACGAGTACATGAGGCGTGGCGAGATAGCGGAGGTTCCCGTGTACGTCGAGGGGATGATAGAGGAGGCCAACGGGATACACATGGCCTACCCGACGTACCTGTCGCAGGAACTGAAGAACAAGATACTCTACGAGGATCAGAACCCCTTCGAGTCTGAGTACTTCGTGTTCGTGAAACAGCCCGACCAGAGGTTTGAGATAGTCGAAGGAGGGCCATGTGTCATACTGGCCACGTCGGGCATGATGGTCGGCGGACCCGTCTTGGATTACTTCAGGCAGCTTGCCCCCGACAAGAGGAACACGCTGCTGTTCGTGACCTACCAGGTTAACGGGTCGCTCGGCAGGAGGATCCAGTCGGGGCTGAGGCAGGTTTCGATGGTCAACTCGGAGGGTAGGGTTGAGGTGGTGGACGTGAACATGAGGGTCGAGACGGTTGAGGGGTTCACCGGCCACTCGGACAGGGCTCAGCTGATAAACTACGTCAGGAAGATAAGCCCCACTCCGAGGCGTGTGATACTCTGCCACGGGGAGCCGAGGAAGTGTCTGAACATGGCGATGACGATATCGAGGATGATGAAGCTTACGTGTAGGGCTCCGAGCAACCTCGAGTCCATAAGGCTTGTTTAGCCCTCACCCTGACCCTGTCCACGCCATATCTTCACGGTCGGCGGTGTGAGGACTATACGTTCCTCACCGAGTCTAGCTATGTCGCCCCCTATCATCGACATGTACTCGCTGAGCTCCCCCACGGCTCGCTTAACCTCCTCGACACTCTTCCTGGCGAGGGGGGAGACGTTTGATATGACTATGTTCCCAGCCCTGACCTCAGCCTTTATGACATCCACATCATCGTAGCTCCTCAGGGGAATCGCCTTCACGTATATCTCCCTGGTGGGCTTGGCCGGAGCCTGCTTCCTGGGCCTGAGTATGGAATCGAGCACCTTCTTCAAACCTGACCCGGTAGGCTGTTTGGCGCTCAACCCAAAACCCTCTTAAAACCGTCATTAACACTCTTAACCGTAACATATATTTAGTTTTTGGTGTGGGCTTTGGTTAGAAAACGCGTGAGAATAGTCAGAAGACACCTCCTGAGGGCGAGGGAAGCCCAGAGCCTCATGCGGAGGGCTAGGGAAGAGCTTGGGGCGGAGCTGGAGGCGAAGGCGAAGGGCAGCGTGGAGCTGATAGAGTTCGACGACACGACCAAGCTGTACAGGGTGCTGGGGAGGCCTGTCCTCCTGGAGGTTGGAGGACGCCTCATGCCGACCCTGAAGGCCGTAGAGGTCTTAGAGAAGCTTCCGAGGGTTGTCGTGGACATGGGGGCTGTACCCCACATATGCAACGGCGCCGACGTCATGGCGCCCGGCGTTGTCGAGGTCGTGGGGGAGTTCGGTGAGGGGGACGTGGTGGCCGTGGTGGATGAGAGACACGGGAAGTTCATAGCCGTCGGTTTGGCCTTGAAGCCTTCCCAGGAGATGAGGGCCATGCGGAAGGGCAGGGTGGTCGAGAACGTACACTACGTCGGAGACGGGGTGTGGAAGAGCCTACAAGCCCTTTAGGACCTGTTCTCCGTAGACCTCCCTGACGAGCCTGAGAACCCTCGGAGCCTTCCTTCTAACCTCCTCCTCCGAGACCGTGTGGGCCATCGGACACCGGGCGTCCACGCCGACTCCATACCCCTCTATGAACACAACGGGGTAGAGCCTACACCCCTCAGGCCTGAGCTCGTAGACCCTACACGCCCTGCGGTCCCGGTCGTAGAAGTAGCAGTACCCGTCCACGTTCCTAAGCCTGACTACACGCCCATCCCTGACCGTGAATTCCTCGGGGTCGTAGCCGGCCTCCGCAAGCCTACGTACATCACGTTCGGTCAGGGGCATCCTCGTGTCCCTGCAACACTCACCACACCTCGAACACCTCAACCCGGCGGCACCTCTCTGGAACCCGTCATGTATCTGGTCTGGGTGAGACATATACGTTGCCCGACGGATTGGACGTTGATGAAGGTCTACGTCCTCAGGCTCAGCCACAGACCTGCGAGGGACCTGAGGCTGACCATGCACGTGTTCCTGGCGGCCAGGGCGTTCGGGGCTGACGGCGTCCTGTACTCCGGGATCAGGGACAGAGGCCTCGAAGAGCGTATGAGAAGGGTTGTCGAAGAGTGGGGTGGGCCTTTCACGGTCGAGTACGTGGAGGATTGGCGTAGAGCCATCCGTTCTTGGGATGGAGACAGGGTACACCTAACGATGTACGGCCTGCCCATACAGGAGGTCATAGGGGAGATCAGGAAGAGCCCGAGGGACAAGCTGGTCATAGTCGGAGGCGAGAAGGTTCCGGGGGAGGTGTACGACATGGCGGACTGGAACGTGGCCGTGACCAACCAACCCCACTCAGAGGTCAGCGCCCTGGCCGTGTTCCTCCACGAGCTCTTCAGGGGTCGGGAGCTCCTCAAGAGGTTTGAGGACGCGAAGCTGAAGGTCGTTCCGCAGAGGAGGGGCAAGAAGGTTGTCAGGGTTGGGGAGAAGGCTTAAGGCCTACGAAGACCATAAAAAATTAGCGTTGAACGGGAAGCCTGAAACACCCGCTGACTCGCTCAGGTTCGTCGCCGAGATGCTCTGCGGAGAAGACGGCGTAAGGGTGATTGACGCACTTCTCGAAGGAGGCGAGATGACGGCTGAGGAAATCTCCACAAAGGCCGGGATGGACCTGAACACGGTCAGGAGGATACTGTACAGGCTGCATGACCATGCGCTGGTGGCCTCCAGGAGCGAGAGGGACGAGGAGACAGGCTGGTTCATATACAAGTGGGTTCCCCAGCCTACCTTCGTGAGCGCGTTCATAAAGAGCGTCAAGAAAGATGTCCTCAAGAGGCTTAGGGCTAGGCTAAGGTACGAGAGGAGCCACGTGTTCTTCCACTGCGGTACGGGAGACCCTCCGATACCCTTCGAGGAGGCCGTCGAGCTCATGTTCAGGTGTCCGAGATGCGGTGGGGAGCTTAAGGCGTTCGACAACGCGAAGATAATAGAGGTCCTCGAAGAGAAGATACGCATGCTCGAAGACTGCTAACCCCCCGGGGCTCCGGTGAACCCCCATGGAAGACCTGAACACCTTGAAGGAGAAGGCCGTCCAGATACTTGCGGAGGTCGGTTGTCCGAGCAACGTCATAAGACACTGCATGTGCGTCAGGGATGTGGCTCTCGACTTGGCTGAGAGACTTGTCGAGAAGGGTTACGAGCTCAACGTGTTGCTGGTGGAGGTGGGAGCCCTCCTCCATGACATAGGGAGGTCTGTGACGCATGGTGTGGAGCACGGGGTGGTCGGGGCTAAGATAGCCAGGGACCTCGGGCTTCCGGAGGAGGTTGTTAGGATAATCGAGAGGCATGTTGGGGCTGGGATAACGAGGGAGGAGGCTGAGCGTATAGGCCTGCCGCCTGGGGAGTACGTTCCGGAGACGTTGGAGGAGAAGGTTGTGTGCTACGCCGACAAGCTTGTCAGCGGTTGTAGGAGGGCTGGGATAGAGGCGACCATAAGGGATTTCTCGAAGAAGCTGGGTGAAGACCACCCGGCTGTGAGGAGGCTGATGGAGTTCCACAGGGAGATGGAGGCCCTACTCGATGATTGTTGAGACTCTGTCGGAGAAGGTGTACGGCCCCAACAGGGACAGGGCGCTGATAAGCCTGAAGTTCTCCCTCGAGAGGGCGTTCGAGGGCCTCGAAGTGTCCGTGGTGGAAGTGCAAGCGGACGGGGAGGGCTGGGTGTCCGTCTCCCTGGACGGCGAGGATGTGGAGGTGGCGGTCGAGTACGTCACGAGGCTGTACGGGAAGGCTCTCAGGAGGGGGGAGGCGTCCAAGCTCTCGGAGGTGAGGGGCAGGCTCTCCAGGATAAGCCCAGAGGGCCTGACCGTAGACGTAGGTCCAGGAGGCCTGAAGGCGTTCGTACCGTGGGAGTGGCTGAGGATACAGCTTTCACCGAACGCCGAGACGGTCCAAGACGCAGCGGAGACGTTCTGCATGGTCGAGAACATCCCGGTGTACGTGAAGATACTCGACCCGAGCGTCGAGCCCATGGAGGCCAAGCTTTCTGAGAGGCAGGTCAGGCTCTACGCTTCCTGGACAAAGTCAGGGCTGGACAGGGTTGTCGTGACCTCTACGACCAGGAGCAGGCTGAAGAAGGCCCTGAAGGCCTCCGGGCTCATCAGGAACGTTGTGAGCATAGAGCAACTCGGCGTCCTCGAACACGCAGTTCCATGCAAACTGGCCTCGGACCCCATGAGGGTGGCGGAGACGATAGTCAAACGCATACCCGAGTCGACCGTCTCCTTGTTCGACCCTGAGAAAGCTAGGGAGAAGATGGGCTCACGCCTCATGTACCCGTGAAAAGGCTTTATCAAACCACGCTCGAAATGTGTGTTGGGCCGGTGGTCCAGCGGTAGGACGCCACCCTTACGAGGTGGAGGTCCCCGGTTCGAATCCGGGCCGGCCCACACAAACCATGACTTCTCAGCTAAGGCTTCGGAGTCCCTCACACTCCTGAAGACGAGGGCTACGCTTCTCGAAAGGCCTGTGGAACGGGTTGGGGAGTTCCACCCCTACGGGGCTCCTGAGGCGGTCGCCTGTCCCACAGTCGGACACGAAGAGCATCTCTCATGGGTCAGGGAGAAAAACCAGGTCAGGCTGAACTTGGCGGTCTACACGGTCTCTAAGATGAGCTTACCTTACGCCTGTGAAGGACGCCTTTCGGGTCTCTGATCAGTATGGCGACGTTCCAGACTATGAGGGCGGCTGTCAGTAACGTGAAGCCGAGTAGGGCTGCGTCTGCTGAGATTTCCAGGAATTCTCCCCCCTCCATCAGGTAGCCCATCAGGTGGTCTACGAACACCATCACCGTCGCTCCCCACAGCATCAGGCTGAGGAACTTCAGCATGTACCTGTCGTTCTCAGCCATCGAGTACCACACCGCCGTGGATACGGCCGCCGAGAACGCGAGTACCAGCAGCCACATACCCGACACCCTCCAAAGTTTTATTAACTTTCATATAAAATTTATTACCGGGAGGTTGGGTAGATGGCCTGCTTCCTCGTACCGATGGCGCTGGCTATCGTGACAACGACCCTACAGAAGGCTGCGGGAAAACTGGCTGAGAAGATCAAGCTCGGCTTCCTCAACGCCATGCTCTGGGGAGGCGTCATACTGCTGGCAATCGAACACGTCTGGCACGGAGAGGTGGTTCCCTGGCCCCCCTTCCTGACGGCCATGAGCAACCCGGCGGACATACCGGTGATGCTGCACGAGATGGCGACGGTAGGGACGGCCATGTCGGCTGTTTCGGTGGCTACGTGGGCCGGCTTCCTTGCCATAAGCCAGGCAATGCCGAGGATAATCGCTGCGAAGGAGCTTAAGCCGGAGTTTGACAGAGAATCTGTGCCCTGACGCAACACCTTTTTCAATTTTTCTGAATTTCACGTCGTCATAGAAACGATGATCAACTTTCTGAGGAACACGCTGGCTTTGGTGCGGGGGGTGGGATTCGAACCCACGAAGGCCTAACGCCAGCAGGGCCTGAGCCTGCCCCCTTCGACCTCTCGGGAACCCCCGCCAATCCATCCTAAACGACAAGCTCCCTTATGAAAGTAGCGTTCACAGAACCGTTTATTGGGGCGGTTGCCGCATACTGGTTTGATGAAGGTTGTCGTATCGTTGGGAGGCTCCCTCCTGACGAGGGAGCTGACCCCCGAGAACTTCATGAAGTACGCCGAGGTCCTTAAGAGGCTCAGACGAAGCGGACACAGGCTCGTCGTCGTCTGCGGAGGGGGGTCCACCGCCAGGCTCTACCAGCGTATCGTCAAGGCTCTGGGCGGAGACGAGGAGCTCCAGGACCGGGTAGGCATACTCGCAACCCACATGAACGCCATGACCCTCATAGCAGCCTTGGGGGACGAGGCCCACAGAGAGGTTCTGAGGACTGTGGATGAGGTCGTGGAGAACTTCGGAGAAAAGATACTCGTCTGCGGAGGCGACAAGCCTGGATGCTCCACAGACTACGACGCAGCCCTGTTCGCAGAGGCCCTTGACGCCGACTTGCTCGTCAACGCCACGGACGTCGACGGCGTCTACACGGCCGACCCGAGGAAGGATCCGGAGGCTGTGAAGGTCGACGTGCTCACGTACGATGAGTTGGAGGAAATCCTGTCCAAGAACGTCCAGGCTCCGGGGGAGTATGGGCTGTTCGACTTGAAAGCGGTCGAGGTTCTCAGGAGGTCTGGGGTTAGGCTCGTCGTGGTGGATGGGAGGGACCCGGAGGAGATAGTCAGGGCCGTTGAGGGTGGACACGGAGGCTCCGAGGTTCACGGCTGAGCTTTTCGATAAAACAAATATATGGTTCGACTCGGGCTATTCTTGGGTTTAAGGATGGGTCAGGCTGGGAAAGGCGTCTCGATGTACAGGTTTAGGAAGATGATAAAGGAGCTTGAGTCAAAGGAGGGTAGGGGAACCGAACTCATCTCGCTCTACGTCCCCCCCGGCAGGCCGATAAGCGACGTGATGAACTACCTCAGGCAGGAGTACGGGACGGCTGCTAACATAAAGTCGAAGACGACGAGGAAGAACGTTCAGTCAGCCCTCGTGAAGGTCATGGAGAGGCTCAAGCTGTTCAAGAAGGTTCCGGAGACGGGCTTAGCCATATTCTGCGGAGCCATCGCCGGGGAGAGGCCCGGAGACGAGAGGATGGAGATACACGTCGTCATACCTCCGGAGCCCATAAACACGTTCCTGTACCGATGCGACAGCAGGTTCCACGTGGAGATCCTGAAGGAGATGATCAAGGGACGTGGGACGTACGGCATACTCCTCGTGGACACCAGCGAGGCCACCTACGCTCTTCTGAAGGGTAGGACGCTGAACGTCGTCAAGAGGATAACGTCAGGGATACCCGGGAAACACAGGGCTGGAGGCCAGTCCGCCAGGAGGTTCGAACGGTACAGGGAGATGCGCATCCAAGAGTTCTTCAGACGCGTCGGGGAGAAGGCCAACGAGATATTCCTCTCAGTCCCAGACCTGAAGGGCATAATCGTAGGCGGGCCGGGGTACACGAAGAGGGACTTCCTGAAGGGCGACTACCTACACTACGAGCTCGCCCAGAAGGTCATAGGCGTCATAGACACATCGTACACGGACGAGGAGGGGCTGGATGAGCTCATATCCAAGGCCTCCCAAATCCTCAAGGGTGTGAGGTACGCCGAGGAGAAGAAGCTCGTCCAAGAGTTCCTCTACCACGTCGGCCACGAGACGGGTATGGCCGTGTACGGGGAGCGAGACGTCGTGTCGGCGTTGAAGGAAGGCCTCGTTAAAACGCTGCTCATATCCGAAGGTCTCAGGAGGGTTGAGGTGAAGGTCAGGTGCAGCAGCTGCGGGTTCGAGCAGGCCAGGTTGATGGACGAGAAGGACGTCCCGGCTTACGAGAGGAGCGTGCTCGAGACGAAGTGTCCCAAGTGTGGGAACGTCTCGCTGTCTGTGGTCGAGAAGGTGGATGTGGCCGAGAAGCTGGTAGACCTCGCTGAGACTCTTGGCGTCGAGGTGGAGATGATATCGCTCAAAACCCAGGAGGGTGTTATGCTCAAGGAGTCGTTCGGCGGGGTCGGGGCGCTGCTCAAGTACCGCAGGGTTTAGGCCTTAACCGTGACGCTGAGTCCCTCGTACTCCTGAACCTCGACCTCCCCACCTTCGCCGGCTTCTACGAAGACTTTCTCGGCCTTTATCGTCCCAGCTATGTCCTCGACGCACTCTCTCAGGACATCCAGCCACTTACCATCCCTGTCGTACACGACGACCCCGGCCACAGGCGAGCTCAGCGGTATCCTCCTCCTCGCCTTCTCGGCCCTTATGGAGGCTATGACGTGGACGACTACGTCCCCCATCCTCTCGGCCTCAGGGTCTATCAGTGTCTCGTCTACCTTAGGCCACTCCGTCAGGTGTATGCTCGGTGCACCCACATGTTCTGCGTAGAGGTTCTGGTATATCTCCTCGGTTATGTGGGGGCAGAACGGAGCCAGCAACTGTAGGATCCTGTACATGGCCGTGTAGAGCGTGTATTGGGCCGCCCTCCTGGACTCCGCTCCGTACTTCTCAGGGCTGTAGAGTCTATGCTTGACGGCCTCGATGTAGTGGTCGCACAGCACATGCCAGACGAACTCCCTTATGGCGTTCAGGGCCACGTTGAACCTGAAGTTCTCCAGAGCCTCGGTCACCTCGGCTGTGAGTCTCTCAAGCTTGGAGAGGAGCCACCTGTCCAGGAGCCTCAGCCTAGGCCTGCCCGACTTGGGGTCGTAGTCCTCCAGCTGTATCCCGGCGAACCGACATGCGTTCCAGAGCTTTATCAGGAACCTCCTCCCGTGTTCGACGTCCTCCCACCGGAATGGTATGTCGAAGCCCGTCGCACCACCACCGGCGGCCCACTGCCTTATGGCGTCTGTGCAGTACTTGGCGAAAACCTCGCTCGCTGGTACGTAGTTTCCGAGGCTCTTGCTCATCTTCCTACCGTCCGCTCCGAGGACGATGCCGTTTATCAAGACCGTCTTGTAGGGAGGCTCGTCGAACAAGGCCAGGTGCCTAACCATCAGGTAGTACGCCCAAGTCCTGATTATGTCCGCCCCAGAGGGGTGTAGATCCGCCGGAAACAGCCTCCTCCAATCCGGTCTGTCAGGCCACCCGGCGTGGACCGCACAGGTTATGGAGGAGTCGAACCATGTGTCCAACACGTCCTTCTCAGGCTCGAACTCCGTCCCACCGCACTTGGGACACTTGCCCACCTTCGGGGGTGTGGTCTTCGGGTCTACGGGTATCTCGTCCTCGCTGGCGAGTATCACCTCGCCGCACTTCTTGCAGTACCATACCGGTATGGGTGTGGCGAACACCCTCTGCCTCGATATGACCCAGTCCCACGTCAGCGACCTCGCCCAGTCGATGAGCCTCCACTTCATGTGGTCCGGAACCCATCGGACCTTCATGGCCTCCTCGACAACCCGGTCGGTTAGGTCGAGTATCCTCATGAACCACTGTTTCTTGACGAGTATCTCGACGGGCGTCTTACACCTCCAGCACACGCCGACGTCCTGCTCTATCGTCTCCACTCTCTCAAGCAACCCCTGTTCTCTGAGGTCCTCGACTATCCGCCTCCTAGCCTCCTCGACCGTCAGCCCTGCGTACCTCCCAGCCGCCTCGGTCATCCTGCCCTTCTCGTCTATGCACTTCACTATCGGTAGCCCACGCCTCATCACGAACTCCACGTCGGCCTTGTCTCCGAACGTGCATATCATCACGACGCCTGTCCCGAACTTCGGGTCTACACTCCTGTCCGCCACTATCTCCACGGGCTTACCGAATATCGGAGTCAAGACCCTCCTACCCACGAGCTCCCTGTACCTATCGTCTTCCGGATGTACGGCCACGGCCACGCACGCCGGTATCAACTCGGGCCGTGTGGTGGCTATAGTCACGTGTCCTCCACCCTCCAGCGGAAACCGGATGTAGTTCAGCTTCCCGGTTCGTTCGACGTGTTCGACCTCTGCGTCGGCTATGGCGGTCTCACACCTCGGACACCAGTTGGTGGGGTGGACGCCTCTGTATATCAGCCCCTTCTTGTACAGGATTATGAACGAGAGCTGCGTCTTCCTCCAGTACGAGGGGTCCATCGTCCTGTACTCGGTCGTCCAGTCTACCGAGCATCCGAGCCTCTTTATGGCGTCCTTCATGACTTGAATATACTTCTCCACCAGCCTCTCACACATCCTCCTGAACTCGCCTGGAGGGACCTCAGACCTCGGGACGCCGAGCTCCTTCTCCACGGCCACTTCGGTCGGAAGGCCGTGGCAGTCCCAGCCCTGCGGGAAGTACACGTTGTACCCGCGCATGCGCTTGTACCTGGCTACGATGTCTATGTACGTCCAGTTGAGGACGTTTCCCATGTGGAACTCGCCGGATGGG
>Ga0190367_1001079_pt1 | contig 16815 bp, 22 predicted proteins | sample 4872181011_MG_FD_171838 | JGI IMG/M metagenome (GOLD analysis project Ga0190367, IMG submission 171838) | Hydrothermal vent microbial mat bacterial communities from Southern Trench, Guaymas Basin, Mexico - 4872-18-10-11_MG | ecosystem: Environmental > Aquatic > Marine > Hydrothermal vents >...
CTGAAGTAAGCTTTTTAAATTCTTACTACTTATAGCTTGCGGAGATGAGTTCAACTGCAATGAAGTCGATGAGCTAAGCGAGGTGGAGCGGTTGAGCAATCCCGACGGAGATTCGATGAATCCGTCGAAGGGCGGAGTAAGTCGGGTCTCCGTCGTAAATGGGGGATGAAGGTTGGTGTGTATTTTTAGGATAAATTTGCACATCTACCAGACCCCAATTATCGTGAGGTAATGCAGAGTATTAAAGGTAATAGGCATGTTAAGATGGTTATTCACGGTAGAGAACGCAATAGGAAGAAGGATAGGAGTACAAGATTGCTAACGTTATCGCAAACACCGCTAAAAAGTTAAATGCAATTGTAGTTCTTGAAAACTTACCTAAACGATGCCCTAAAAACATGATAAGCTACGTAAATGACAAGAAATTAAGGCATAGAATCTATCAAGCTGGTTTTAGAAGTTTGATTAAGGTTATCGAGGAGAAATGTTTAGAGAGGGTGTGAGCGTAGTTAAAGTTGATCCGAGAGGAACGTCATCTACGTGTCCGTTTTGTAATTCTAAGCTGATGAGGGGCAGTGCCCCAAGGCAATTAAAGTGTCCCAAATGCAGCATTGAGATGGGTAGGTATGTGATAGCAGTTCTCAACTTGGAAAAGATTTATTTAACTTTAAAGGGGCACGTGCCGTTTGCCCAAATGCCCGATGAATCCTCTCTGGAGGTAGCTGTGCTACCGATGAAGGAGTGGATGAGGAGAAAGTCCCTACCGTCGACACAATTCGATAATAGTAATAAAATGAGACGGTAGGGTCAAACGGTAACATTTTTAATCTTTATAACGGAATCTGTATGAATGATGAATCAGGCAGGATCTGAGCTCAGGCGATGATGAAGGCTGTACTCACTGAACGATCATGAAGCTCCTCATAGTCACATCGAAGTTGAAAGAGCAGATAGAATTTGGAAAGGCTATAAGGAGGGCTGTTTTAGATGTCTTAGAATGTACGGGATGCGAACTTGATGTAAAACTGTTAACGGATGCGAGGGAAGTCGAGATTAGGGATGATCCCGGATGCATAATACTCATAGCTACGGGCGGTACGGAGAGAACTGTAGCAGAAATAATAGAAGGAATAAGATGTCCCGTAATGCTTTGGTCTATACCCCATCACAATTCATTACCATCGGCGCTGGAGGTGTACTCCAAGTTTAAACACTTACCCATAAAACTATTTTATTCTGACATAAATATCGGCTCTTTCGAGGAAGTTAATAGATTTATTAAAATCTGCAATTCTCTGAAAAAATTGAAGAATTTTAGACTAGGATGTATCGGATGTACGTCGGAGTGGATACTGACTTCAAACAAAAGAGAGCTGGAGGAGTTCGGTGTACATATAGTTGAAATAGATTTAGGCGAGTTTGTAGATGAGATAAAACGTACATGTTTGAGCGGGGACGTATTTAAGGTCATAGAGGGATTTGGAATAGACGTTTCCGATGAGGATTTGAGGATTTCTTTGAAGACGTACATAGCATTAAAGAACATCATTTCGAGGTATAACCTTTCGGCGATAACGGTAAAGTGTTTTGATCTGCTGAAGCATGGAATAACGCCGTGTTTGGGGTTGAGCCTTGTAAACGATGAGGGGATCGTTGCAGGTTGCGAAGGTGATCTACAGGCAGTATTAACGATGATCATAGTTTACCTGATATCGGAAAGACCGTGCTGGATGGCGAATCTGTGTAGATATGATACTGATAGGAATACGATAACTTTAGCCCACTGTACGATTCCAACTCTAATGATAGAAAAATCTAAGTCCTATCTGAAATCTCACATGGAATCAAAGATGGGTGTTGCAATAGATGGATTTCTAGAGAATAGAGATGTTACGTTGGTCAGATTGGGTTATGGAAAAATGGTCATAGCATCTGGGAGGATATTGAAAAGCGGTATGAGGGAAAGTTATCTCTGCAGAACACAGGTTGAGGTTGCTTTAAGGGGTGATGTAGAAGACCTGATATCGAATGTTCTGGGAAATCATCACGTACTTGTATACGGAGATCTGAAATCCGAATTAATAGATTTTTGTAGGTTTAAGGGAATAGAACCGATCGTTATCGGATAGTAATTCCGAGAGAATCTGGATTTTTATCGGTTCAAAAAATCCATCATCCCGCTTCAGAGCCCAAACTGTTCATCATCCAATTGAACTACATCACGATGTGCTTGGGCATTTCCATAATAATCCGTTAAACCCTGTAATAAAACACGAATACGTTGTTTATCTCTACCCTCAAATTCCCTCTAGTTTCACCGTATGCCATCCATCCAGGTTTATCACCGCATATGCACGTTACATCCGGGTAATTCCTCTTACCATCCGACCATGCAACGAGCATTCCACTGGCCACAGCATCCGCTATCTTTTTTGCCTTTTCAAAATCAATATCGATTCCCTCTATATTAATTCTAACGACCCTCATAACATCCTATATACCTAGAGATACATAGAGTTAATGTGTTCAGTTCTCTCGAATTCATGGCTAACACTCCAAATTATATAAAGCTTGCATTTAAATATCTCCCTCAGGGCGTTCATCAATTTCGGCTTATTCAACTCTTCCAGGTAAATCGGTATTTGAAAATCAATTCTTTGGAGATTTTCGGCATCTGGTATCATTCTGAATTCAGCGTTTCTGAAAAGTAGATCCATCTTCCATTTAAATATTAAATTCTTCTTTTTTTCCTTGGGAAGTGAATGTAAAGCCTTGTAGTGCTTCTCAGACAATACTATTGCACTGGCAACTATTATGAGATCTCTATCCTTGATCTTTATCACATCGCTTATTTGATTGGATCCCGACGGAAACTCAACTATGTAATGCCATTCGGCATTCTCATCCGGTATCTCTGCCTTTAATATTCCCTCTTCTGCAAGCCATTTCTTCACGACATCTTTCATATACAATCAATAACATCTTATTTTAAAGACCTTATTATTCTATACTTAAGATAGATAATTGTATTTTTATTCTCTTTTTATTTTTTTGTGAGTTTCCGACGATAAAAGCATTACCTCCGTTTAAGATAATAGCTATTGACATGTGATAGAAGCTTTAAGCAGTCATTTCAAATTATCTTATCCATACCAGCTATTAAGCTTATTGACATAAATCACAGATCGATCTGTTTAAATCGACTCGAATTTTTCAACCTAACTGGATTTGACTACCGCAAATAATTTAATAAATATATTAATCTAAAATATTAAAATCTGGATTTAAAATGATCGGATGAAATTGTTAAGGTCACGGTTGCTTCAATCGAGATTTAAAATATCTCGATTGGAAAGACACAGATCCTGCAAAAGTTATATATCCTTAACTGTAAATATTCAAAGATATGGAAAACAGGATTAAAGAATTAACAGATCAGATATTTGAACAGTTTAAAAGGTCTGGATTTGATATAAATGTTGATGAAGTTTACAAGAGACTTAAGTTACTCATATACGAGTTTAAAGTACCGGAAAGCGAAGCTATAAGGACTATTAAAAACTGGCTTATGAAAGAACTCGATATACCGCGGGAACAACTCATAATAGAATCACCTATTGTTAAAATAGCCGATATAACAAAAGCTGGCCAGTGGATAAGTTTAAAGGCAAAGGTTGTCCAGCTCTGGGATTCGAACAGTCCAAACGTGTTTCAGGTTGGTCTAATAGGCGACGAAACTGGTATAATCAAGTTTGTCATATGGGCTAAATCGGCGAAGAAGGAGGTGGAAGAGGGTAGGAGTTATCTTTTTAAGAACGTCGTCAGCGATTCTTTTGGAGGTAGATTGCAGGTAAATATAAACAGAAATAGCGAGATAATCGAGATAGATGAGGATATAGAGTTACCTCCGAGGGAGATGGAAGTCATAGGTGCTCTCGTCTCCATACAGCAAAACAGTGGCTTAATTCAGAGGTGCAGTATATGCAAGAGGGTTATGACTAAGGGTATATGCCCAATACACGGAAAGGTTGAGGGCTATGACGATTTAAGAATAAAAGGTGTCTTGGACGATGGCGAAAACTTTTACGAGATAATTCTGAATGAGGATAACATAAGAAAGCTAACGGGAATTGATCTTGAGAGGGCTAAGAGGATGGCATCGGAGAGACTGGACAGAAACTCCGTACTTTCCGAATTAAAGGGTAAGCTTCTTGGTAGATATCTGAGGATAACGGGGACTAGGGGTGGAAGGTATCTGATAGTTAAAGACGTGGATTTCTTGGGAAGAGTTAACAAGGAGGAGATTGAGAGACTTCTGGAGGGGATCACATGAATTTCGTCAGGAGAAGGGAGGTTGCCAGAAGGGTTTTTGCGTACGAGCTGAACAGATCCACTCATAGAATACAGCCGGAAGGTGAGAAGGCCCCCGTTTACGTTCTTACACCTCTCGGAATGAGATGCAACAGGGTTTACATCGTTGGAGCCCTGCTTGATAAGGATGAGATAAAGCCTGATTCGGGAATCTGGAGAATAAGGCTGAGCGATCCGACCGGAGCAGTATTCGGTTACGTAAGCAGATTCCAGCCAGACGCATTGGAATCTCTAATGGAGATTGAGCCTCCGGAGCTAACGGCTGTCATAGGAAAGGTCAGAACGTTTGAAATAAACAACAGGATATTTGTCTCCCTGAGACCGGAATACATAACGGTTGTCGACAGCGAGGTCAGGGATTACTGGATATATGAAACTGCTAAGAAAACGATTGAAAGGATAAGGAATATGGAGAGGAAAGAGGATGAAGACTGCAGGCTTGCTTGGCAGATATACAATCCCGATTTAAACGAGTATAGGCAGATAGTTAGACAGGCACTCATGAGTCTGAAGGAGGAGTACGAGATGATAGTAGAGGAAGAAAAGGAGGAGGAGTTAAAGGAATTTGAGGAGGAATTCGAATTTGAAGAAGAAGAATGGGATTTGAGCGATTTGCTCGGTGAATAATCACAGAACGTTACCGTATCTATCTATTTCTCCGTTTTTTATTCTCGTTGAAGATATAGGTTTTTTATCGCTTGCCAGTATAAAATCAATCCTTACGATCTTTATAGGCCTCTTACCGATCTCAGCTCTTTTTTCATTGATTTTAACTGCATTTGGATGTGTTTCCGGTGATACGACTATGTATTCAAAATCTATTTCAAGGGTTTTTCCGTAGCAGTCATCTATTTTGACAATGTTGGGATTGAATCCGTATCTCTTGATTATATATCTTCTCAAGTTCTCTACCCTTATTTCAAAAGGTAAAACCGATCTGAATCTCTTTCTTGCCATTTCGTCGCTTGTAACTCCGAACATCACATCCCTTCCACCTATCTTAATCGCAACATCTATCAATCTCTTATGACCCTCGTGCAGAGGTTCAAAAGTCCCTCCCACCGCAACTTTCACAACATCCGGTATGGGATTAGAAATAAATATTTATTTTTCATATCTAACCCTATGAAGTATAGATTCGTTGATCACACCGCAGACATTGCATTCGAGGTCTACGGTGGGGATTTGCGTGAACTCATAAAAAATGCCACGATGGCATTCTACAATGCATTTGTTTATACAGATAAGATTAAAGTTGAATATAAAAAAGAAATAGAAGTTGAGGCGGAATCAGAGGATTTACTGCTTTTTAACTGGCTAAATGAACTCCTATTTATATTCGATACGGAGTTTTTTGCAGGAAAAAATGTAGACGTTAACGTATTTGAAGATGATGTGCTCAGAGCGAGAGGTGTTTTAGAAGGTTGTAGGGTAGATTCAAAACTGATTAAAGTAGAGCCAAAAGCTATAACCTTCCACAATTTTAAAGTAGAAAGGAGAAATAACGAATGGTATGGATTCGTTATCATAGATATTTAAAAAAATTTGTGACCTACCCCGCCCTAAACAGTAGTTCCGAAAGTGGAATATTTGGCAACCAGATAAAAATTCAAGGAGTATTTCAAAACTAAATAAAAATCCTCAACCCCATTTAGGTCAACCTAATTGCCAACTTTCGGAACTACTGTGAAGAGCGAGGTTTTGCAAGCAACATTTTTATAAATTCTCGGGCCAATATATATTAATTGATGAATTCGTTAAATACGGAGGAACTAATTAGAGAACTTATAGAGAGAACTGCAGGAGAGGTAGGGATCATAATATGGGAGTTGAAACCAAAAAAGGAGTTTACGGATGAAGAGCTGTCAATAATCCTTGAGCTGGAGATAAATGACGTAAGAAAGGCTCTTTTTGCACTTTACGAAATAGGTCTTGCAGAGTACAGGAGGAAAAGGGATGACGATACTGGATGGATAGAATACTACTGGAAGATAAATTACGATAGGCAGAAAGAAGTCCTTAAAAGGGAACTATTGAAGGCTAAGAAAAAGCTGGAGGAGAAAATAGAGGATGAAAGTTTAAAGATGTACTATATATGCCAGAACGGCTGTATAAAGGTAAGTTATGAACAGGCAATGGAATTAAACTTCATATGCCCTAAATGCGGTGGAGTGCTTGAATATCTCGATTCCAGCATTGCGATAGAGAAGATAAAGGAGGAGATAAAGAAGATTGAAGAGGTCATATCAAATCTCTAATCATTTAGGCTTGACATAACCCCAAGTTTCCAGCGCTCTTCTCAATTCCTTTCCACCTTCCTCCAAACCCCTTTTACTCAACGTAAGATCTATCGCCTCTCTTAAGGCAGTTGCACCTGCCCTTGTCCCATCAGGATGCCCGTGAACTCCTCCCCCAGCCTGTATTATCACGTCTATTCCAAATAGATCTATTATATCCGGGATGAGTCCGGGATGAAGACCTCCGGAGGAAACGGGGAATACGGGTTTTATATGATACCAGCTTGATCTGCAAAGATCAATCAGACTTTTTATCTCACCAACTGCTCCTACCATCTTACCGACACCCGTACCTACGTGGATGTTGTCAACCCCTATGAGCCTTGATATCTTTAATATTACTCCAAAAGATATGCCGTGATCGGGATTCCTTGTAAAAGATGCATGCATTGCCCTGTGTGCATGAATTGCGAGATTAAGGTCTTCGCATTCTTTTCTAATTGTCTGTAATGCTGAGAAGCCGACTGTGATTATGTCGACCATAACAAACTCGTTTCCGTAATCTGAAACCATTTTTGCCCTTTTTATCATTTCTCTGCATTCCGATGTTATGTTTACAAGATAACTCTTTTTTTCTCCAGTTTCATTCTCGACTATATCCCTAATTTTCATAACACTCCTAAGTCTTTTTTCAAATCCTATAAAGCTCTGACCTGTCAGGTTCTCGTCGTCTTTTACAAGATCTATACCGCCCATCCATGCCTCATACGCAACCCTCGAATACTCATCAACATCAAACCCCACCTTGGGTTTTGGAACAGTAGCCGTGATCGGTCTATCCCTTATCCCCAAAATCTTCCTTACACCTTCTATTCCAAATCCCGGTCCTTTGAATGCCCTGACGTACTCCTCAGAGAACTCCACATCCTCCAGTCTAAGATTTTTAATTGCCCTCATACCGAATACGTTACCGGCTATGGAGCTGAGAAGCTGCGGTATATTTCCCAATTCGAACAAATCGATCGGATATGCAATTTTGACGGTTTTGTCTCTTATCTCAAACACCCTCGCCATCAAATCTCTAATCCTTTCTGGAACGTTTGAAAGTTCCGTCCATGTTCCCACAGAGCTCTCCGATGCAACTCTTCCGGCAGCCTCTTCTATGGATATTCCATCCGGTTCAAGTTTAAAAGTACAAATTATATCGCTTCTCTTCGGCCTGTAATCAAGATCTACGAAATCGAGATACTTCATGATCGATTATTCCATCGAATTTAAATATTTCTTATCTCAAATCCCAGCCCCCTTAACATGTTTATCAAATCTCTGTTATTTCCGACGACTATTCTTTTTCCTTTTTTATACTTTTCAGCAATCTCATAAAGTATCCTTATAAGCTTTCTTTTTTCCGCCTTTAACTCCCTTTTTTTAACATATGCAACCATTTTGATCCTGTTCCTAAAATCTTCTGATATGAAAGATCCGTTTGATGCAAAAACAAGTCCTTTTATATGCCCAAACCAGTAGACAACAATTCCCCTACCGAACTCCTTAAAGTAATCGTAATACTGTTTTCTCCAGTATGCTGAGTGAATTCTTATGTCCCCGAACATAGCCTTACTCTCCATCCACTTCACATCTTCCCAGATTGGTTTCATGAGATAGAAATCCGGTGTCTTCTTACATGTTCCTCTCAGCATGCCTTCGACAGAGAATTCAACAGACATCGATTCAAGCCAGTCCATTATTATCCTCTCTCCTATATATCCCTTTACAGTCTGAAATCTGATGGCTACCGGAGAGTACACGTAATCCTTTAAAATCGCATCCAGTACAAGATCTACAAGATCCTGATCGTCCAGTATATCCGGATTCCTCAATGCATTCCTAATCAGTCCACTCGTATATCCAAGAGATTTCAGGAGAAATCTAATCCTTAAAATGGGGGGCAGTCTAAGCCATCTCGGAATTCTTCTGTTTTTATTCCAGTACTCTGCAAGCTCGTTTAACCTCTCAAGATAATAAGTGTATTTCCTCTTGACGTATTCGACTATTCTCTGATTCAGTATGGATGAAAGGGTTGATTTCGGGTATTCAAATTTGTTAAGATCCTTTAGCGATCTAAGACCTCTCCTGATCCTTAAGAACTCCTCGATATCCAGAACTGGACCGGACATGGGTTATGCGTATATCGTTAAAACATCCCCGTCCTCGAGCACATGATCAAGTCCAACCCTCTGCCCCTGATACCTTACCGATCTACCCCAAACCCTCGCATATCTAAAATCCTTAATCATTTCCCTATGAAGCTTCATGCATACATCGGCAACTGTACATCCCTTTCTCATAACAAGCGGCTCGTTGAAATCAGGTTTTTTACCTGGAGGCTTCAGGTATATCCTTATAAAATCGAATTTCTGATATATCCTTTCCACTAAGAGATCAAGGTTTATTCCCTCCTTAGCAGAGATCGGAATTACGTCATCGGGGAGTTCTGGTCTGTAAAGGTCGATTTTATTGACAACAGTTATCGACGGTATGTAAACCCTGTTACCCATAACTGCGTCTATGAGTCTATCGATCGTTATGTCTTCCCTGATTATAACTTCTGCGTTGTGTATCCTGTTTTCCTTCAGTATCTCGACAATTGTTTTCTCACCGATTGAAAGTGGGACTGTTGAATTTATCTTTATACCTCCTCTATCCCTCTTTTTTATGATAACATCTGGAGGTTTCTGATCAAGCCTTATACCAGCCTCATAAAGCTCTTTTTTTATTAGATCTATCTTATCTATATTGAACACATCTGTGACTATTACGATCAAATCGGCATTCCTCACAAAACTTAGAACCTCTCTTCCCCTTCCCCTACCCCTCGAAGCACCCTCAACAAGTCCGGGAACATCCACTATTTGAATTCTGGCACCCTTATACTCAAGCATACCGGGAACAGGTCTTGCAGTTGTAAAGTCGTAATCGGCCACTTCGCTTCTGGCATTGGTTAAAGCGTTTAGAAGTGTTGACTTTCCAACTGAGGGAAATCCTATTAAAAAAACGCTCGCATCTCCCTCTTTTTTTATAGAAAATCCAATTCCCCTAGACTTCTTTTGTCTCTGTCTTTCTAGCTCCTCCTTCAGCTTTGCAAGCTTTGCCTTTAACCTTCCTATGTGGTGTTCCGTAGCTTTGTTGTATGGAGTTCTCCTTATCTCATCCTCAAGTCTTCTGATCTCCTGAGTTAAATCCATCGTTCACAGATAACCTTTAGCTATTTAAAACCCTTTGTTATAGTAAAATCAATAAGATCTTTCAAAATCCAATGTCTATGCTAATATTCATCGGAATGGGATTGTGGGACGAGAGGGATATATCGTGCAAGGGCCTTGAAGTGGCCAAAAAAGCTGACGAGGTTTGCATAGAATTCTATACGTCGAAGCTAATGGGAACAGATCTAAAGAGAATTGAAAGATTTATAGGTAGGAGAATAAGGGTTCTTGAGAGGGGAGATCTCGAGGAGAGATGTGACAGGATAATTGAAACAGCCAGGAACAGGGATGTAGTAATTTTGACGGCAGGAGATCCTATGATAGCTACGACGCATTCTGCATTAAGACTGGAAGCAGAAAAAAAAGGTGTAAGGACAACCATAATTCATTCTGCAAGTATAATCAGTGCAGTATGTGGACTTACTGGTTTACACAACTATAAATTCGGAAAATCAGCAACCATTAGCTGGATTCCATCAAGAACCCCGTTAGATGTGATAAATCAGAATCTGAGCATAAATGCACATACACTGTTATACCTTGATCTCCATCCGAGACCGATGCTTATAAGGGATGGTATAGAGATACTGATGAAGATTGACAGGAGGATAGGAGATCTATTTGGTGTCGGAATTGCAAGGGCTGGCAGTACTAACCCGGATGTGAAATGCGACAGACTTAAGAAGTTAATTGATTACGATTTCGGTGATCCTTTGCACGTGCTCGTTGTGCTTTCAAAAAAACTACATTTCATGGAATTTGAATGCCTAAAGGTATTTGCCGATGCACCCGATGAACTGGAAGAATTAGTTGAATAGTCAATCTTTAATCAGATCTCTTAGATAGATTTTGTGCCTTCCAAGCTTTCCTCCGTAATTTCCTGCGGATATCTTCAGAACTCCATCGACGCTTGCCCCGACCTCAATGCATATCCTCATAGCACTTTTAACCGAATCCAAATCTATACCGTTTATGACTATTTCCGGAATTGCCTTAACGTCTTCAGGAACCCTTGAATCTGGTATTTTGTTCCTTAATAAAGGGCAGTATGGATGGTTTGTCGTAGGTCCTATCTCAGGATACTTTGTTTCGGGTTTAGATCCGGCCGAGCATATATCGAACGGAGTTATTACACCATCGACCTTCTTCAATGCTTCAACGGCTTTTTCACCCACTTCGAGTGCGGATTCCTCGCTTTCACAGAAATACCATATGTTTCCCCCAGCAATCCCGTTTGCATAGCCTATGTATCTCTCGATCAGGAATTCGCCAAACATTATAGGTATAACTATCACATCTCTTCCGAACCTCTTCTCGAACCATTCGTATCCGTCACCGCATCTACCGACGTTTATCTCAGCGTCTATGTAATCATCACCATCTGTCGCGTTGAAAACCCTTGTAGTTGGGACTACGAGGATGCCCTGTCTTATCCTCTTCCCAACCTCCCTCATCAGGAGATCTTTGAAGTTCTTTATCTTCGGAACCCATATCTGAATAATCGCTCCAACCCTTCTATCAGGCGTTTCGTTTGGACTTAGCCATTTCTCAATCCCCGCTTCCGATTCACCGAACACTGTGCATGGTAGTGAGGTTGCTGAATTTACCGCCTTTTCAAGAAGCCACGCGTGCTTCGCTGTAACTATTAATCTGACATATATACCGTCAAATGCCTCGCAGTAGGTATCCTCGACTTCAACACCTCTGAACTCCATAATCAGAATTGATACCTGTAAATAAATTTATCTCGGTGAGAACTTTATGCATGTGACCTACCCCGTCCTAGAGGGGAGCTTCTCCCGTTCCATCCGCTTTCACGGCAGATGACTTCATACGGGAGTTAAGTGCTTGCCCACTGAAGCCAAATCCCATCGGACTCTTTATCCGTTGGGCTATACGTTGTTTATCTCTTTCCCCTTTGGGACATCATAGGAAACATTACATCTTTTTGTAGGAATTAAGAGTATTTAAAGCTACCTCCAGCCAACCCCCTTGCCCATCCCCGCCTTGAAAAGTGATGTTTTGTAAGTAACAATTTTATAACCCCGACTATTACGACTGATAAGAGCAGGGTTAAAAAAGCAATTAGTCTCAGCCAATCGTAATCGCCTATGTAAAGCTTTACGAGTATTTCTCTCAGGATAAATATGGAGGCTACTTCGGCCATTATGTGCAGCCTTATAACCCTGTATTCTAGGTATTCCGTGAATGCCCTTACAAGTTCAACCAGTACGAAGAATGTGAATATCTGGGCAATCAGCTTATCAGGAGATCTTATACTTCCTGACGTTATGACTTCAGGCAGGGATTTGACTATTATGTATGTGTTTATTGCCTAATGAAACAGTTTAGGTTTTAATAGACATTCGTAGACATTTTAGAGCGTTAATACCTCTTAAAGCAATAGCATAAGCTGAAGAAGGATAGAAAAATTTATAAACTTTTCCATCCTCCTTATTTCAAAGGGAATGTGGGAGTGTCGTGGGTGGGAGTCCTAAGGTGATGATGATAAAGGGAGAGGGAACGATGAGCAGAGCGAGATAACCTCTCCATCCTTATCCCGAACCGAGGAAGGGTTACTCCCTACCCCTTGGCATCCCCCAACCCAATGAAGGTGGACGTTCGCTCATCAATGCGGACATCCGCTGAACCCCTAGCAGAACAACCATGATAATCGCCATTATATATATCATTGTATAGTAAGCCTTGTTAAAAATTAAATGCGTTTTATCCTTTTTCATATTCATCCGAAGTACTTTTCGCCCCTTTCTAATGCCCTTGCAATGAGCATTGAAGTACTCTTCAAATCATCTAAATCTATTACCTCTACAGGACTGTGTATGTACCTTGAGGGTATGCTCACGACTCCTGTTGGAATTCCCGATTTTGTAAGATGTATTGCTGTTGCATCCGTTGTTCCCCCTTCCGCAACCTCGAGCTGATACGGTATACCGTACTTTTCGGCCGTCTCAACGAGCCAGTTAAGAACCTTTTTAGAAACTATTATACCCCTGCCCGATGCATCCACAACTGTTATAACGGTACCCTTACCGAGCGATATATCCATATGCGCGGATTCTGCTCCCGGGAAATCTGCAGCTATGCATACATCCACAGCCAGCGCAACATCAGGCTCTATTGCGAATGCAGATACTCTTGCACCCTTCAATCCAACCTCCTCCTGTACTGTTCCGACTGCATATATTGTTGCATCGCTCTCTGTATTCTTAATAGCTTCAATCATAGCAGCAACTCCTACTCTATTATCCAGTGCCTTTCCGCTAACCTTATTTTTACCAATCTTTACGAGTTCTCTGTCCAACGTTATAGGTGTTCCTATTTCGATTCCCATTTCCAGTACCTCATCTCTGGAACTTGCACCGACGTCTATGAACATGTCCCTTATCTCCACTACCTTCTTCCTCTCCTCCTCCTTCATAAGGTGAGGTGGTTTGCATCCTATGACACCGTATATCTTTCCCTTCTTCCCGTGAAGTACTACCCTCTGACCGAGCACTATCTGATCGAACCATCCGCCTATCGGTGCAAATCTTATGAAACCCTTCTCATCTATCTGTTTCACAATGAATCCTATCTCATCTATATGAGCTGTTATCATCTCCTTGAATTCCCTACCGTTCTTTATGCAGATTATATTGCCCAGCTTGTCTACCTTAATCTCATCCACGCAATCCTCCAGTTCCTCTCTTATTATATCCCTAATTTCATCCTCATATCCGCTTATTCCGTGCGCGTTGCTAAGCCTTTTCAGGAGCTCGAACATAGGGTTAAATCTCCTGAATAGCAATAAATCGTTTTTCCATTTAGGCAAACCGAAAAGTTTAAATATATTTAGGGAGTCCTAATTTCGATGAGCCTAAAAGCAAACGTAAAACCACTGGCTCTGCTCGACGAGGGAAGCGAGGGCATAGTTGTCGATGTAATTGGAGGCAGGGGTGCTATGAGGAATCTGCTGGCACTCGGAATCGTACCTGGCATAAAGATTAAGGTTTTGGGGAATAGAGGTGGAACCCTTCTCGTTCTGATAAACGGATCGAAATTTGTAATCGGAAGAGGACTGGCAATGAAGGTGATCGTACATGCTAAGTAGGAGAATTGAAGATTATTTGGAGGCGATATATGAGCTGTGCGATAAAAACGGATTTACAAGGGTTAAGGAGATAGCCAAGAGGTTAAATGTAAAACCGGCAACGGTTTCTGAAATGCTCGAAAAGCTATCGAAGAATGGATTTGTAATATATAAAAAGAGGCTTTACGTAACGTTAACCGATAAAGGAAAGGAGGTTGCGAGATCTGTTAAGGAGAGAAGGGAAATACTTGTGAAGTTCTTAACGACGCTCGGTGTTTCCAAGGATATAGCCGAAGAGGATGCATGCATGATAGAACACGTACTCCATCCAGAAACCGTAAGACAACTCAAGAATTTCGTTAAGTTTATTGAAGAAAGTCCTGTTCTGGAGCCTAAGTGGCTCATACATTTCAGAGAATTTTGCAAAACAGGTGTTCACCCATGCGACAGGGTTAGGCAGAAGGCATGATCAAACAGTAGTCTCATAACAGCATATCATATTTCTTATCCTCTTGATGAATCTCGGACATTCAGAGCATTCGGATGGTAAGATTACAAATCCGTCCTCGGGGCACGTCAAGACTTCTATCGAAACTATTCTGTACCTTGGCATAGTTGGTTTTTGATTGAATATCCTTTCGAACTCCTTTAACGTCAACACGGGCGCAAGCGGATCCTCGAGGTCTATTACAAGCTGAATTGTTCTTATGGGTGTATACCTAATTCTGACAGCTTTATCCAATTTCATCTCTTCCACGCTCTTTCAGAATATCGATCCACGGGTTGTCCTGCATATAAGATGGAAGATCAGATGATACCTCTTCCTTAATAACTACTTCCTGTATCTTCACGCCACTCCTGACGATTTCTCTTATCTGGGATTCAATCCTGTATACAGTTTCCTCGAGAACCTTAAGTCTGCTTAAGATCTCTCTTATTTCCTTTATAACCTCGACGTCCAGCAGAATCTTTGACTTGGATTTCTTAGCGGGCAATATCTCCTTTATCTCCCTTTCATCCAAAACTATCAGCCCTATCTTCATTCTTCTAAGTATCTCGCTATCTATAAGAGTTGCAAAGAGGCTCGGAACTACCATGTATACCTTATCGCATTGATTTCTAAGAGCTGATGTCTCCATTATAAATCTCATCAGCTCATTTTTGTTCTTTAAAGCTTCAACTGGCATGACGTTTATAAATACTGTCTCCTCCCCATCGGTAAATGCGAGGGATGGCTTGAACTCGAGATGTCTGAGTTCATCCTCATCAATCTCCACAAATCCCTTATTCATGAAGTATTCCCTGATTCTCTCAATCCTTTCCACGCCCATATCTACTCACTGAGTTTCAACCAACCTTCCATTCTTTCCCAGCTCCATTCGTATCTGTCAGGAACTGCGTATCCGTAAACTATGCATCCCCTCCACACGCTGTACTTTGGTTCTGATGCCATTTCCACATTAACATCTTCTATTCCGTTTTCCTTTAAAAGAAGCTTTATCTTGGTTACAGAATCTACAGCGGTCGGTTTGAATTCGTCCGGAGCGTTCCACTGGAAGTTTCCTCCTGATAGAAGTATATGTTTGTAGAGATAAGGCTGAAGCTCTATCGGACATCTCTCCGCCGATTCGACTATTGCTTCGCCAAGGTCTATCATACCCCTGAACAGTACATCTCCAACCTTTACATCGCTTGGTCTGGGCATTCCCCTTTTGAAATAACTGTTGAATATTTCATGATTAGGGTTGAATATGTATTCCCCTATTAGAAACCTCGTCCAGGATTCAGATCCCAGATCTATTACTATTCTCGTATTCTTGATTCTAAATCTAACCCTGTACCTGTCTGGATCACTTTTCGCTTCTCTTATAGCCTTTTCAAGGTCCCTTGGTATGAGTCCTATGTTTTCCTTGACCATTGTAACTACGGCTTCCTCCTTGGCAAGATCTCCGTATCCTGCATCCTTCAAGATCTCGCTTGTTAACGTGTTGGCGTCTCCTCCTCCCCTGTTAAGGGCTATGATAGCATTTCTAATCGGATACCTCGATATTGGGCATATCTGCGTATTTCCATGCCCACTTTCGATTACTATACATGTGGGAACCTTATGAGCTATTGCAACGGCCAAAGGCTGGGATATAATGGTAATAGCTCTGATAAGCCTTTCCTCTTCGTTTATTTCTCTGTGTATGTCGAATATCTTCTCATACATGTACTTGGGGGCCACCGCCGAAAGAGCTGCGACGACGTAGAATCCCTTGAATTCTGGATCGACTGGTCTGAACTGCTCAAGCCCGTATCTTGTTAGCTCGTATATAACCTTCCAGGCCTTTCTGTCGTTTAGAGGTATTATACCGTCCTTCATCGGATAAACTAGCCTTGAGCTTAAATCCTCTCTTGCCTCAAGATAAAGAGGTACTTCCTTTCCGACTATTACATCCTTTGTAACCCCTGTAATCCTGTACATTATCGAATCCTTATCCGGGAAGTATCCTCTGTTTTCTACCATCTCAGGCTTCTCTCCGAGCGTTATAGGTCCGTATTTGTAGTAAGATGTTCCGTAATCCTCTCCAAACACATACTTCTTCTTATATCTCTCCTCATTCATAATCTATAAATCGTATTCTTATCTTTTAAAATAATTTTTCAAATCCAGGGAAAAGGGGATTTAAAGGTTTTGTTAGATGCCGTTATAGAGTTCATAGGGATATACTGGAATTAAGTTTTTTAAATTTCGATGTAATTGAAGACATAAATTTGATTGTAAATGTATGTTTTAAGGTAAGATGAGAGAAGTCAGGGATTCCCATGAAAAAGGAGAAAGTCTAATGATATACTCCCCAATAAAAAGAGA
>Ga0190367_1001081_pt1 | contig 16804 bp, 20 predicted proteins | sample 4872181011_MG_FD_171838 | JGI IMG/M metagenome (GOLD analysis project Ga0190367, IMG submission 171838) | Hydrothermal vent microbial mat bacterial communities from Southern Trench, Guaymas Basin, Mexico - 4872-18-10-11_MG | ecosystem: Environmental > Aquatic > Marine > Hydrothermal vents >...
GCCTTGAAGACCTTCAAGCTAGAAGAATACAGGGATGTATCGCCCCTGGCCCTAAGCGGTGGCGAGAAGAAGCGCGTGGCCCTGGCGTCTGTCCTAGTGTGGGGCCCGAAATACCTGATCCTAGACGAGCCCACACTCGGCCAAGACCACGCGCAGAAGGAGAAGCTCAGGGAACTCATCTCAGGCCTGCTGGGGCAGAGGTCTGTGGTGATGGTAACGCATGATATAGAGTTCGTGGTGGATTTTAAGCCCAGGCCACGGGTCGTCCTCCTGGCCAGAGGGAAAGCCATAGCGAATGGGAAGGCCGAGGAGATACTGACGGACCCGCGGCTGTTGGCCGAGGCCTGCCTCATAAGGCCCCAGGTCCCGGAGGTTCTCGACCGCCTGCGCTCCCTGGGCCTGGGCGTTAAGACGGATGTGCTTGACGTGGCCGAGGCCAGGGACATAATACTGTCAGCGCTGGGGGGCTTGAGATGAGCGGTCTCCTCGAGGGCCTGGCCTTCCAGAGGCGCGATTCACCTCTGCACAGGCTGGACCCGCGCGTCAAGCTCGCTTACGCGGTCGCCATGATGGTGATGGCGGGCGTCCATTACGCCATGTTGCCTCTCCTGGCTCTCTTAGCCGCCCAGCTTCCCCTGGCCCTGCTAGGCAAGGTAGGCCGGCCTTGGGCTAAGACGCTCAGGGCTAGCGCCCCGTTGGTCATCCTCATCTTGGGCACCAACTTGCTCGTTACTTGGTTCTATGGCACCTTAGACATCTATGCGTTAGAGAAGATACTGGCCTTAGCTGTCCGCTTCCTCGTCTTCGTGGCCAGCTTCTCCATCTTCACGCTCACCACATCGCCTGACGACCTCAGCCTCGCGCTAGAGCAGATGGGCGTCCCATACAGCCTCTGCTTCATGTTCCGCGCGGCCCTTAGGTTCACGCCCGTGATGGCCAGGGAGGCCAGGATAACCATGGATGCTCAGAGGGCCAGGGGCTTGGAGCTAGATAAAGGCGGCCTGTTAGCCCGGGCGAAGCGCTACATACCGATATTAGTGCCGTTGGTGGTGAACGCCATCAAGAGGGCCTGGGCCATGGCGGAGGCCATGGAGACGAGGGCCTGGGGCGCATCGGAGAAGAGGACAAGTCTCTACGTGCTCAAGCTCGGGGGGCGGGATTACCTGGCGTTCTTCATCATCATAGCGGCCACGGCCGCCGTGGTTTACGTGCGCTTCTACTTTTCCTTCCCTTACATCCTCCCATATATAATCTCTGCGCTCAAGGGGCTGTTCTGACCTAGGGCGGTGAGAGAAGCCTTTTAAGATCAGCTAGCCCGCCCACGGCCGGGAGTTACTTGTTGGAGGTAGAGCGGCTGGGGGCGCTGAGGAGGGCGGCGCATGAGATACTCGAGGGCGCACGTAGGGCCATCGATGAGCTAGAGCCAAGGCAGGTAGAGAAGTTCATAAGAATACTCATGAAGGCCAAGGAAGAGGGGCACAAGATTTTCGTGGTCGGAATGGGGAGGAGCGGTTTCGTGGGGCGCGCCTTTGCCCTTAGGCTCATGAATATGAGCTTTAACGTCTACGTCGTCGGCGAGACCATAACGCCAGCCGCCGAGGAAGGCGATATTTTAATCGCTATTTCCGGCTCGGGGGAGACCAAGGGAACGGTGACGGCTGCTGAGGCCGCTAAAGAAGCCGGCGCTCTCGTGGTAGCCGTGACCTCGCACCCCGAATCGCCTCTGGGCCGCCTGGCCGATCACGTCGTGGTCGTGAAAGGCCGTACGAAGATTGCAGCTAGGAAGGACTACATAGCACGGCAGATGATGGGGGAGAGGGAGCCCCTAGGCCCGCTGGGCACGATATTCGAGAACGCCTGTATGGTCTTCTTGGACAGCCTCATAGTGGAGCTCATGCATAGGCTCGATATGACCGAGGAGGACCTACGCCGCCGGCATACCAACATTGAGTAAGCCAGGCGGCCCGGTGGTTTTTGACGGGGGGCCTGGGAGCGCGTCGAGTAGGCCGCTTAAACCTACAGTTCTGTCTCACGTTCTTTCACGGCCCTCGCTATCTTCTCCATCACCGGGCCGGGGAGAGCCACGTCCTCCTTCGTGATACGCGCTGGCCTGACCACCATGCCCCGCCCATCTATTATAATGACCTCGTGCATGGTGAGGCTGTGAGGCGTCTGGCGCATTTTCTCGACTAGGAGGAACCGCCTTAATACACCGCCCCTCACGAAGCGCCTGAAGCGTATGATGCCGTCAGCTATGTGCTCTATGCCGAAGCCGAACGCCTCGGCGGTGGTGATGGCGTATTGGCTCACGGCCAGCGTGGTGAAGTTCCAGCGGGCCAGCACCTTTTTCACGAAGTAAGAGTACTTGCGGGCCATAGCTGGCTTATCGAGCCAGAAGGCCGACATGCTGTCTATCACCAGCCTGCCCCTGCCGCGCCCCAGCTCCTTCTTGGCCTCTATGACCTTATCCACCAGGGCCTCCACGTCGAGTGACTTGAGGGACCAGCGGTCCTCAAGGCCCGTCAGGGCATCTATTATTATGAGCTTCCCGGCCTCAACGGCTCCCTCAAAGCCGAAATCGAATTGCCCGGCCTGGCAGATGATGCTCTCCCTGCTCTCCTCCGTCGTAACGTAGACGCACTTATCGCCCTCTTTTATGCCCTGGGCTATGAAGTGCATGCAGAAAATCGTCTTGCCCGTGCCCGGCTCGCCTGTGACGGCCACGAGGAAGCCCTCAGGTATGCCGCCGGCTATGAGCTCGTCCACTTCCGGTATGCCCGTGGAGAGGCGCCTCAATTCTGTCAAGCTTAGCCCCTATCTAGTCCCGCTCGGAGCCCGGGTAATAAATTAAGCTATTGGGGCCTAAGCTGCTCCCTCGCCCGTCTTAAGCGCCAGGTGGGCTGAGGAGCTTGAGGCCCGTGGCCGCGTCTAAACGCCTGGTGAGCGCGGCTCCCGCTAGCTCTAATATAGCCAGCTCGGCTGTGGGGCTCACCACGCAGCCCTCGAGCAAGTGGCCCCCGTAAGCCCGCCCTTCCTCATCGCATACGCAGATGTGGGCGTGCACCACTAGCTCGCCGCCTGGTCCCTCGGAGATATTACCGAGGCAGGAGGCTATCTCAAGTGGCCCAGCCAACTCCACGGTCTTATAGCGGCCCTCGCCCAGGTAGAAGCCTATCTTAGCCTCCCTCAGCGCCCCTATACAGGCCAGCAGGCCAGCGCGGACGCCGGCAGAAGAAGCGCACTCCCGGATAGAGGCCAGCAGGTCCGTGCCCTCCTCGAGCCTGAAGAAGAGGAAACGGCCTATGCGCCCCTCCGCTACCAACAACCTGCTCACCCTAGCCTCGGGTCCTCCTAGCACTTATAGAAATGGCCGTCAGGGAGGTTGGTGATGAGCAGTGGAGCAGTTGGGGGCGCTCGGCCTGACGGACCTTAAGCTGGCCCGGAAGGGGGCGGAAGCCCACATCTACACGGGCAGGTGGTTGGGCAGGCCGGTGGTGGTGAAGCACAGGGCGCCCAAGGCCTACAGGCACCCGGAGCTGGATAGGGCGATAAGGTCCCGTAGGGCGGTGAGGGAGGCCCAGGCCCTCCACAGGGCCAAAGAAGCTGGCGTGCCAGCTCCCGTCGTTTACCTAATCGATAGGAAGACGGCCACATTAATCATGGAGGAGGTAAAAGGGAAGCGCCTAAAAGAGCTCTTAATCGAGGAAGGGCGCCAAGCTATCTGGGCTTTCAGGCAGTTGGGCGAACTCATCGGGCGCCTCCACCGGGCCGGCTTAATTCACGGCGATATAACGACCTCAAACGTGATAGTAGCGCCGGATGGCTCGCTTGTGCTCTTGGACTTCGGCCTCAGCGAGTTCTCGACTGACCTGGAGAAGAGGGGCGTGGACCTCCACTTGCTTAAGCGCGTGTTGGAGAGCACTCACCACGAGGTGGCCCGAGAGGCCTGGGAGGCCTTCTTAGAGGGTTACAGGGCCGTGATGGGGGAGGCGGCCGAGGCCGTGGTGCAGAAGGTACGCGATATCGAGCTCAGGGGACGCTGGGTGGCCGAGAGGAGAAGGGGGCCAGGTGGCCCTCAGCCTTAAGCAGCGGGCGGGGCCCGCGATTGGGGTGCGGGTAGGCTTGAGGCCCAAGGACCTGGTGCCGCCTAAGGTGGTCTACCTGGCTTCCACGAACATTCACAAGTACCTCGAGGCCCGCGAGGTGATGGCCTCCCACGGCCTGAGCTTGGCCTTCCTACGCGAGGACGTGCCCGAGCTGCAAGGCGATGACGTGGCCGAGATAGCTGCCTGGGGCGCCCGTTGGGCAGCTGATAAATGGGACCTGCCCATCTTGGTCGAGGACACGGGCCTCTTCATAGAGGCCCTAAATGGCTTCCCCGGCCCTTACGCCTCCTACGTGCTGAAGACCATAGGCCTGGAGGGCATCCTCAAGCTCCTAGAGGGCGTGGAGGACAGGAGGGCTTACTTCAAGACGGCCCTGGCCTTCTGCGATGGGAAGGGCGTTGAGCCCGTGGTCTTCACGGGCGAGGCCCACGGTACCATAAGCCATGAGCCCAGGGGCTCCGGCGGCTTCGGCTATGACCCCATATTCGTGCCTGAGGGCGGGGATGGCCGTACTTTCGCGGAGATGTCCAAGTCCGAGAAGAACACGCTCTCCCACCGCGCTAAGGCCTTCAAGGCATTCGCCGAGTGGTTCGCACGCGAGAGGGGGTTACGCGCTCGCTGACGGCCGCTCTAATGGATGATGCAGACTAACCCTTATATCTAGCTGGCACGAGCGCTACCCGAGCTAGAGGGGCTGATGGGACGTGCATAAGAAGGAGCGCGGCAAGTCGCATTCCACGCGGCCGGTGAGCAAGCGCCCGCCATCCTGGTGCACCTACAAGCCCGAGGAGGTAGAGGCGTTGGTAGTGAAGCTGGCTAAAGAAGGGCATCCACCCAGCATGATAGGCATCATCTTGCGCGACCAGTACGGCATACCGCTCGTGAAGCCCATCACGGGCAAGTCTATAATGCAGATACTGCGCGAGCACGGGCTGGCCAGGCCCATCCCGGAGGACCTAGAGAACCTAATAAGGAAGGCTAACAGGCTCGTGGCCCACTTAGAGAAGCACAGGAAGGATTACCACAACAAGAGGGCGCTTCAGATAATAGAGGCCAAGATCCATAAGTTGGCTAAATACTACAAGCGCAAGGGTATTTTACCGCCTGATTGGGAGTATAAGCCGAGGGCTGGCGCCTTCGGCTGAAGGTGGCCTTCATGGCCATAAGCCTAGATCAGTTCGGCCGTGAGGGCTTCTTCAGGGCCGCTCACAGGGCAGCTAGCCAGCTCAAGCGTTGGGCCGAGGAAGGCCAAGTCATCACGGTCGTCTCGCACGTGGACGCGGATGGCATAGCCGCCGCCGGCATCATGGCCTCCTGCTTCTACCGGTTAGGCACGCCCTTCAGGGTCCGCGTGGTGCCCTGGCTAGACGAGGCCACAGCGGCCGAGCTGGCCAACGGGTCCGAGGGGCCCTTCGTTTTCACGGACATAGGCAGCTCCTACATGGATATCTTGGCCAGGGAGTTAGGGACGCGCGAGGCCATAATACTCGACCACCACCCGCCCTCGAGCTCGCCTCCACCCGGCTGGGTAGAGGTCAACCCGCACAACCACGGATTAGACGGCTCGCGGGACGTGAGCGGGGCCGGCGTGGCCTACCTAGTGGCCAGGGAGCTCGGGGCGGGCTTCAGAGACCTGGCCCACTTGGCCGTCATAGGGGCTCTCGGGGACCTACAGGATTGCTTCAAGGGCCGGGAGCTCGGGGGCCTCAATAGGTTAGCCGTGGACGACGCCGTCCAAGCTGGCTTGCTTGAGGTCCAGCGCGATCTGGTGTTCTACGGCCGCGAGACCAGGCCGGTGCACAAGGCCATGGCCTATACCACCAGCCCCCTCATACCCGGTATAACATACCGAGAGGACAACTGCCTGGCCGTCTTAGCGAAGGCGGGCATAAAGGTCAAGGTAGATGACCGCTGGAGGGCCGTGAGGGACCTGACGGACGAGGAGAAGCAGAAGCTCCTAGACGCCCTAGCGGCCTTCCTGGCCTCCAGCGGCTACAGCCCCGAGTTGGTCAAGGAGTTCGTGGGAGCCGTTTACACGCTCGTGCGCGAGGAGCCCTGGACGCCGCTGAGGGATGCCCGCGAGTTCGGCTCGCTCTTGAACGCCTGCGCCCGGATGGAGAGGCCTGACCTGGGCGTGGCCGTCTGCATGGGCGATAGATCCAGGGGTCTGGAAGAGGCCATGCGCGTCTTAGACGAGTACCGATCCAAGCTGGCCGAGCTAGTGGCCTGGGTCCACAGTGAGCCGGGCGCGTTGGAGGAGCGGGAGCACATCTTGGTCCTGCACGGCAGGGATATCGTGGGCGATAGGATGGTGGCGGCCGTGGCCTCCATACTCTCCTCCGGCATGGTCGGCAAGGCCAAGCCCTTGGTGGCCTACGCTCTCTCCGAGGACGGCGAGACAGCCAAGGTATCGGCTAGGCTGCCGCCCGGTGGGCCGAGGCTGGACCTAGGGGCTGTGATGAAGGAGGCAGCGGCTAAATGCTCCGGCTTGGGAGGGGGCCACGACGTAGCGGCTGGCGCTAGGATACCGGCTAGCGAGCTGGAGAAGTTCTTAACGCTCGTGGAAGAACTCGTGAGGAGGGCCATCAGGCCGTGAGGGCCTTCGAGGCCGTGTTAAAGCTCGCTTACCCAGATACCGCTAAGGCCAGGGCTATTTATGACGCGGTGAGGCCCGATAACGAGCGGCCCCCGCGGGGCCTCTCGATAAGGACCGTGTTGTCCGGCAGCACGATCAAATTCGAGGTGAGGTGCGAGAAAGGCCTTGGGAGCCTCTGGGCCACCCTAGACGACCTGTTAGAGTGTGTTCAAGCAGCCGAACGGGCTTTAGGCCAGTTGAGCCAGCGTGATAAAGCCAGATGACAGGAGCCTCTTGGCCTTCATGCGAGATGAAGGCCAAAAGCCTTAAGGGCGCTAACCAGCCTCTGGGGCCTCAGGTGCCTCCCTTGGCAGGCCAAGCTAATCCTAGCGAGCTCGAGAAAGTGCTCGGCAAGCTCCCGCCCGAGTTGCGCTCAGAGCTTGAGGATTTCTTCCTAGACAGGTACGACAGGATGAGGTCAGTGAGTTCGCGCCTAGCCTACGCTTACGTGGCCTTGAGCCTGGCCCGGCACGCGGGTATCAGGAGCCTGAGGGAGCTCGATAAGCCCGCTTACCTGGCCTGGAAGAGGGCTTTAGTACACTCGGGCGCTTCGGACTTCACCATCAGGTCCTACGTAGCGCGGGTAAAGGCCCTGGTGAGGTGGGCGAGGGATGGCCAACTCCCAGCCTGGCTCCAGGCCGAGAGAGGGACGCTCTGGGACCTCTACTCCAGCGGAGAACACCTGAGGGATAAGATACTCAGGCCCGAGGAATTCGAGGCGCTCTTGAACGCCTGCGGGCACGTGAGGGACAAGGCCATACTGGCCGTGTTAGCTGAGACAGGCTTGCGCATCGGCGAACTCCTCTCCTTACGCCTCAGGGACGTGGAAGAACTGCCAGATGGCGCCTTCAGGCTGAGGGTCCGTGGTAAGACAGGTCTCAGGACCGTGGTAGCCATAGCTTCAGCGCCCCTCTTGGCTGAGTGGCTTAAGGCCCATCCGGCTTCCGGCGACCCAGACGCGCCCCTCTGGACCACCATAAAAGGCAAGCCCAGGCCCCTGAGGCCCAAGGCCTTCAGGGAGCACCTCCGCCACTTGGCCAAACGCGCTGGCCTGAAGAGGACCATTCACCCTCACATGCTCAGGCACACGCGTATGACACAGCTCGCCCGCGTCCTCACGGAGCAGGAGCTGAAGGTCGTGGCCGGCTGGAGCAGGGCCAGCAGGATGGCGGCTGTTTACGTGCACCTCTCGGGCCGCGATGCAGAAGCAGCGCTGAGGAAGGCGCTGATGGCCGAGACGAACCAAGCTAGTGTCCTCCACGCGGGACAGCCGATTAGCACACGGGCTAGGGGGCTGGACCTTGGCGGGCAGCCGTAGGTCAGGTGTCGAGCACGAGAGGGCGTTGGTCAGAGAGGCCTGGGAGAAGGGCTTCTTCGCCATAAGGGCTGCTGGCTCCGGCTCCGGCACGTCAGCTTACCCGAAGCCCGATTTGATCATCTTCAGGCCGGGCGGCGTGGTAGATGTGGTCCAAGTCAAGACCACGAGGAAGAACAGAGTAAGGTTCACGCCCAGGGCCTGGGCCGATGAGGTCCGTGCAGCCAGGAGATTAAGGGCACTGGGCTTCCAGGTCCGGGTGTGGCTTAACCTCAAGATCTTGAAGCCCGGCAGGCCCAGGGAGGCCATGCTGAGGATAGATGGGCACGAAGAGGAAGCGCTCGTCGTTGATTACGATGCCAAGAGAGATTTATTGCGCTATAAATGGAGGGAACCTCAGACTAAGAGGCACCGCGGAGAAAGCAGGTTGGCTTAGGAGGGATTCCGGCGACATCACTGCGGCGGCAGCTCTATCCTTATTATCCTGCGCTTCTCGAGCCTCTTGATGGCGTCTAAGAACTCACTGCGCTTCCTGCCATCGTTCTCGAGCCTCCTGAGGAGGTCGCTGACCCTAGCCCTACCTCGGCCTCGGATGTCGTTCCTGAGATAGTCAAGGACCGCGCGCTCCACACGGCCACACTTCCATGTTGTGTTCCTGACCAGCACTATTATTCCTTCTAGTAATCTACTTCTCTCCCCCTTTGCCACCCCTCTCCCCGATAACCCGAGTAAGAGAGACTACTTATAACCTTTTTCACCAAAAGGGTTATGTCGGGGGCGCATCTCCCCATAAGGCTTAACCGGCCGGTTAGAGGCGATTTTAACGTGAGAGCATGTGGCCGATAAGGGATATAAATCCCACGCGCAGGCCCCCGGTGATGACCAGGCTCCTCCTGATGGCTAACCTGGTCCTCTTCGTGCCCGTGTTCTGGGCGCGCTACGTCTTGGGGAGCGATGTGCTTTACAGCGCCATTATCTACTCCTTAGGGCTAGTGCCAGCCCGCCTGTTAGCCTTGCAGGACCTCCACGCGCTCTTCACATCTATGTTCGTCCACGCGGACCTCCTTCACATAATAGGCAACATAGTCTACCTCCATATCTTCGGCGATAACGTAGAGGACACCTTAGGTAGGGTGCCTTACCTGGCCTTCTACTTGGCCTGTGGGCTAGCAGCCACGGTCGTCCACGTCCTCGTGTGCTTGCTCGTTAACCCGGCTCTCTTGGCGGTCCCCCTCGTGGGGGCTTCGGGGGCCATATCGGGGCTCCTGGGCGCTTACATGGTGTTCTTCCCGAGGGCGCGTATCATGACAGCGGTGTTCTATTACGGTTATACCGTGATCGAGGTTAAGGCCCTTTATTACATAGGCTTCTGGTTCGTCTATCAGCTCCTCTGGGGCCTTCTGGTAGCGGCCACAGGCATGCCTGTGGCTGTGGCGTTCTGGGCGCATATAGGCGGTTTCGCCACCGGCGTAATGTTAAGTCTACCGCTGAGGCAGCGGGTTAGGGCTGCCGCGCTAGCAGCTGCCTGGGAGGTGTGGTGAGCTTGGGCGAGCGGGGCAACACGGTCAAGATCGCGCTCCTGGCCTTAGCGCCGATCTTGGCGGCGCTGGTTTTCTGGGCCGGCCTCATGTTGGTCTTGGGGACGCCTTACCCCCTCATGGTGGTAAGCGGCTCGAGCATGGAGCCCACGCTCGAGGACGGGGACCTGGTGGTAGTCAAAGGCATCAGGATAGAGGACATCAAGGTGGGCGATATAGTGGCCTTCTACGAGCCCAGGACGCACGCCAAGATCATCACCCATAGGGTCATCCGGATCGTGAAGACACAGAGCGGGAAGGTGCTCTTGGAGACGAAAGGCGATAATAACCCGGAGTCCGATTACGAGCGCTGGGGCTGGCTGGTGTCAGAGGACGACTTGATAGGCAAGGTGATCTACAGGCTACCGGGCCTGGGCAGGGTGGTGCGCTTCATGAGGACGCCCGTGGGCGTGCTCCTCATAGCGATGTTCTACGGGCTCCTCCTCTACGAACTCTTTAAGAGGCCCTAGTCAGGAGGGGCAGCTGGCCTTGTTGGGCGGTTACACGGGCCGGTTGTTGAAGGTCAACCTCTCGAGGGGGAGTGCCCGCGTAGAAGAGCTAAGGGAAGGGCTCCTGAGGGCGTTGATAGGCGGCAAGGGCCTCGGGGCCTGGCTCCTCCTGAAGGACCTAGGGCCTCGGGCTGACCCCCTTGGGCCGGAGAACGAGATCGCCTTCCTCACCGGCCCGGCTAACGCCACGGCCATCCCCGGCGCTTCTAGGCTGGCTTGTGTCTTCAAATCGCCGCTCACAGGTATCTGGGGCGAGAGCTACTGCGGGGGCTCCATAGCGCCCGAGCTGAAAGCAGCTGGCTTCGATGCCGTGGCTATTACTGGCCGCGCCCGGGAGCCCGTCATGTTAGTGGTAGAGGACGGGAAGGCCGAGATAAGGCCAGCTAAGGATATCTGGGGCCTCGACACGTTTGAGGCAGAGGACGCAATAAAAGAAGAACTCGGCGAGGGCTTCAAGGTGCTCTGTATAGGCCCAGCAGGCGAGAAGCTCGTCAAGTTCGCCTGTATCTGCCATTCCAAGGGCCGCCAGCTAGGCCGCTGTGGCGGCGGGGCCGTGATGGGCTCTAAGCGCCTGAAGGCCATAGCGGTCCACGGGACGGGCGAGGTGGACGTGGCTAAGCCCGAGGAGGTTAGGGAGCTCGCCAGGGAGATAGCAGGCAAGGCCAAGGAGATTCTCTACAGCCTGACGAAATACGGCACGCCAGCCATAATGGCCAGGACAAACGCCACCGAGACGCTACCCACGCGTAACTGGCTGGAGGGGAGCTTCCCCGGTTACGAGAAGATAGGGCATAAGGCCATGAAAGCACGCTTGGTAGTGGCCTCTAAGGCCTGTAAGGGCTGCCCGGTGGCCTGCGGCAAGCTCTCCGAGGTGCGGGAAGGTCCTTACGCTGGCTGCCGGGTCGAGGGGCCAGAATATGAGACGCTCTTCGCTTTAGGCCCCCTCTGTTATAATGATAGCCTGGAGGCCGTGGCTAAGCTGAACGAGCTCTGCGATAGGCTGGGCTTAGACACTATATCGACCGGCAATGTGCTGGCCTTCGCCATGGAGTGTTACGAGAAAGGCCTGATAGGGCCTGAGGACACAGGCGGCCTAGAACTACGCTTCGGTAACCATGAGGCCATGGTAGGGGCCGTAGAGCGCATCGCGGCTAGGGAGGGCTGGCTCTTTGACGCTCTGGCCGAGGGGATCGCTAGGGCGGCCAAGGTCATAGGTAATGAGGCCGAGAAATTGGCCGTCCATGTGAAAGGCCTCGAACCCCCGGGTTATGACCCGAGGGGCCTGAAAGGCGTAGCTCTCGCTTACGCGGTTTCGGCCAGGGGAGCCTGCCACCTCAGGCACGTGACCTACAGGCCCAACCTGACGGGGCAACATCCCTTCAAGCCGGGCGTGAGCGTGGACCGCTTCTCCTACGAGGGCCAGGCCGAGATGGTGGTAGAGTTAGAGGACTTCTACGCGGCCGTGGACAGCATGGTGCTCTGCCGCTTCCTCTGCCTCCCGACCATAGGGCCCGTGCTCTGGGAAGAGCTAACAGCCATTTACTCGGCTACCACGGGCTTAGACATCAAGCCCGCTGATCTGAGGGCCATAGGAGCCAGGATAAACGATTTAGTGAGAGCCTTCAACGTGAGGGAGGGCGTGAGCCGCGCTGACGACACGCTGCCGGATCGCTTCTTCGAGCACCCAATAGCGGGCCAAGTAGTGGACCGCGCTGCCTTTGAGCGCATGTTGGACGAGTATTATGCCCTTAGGGGCTGGGACGAGCAGGGCAGGCCGAGGGAGCCACTTGAGCTGCCTCAGTAGCCAGGCCGCGGGCAGAAGCCTTTAATGCCGGTCTTGCGCATAAGCCCGGTATGCCGTACGTAAGGGAACTCCAGGCCAGGATAAGGGAGTTGGCCGAGCGCAAGGGGGCCGTTATATTAGCCCATAATTACCAACGCGCTGAGGTACAGGAGATAGCGGACTATATAGGTGACTCGCTCTTCCTCGCCCGGAAGGCCATGGAGGTAGATGCGGAACTCGTGGTCTTCTGTGGCGTGGATTTCATGGCCGAGACGGCCGCCTTCCTGAACCCCGATAAGCGCGTAATCCTACCCGAGAAGGCATCTACTTGTCCCATGGCGGCCCAGCTGCCGGCCTCTCTCGTCAGGGAGGTAAAGCGCGAGCATCCCGGCGCGCCGGTGGTGCTCTACGTGAACACGCTGGCCGAGGCCAAAGCGGAAGCAGACGTCATATGCACTTCCGCAAACGCCATAGAGGTCATAAAGGCCCTGGGGGCCGATAAGGTCATCTTCGGGCCTGATAGAAATCTCTGCTGGCACGTCGCCAGGCACCTACCGGGCGTGGAGCTGGTGCCTGTGCCCGAGCACGGCTATTGTTATGTGCACAAGCTCTTCACGCCTGAGGAGGTGCTGAAGCTGAAGGAGGAGCGCTGGCCAGGCGCGCGCCTCCTCGTCCACCCTGAGTGCGACCCGGAACTCCAACTAGCCGCTGATCTCGTGGGTTCCACGTCCCAGATGTATAAGTACGCTCGCGACTCGCCCGACGGGGTCTTTTTAGTGGCCACCGAGATAGGGTTGGTAGAGCGCATGAACAGGGAATTGCCCGGCAAGCTAGCTGTCCCGGCTAAGCCAGACGCTATTTGCGCCGAGATGAAGCTTATCACACTTGAGAAAGTGCTCAAGGCCCTCGAGGAGGAGAAACCGGTCGTCGAGGTGCCTAAGCCCATAGCCGAGAAGGCCCGGGAGGCTGTCGAGCGTATGTTCGAGCTAATGGGGGCGCTGAAGCGTGAGATCGGCGGTGCCGCTCGTTGAAGCCAAGGTGAGGGAGGCCCTGGCCGAGGACATAGGGTTTGGCGACCTCACCAGCCGATTAGTAGTGCCTGAAGAAGCCAGCGCCGTAGCCGAGATAGTGGCTAAGGAAGAGGGCATCTTGGCCGGCGTGGAAGAGGCCAGCTTGGCTTTCGAGCTCCTCGGCTGCCGTGTCCTCGATACCGTGAAAGACGGATCTCGTGTGCGGCCAGGCGACGTAGTGCTGCGCGTGGAGGGGCCAGCTAGGGCGCTCTTAGCGGCTGAGAGGACGGCCCTGAACTTCCTCATGAGGATGAGCGGCATAGCAACCGCTACGGCAGAAATGGTGCGCCGAGCCCGCGAGGTCAACCCGCACGTGAGGATAGCAGCCACCAGGAAGACCGCGCCGGGGCTGAGGTATTTCGATAAAAAGGCCGTCGAGCTGGGCGGCGGCGATACACACCGGCTGAGATTAGATGATTGTGTCCTCATAAAGGACAACCATATAGCTATCGTGGGCTCCGTGGCCGAGGCCGTTAAGAAGGCCCGTGAGGCCGTGAGCTTCACGAAGAAAATCGAGGTAGAGGTCGAGAGGCCGGAGGACGTTCTTGAGGCAGCGAGGGCTGGCGCTGATATAATAATGTTGGACAACTTCACCGTAGAAGAGGTTAAGGAGGCCCTGGCGCTCTTAGAAGAAGTCGGGCTCAGGTCTAAAGTGCTCGTGGAGATCTCGGGCCGCATAAGGCCGGATAATGTGGCTGATTACGCTAAAACGGGCGTCGATATAATATCCTCGGGCTACCTAACCCACTCTGCTAAGGCCCTGGACTTTTCCATGAGGATAGCAAGCGGCTAATGAGCACGTTGTGTGCCTGCTAGAGCCGTTCTTATAAAGGGGGTTTTAAGCCTTAAATAGACCCCACCATGCATGGAAGAGCGAGGTGGTAGGTCATACCACGGTTGAGGCGGAAGCGAGAACCCGATGTGACTATACAGAACGTAGTTGCCTCGGCCAACCTCAGGCAGAAAATAGATCTCGACGCCATAGTAGCCTCCTTCAAGGACGTGGAGTACCGGCCTAATGAGTTCCCTGGCCTTGTCTTCAGGCTCAAGAAGCCGAAGACGGCGCTCCTTATCTTCAGCTCGGGCAAGATGGTCTGCACGGGCGCTAAGAGCGAGAAAACCGCCATAAGGGCCGTGAACACGGTGGTTAAGAGGCTCAAGAAAGCCGGTATAGTGATAAGGGGCAAGCCCGAGGTGGAGATACAGAATATAGTGGCCTCAGGCGACCTCCACGGCGAGATAGATCTAGAGAGGGCTCAGCTGGAGCTCGAGGACACCATGTACGAGCCAGAGCAGTTCCCGGGCCTAATATACAGGATGAAGGATCCCAAAGTCGTCATACTACTCTTCGCGTCTGGTAAGCTCGTGTGCACGGGTGCTAAGAGCGAGGAACAGGTGCACGAGGCCGTGAAGAAGCTCCACACCATACTGGAGGAAAAGGGCCTGATATACTACCCGGGAGAAGAAGAGGAGTTCGAGGAGGAATACGAGTAAGCGCGCCTCACCCATGTCCCCGCGCGGCTATGAGCTGGTCATAGAACACTATCGCAGACCCGACGTACCCCGCGAAATAGCCCGATTCTCTAAAGGGCGCTGGGTTGCCATCCATTGCGAGACGCGGGACGAGAGGGGGCGGCCTCTCCTCATCAGGTACGGTAGGGCCGGGCCTAGAGGGCCCAAGAAGCCTCTCAGGATCGATGGCCCAGGCGATGTAAGGCGCCTTTTATCAGAACTCTCGCGTTTTAAGCCGAGGACCTTCTACGCATCAGCCGCCATATACGTGAGGCTCGAGGCGCCAGAAGACACTTACTACCCAGGCAGCGCCACGGCCTTCACGCCTACCTGGGACATAGATAACGAGCCCACGGCCTGGAAAGCGACGCTTGAGGCAGCAGAAACCATCTTAGCACTCTTAGAGCGCTGTGACGTGGTTAAATCGGTCTTCGTGAAGTGGTCAGGCCGTGGAGCACATGTGCACCTCCACCAGGGCGCCATATCCCCGGAGCTCTTCGCCGATCGCGGGCCGTTAGACGTGGCCTACGCCATAGTAGAGTACGTGCTCCTCAAGGTCGAGCACGAGCTAACGCGCATAAGGGAGCGCTGGGGAGCCGGGCAGCTCAAGGTGGAGAACAAGATAGACCCCCAGCGCGTCTTCACGTGCCCCCTCACGCTCCACAGGGAGCTAGACGTGGTGGCCGTGTGCGTGAGGCCTGATGAGCTAGGCGATTTCACGCCTGAGTGGGCAAGGCCGAACTCCTTCAAGCACTGGCCAGGCTGGGATAGTTATGAGCCTGGGGAGGCAGACGAGCTCGCCCTGAAGGCCCTGGAGGTCGTGGGGCCATATCCGAGACCCTACAGGCCCAGGAAGCGGAAGACCAAGCGCCTTGAAGACATGATAAGGAAGTATTTAGACACGCCATCCGAGCGTTAAGCGATTGAGGGGCTGGTGGCTGAGAGGGGCCTAGTCAGGATAAGGAAGGGATGGATGGCCACTAGGTAATGAGGCCTCAGAGGCTAATTCCCTCATCACCCCTCAGTCCATCAGGGTGTCATCACCAGCGCCTGCCTGAGAGGAACCCTCGGGCCGCGAAATCAAGCTTAGCCTTTTACTCGACCATCTCAGGCCCGTGAGGAGGCCTAAGGGCATGGGATGGCTTGAGCGCACCTCCCGGGCCATGGACTACCTCACGGGCAGATGGTGGTTCTACCTGCTCCTGCTCGCCCTAGGCTTCTTCCTCCTGCCCCCCTACGCCTCCAAGGGCTACTCCTGGCCCGAGATACCGGACGTGGTGGCCGAGGGCCTGAGCCACGCGGTCATCTACGAGCTGGTGCGCCTGGCCTGGCCCGCTGCGCTCTTGCACGTGCTGGCCCTGGCCGTCATAGCTGCCGTGGTCCTCTGGGGCGAGAGGGCAGCTAAGGCCTTCGACCTCTAGGCCTTCGCCACCTACCTGGCCATCGCGATGGGGCAGAGCATGGGCACCTCCGAGCGCTACGGGCTAGTGGTCCTGACGGGCAACATGGTCGTGACCCTCCTAGTGGCCTTCTCATGGGCCTGGGAATGCGCGGTCGGCCGAAACAAGTTCAGGCGCGAATACATGGCCAAGAGGCGCCTCTGGCTGGTGCCCTTGGCCGCCTGGGCCTACTGGTCGCCCGTGGAGCCCTTCCAGCTAGACCCGCGCTACTTGCTCTTGGGCTACTTCGGCGTGGCCTACTGCCTCACCACGCCCGTGGTGCTCACGCTCATGGCCCTCTACCACCCGGACGTGAATAAGCCCGTCATGAGGCTCACGGCCTTCCTGGGCCTGGCATTCGGCGTGCTGAACGTAACCCGGCTGCTCACAGCAGGCTCTACGCCTGTGGCCCTCTGGGAGGGCACCATACTGCACCTGCCGCTCCTCATCACGAGCGCCTACGCTCTGGCGCTCACCATCAGGACGCCTCGCAGGCGAGAGGGATAGGCCTCCAGGCTTAGGCTTCTCCACGGGCACAGCCCGAGCTTGGCGTGCTGAGATAAGGGAGCATTAGGATGATATTCCCCAAATAAATCTGCTCGATCAACAGCACATGCACGTCTTTGCATATATATGGTCAATAGCGCGGAGGGTAAAGTGTGATATACAGCACTGCCAGGCATTTTTCCGTGCAACAGCCGATAATTAATCTTATATGAGAGTTAGGCAAGCCTAACTCTGGAGTTAGGAGGGCCTAAGAAGTGGCCAGGGTGGTCAGGCTGAGCGTGCTGAGACCGGGCCAGAAGGGCATCGTGGTGCGTGTCGAGGGGCCTAGCGAGATCAGGAGGCGCCTCCTGG
>Ga0190367_1001082_pt1 | contig 16755 bp, 11 predicted proteins | sample 4872181011_MG_FD_171838 | JGI IMG/M metagenome (GOLD analysis project Ga0190367, IMG submission 171838) | Hydrothermal vent microbial mat bacterial communities from Southern Trench, Guaymas Basin, Mexico - 4872-18-10-11_MG | ecosystem: Environmental > Aquatic > Marine > Hydrothermal vents >...
ATAGTAAATGCTTTTATATGGGCGGGGGGTCGAGGGCGAAAAGATGGCGCGAGGACGCCCAACCAGGGGGTTGGGGGTCTTCGCTGGCAAACCCACCCTAGCCTCTGGTTGGGGAGATGAAGGCGTGGCGGCCGCTGGGTAAGCACCTGATAGTCGAACTCTTCGGCTGTGAGTTCAGCACTCTAAACAACGAAGAACTGCTACGACGCACGTTGCTGGAGGCAGCGCGTGCAGCAAACATGCAGGTAGTAGGTGAAGTGTTTCACCGCTTCAACCCACAGGGAGTGACGGGAATCGTAGCTGTTGCAGAGTCGCATATTTCGATTCATACGTGGCCGGAGCATGGATACGCTTCAGTCGACATCTTCACCTGTGGAGACCGCTCCGACCCGTGGAAGGCTTACGAGCACATCGTAAGCGTGCTGAAGCCGCACCGGGTTAACGTACTCGAAATCCGCCGTGGGTTCGTCGAACAGGAGGGATAAGGGTCCGATGGTCGATTTTTTCCCCACTAAGGTGTTTGTAGAGGTGCAAGCGCCGTGGGAGGGGCACTACTACAGCGTGAAGCGTGTCCTATACTCGGGTAGGACGAAGTATCAGCAAGTGGATATCCTAGAGCTGGAACACTTTGGTAAAACGCTTGTGCTTGATGGTAAGGTGCAGTCGTCGCTTTACGACGAGTTTGTGTATCATGAGGCATTAGTGCACGTACCGATGCTTACACATCCGAATCCTCGCCGCGTACTCGTTATTGGAGGAGGAGAGGGTGCAACGATTCGTGAAGTGTTGAAGCATCCGGTCGAACGTGTGGTTATGGTTGATATCGATGAGGAGCTGGTTACGCTTTGTAAGAAGTACTTAACAGAGATGCATCAAGGGTCTTTTGACGACCCACGCGTAGAGTTGGTCTTTCAGGATGGACGAAAGTACGTGGAAAGCGCACCAGACGCCTTCTTCGATGTGGTCATCTTGGACCTTACAGATCCCTCAGAGGGAGGTCCAGCTGTGTACTTGTATACAAAGGAGTTCTATCAGGAGATCTTCCGGATCCTGAATAAAGAGGGTGTCATGGTAACACAGGCCACGCCAACCTACTCACCGGGTACTTGTTTACCGCACATCTACCAGACAGTATGTAGTGTGTTTCCCGTAGTACGTGCCTACCACGTATACGTGCTGCTCTTTGACGATGATTGGGGGTTTGTGCTGGGGTCGAAGCGTCGAGATCCGCTACAGCTTTCAAGAAAAGAGATCGAGAAACGTCTTACAGCCCTACATCTGCGCTCTCTGGACATAGAGACATTCCGCGCTATCCTAACAATACCACCACATGTACGCGCTCTTATGGAGAAGGGAGAAATCGCTACCGACGCCGCACCCCGCTTTCTACCACTTTAGAAGAGCAAGGGTTTTACCGAGCGAAGGAACATCCTTTGTTGCGGTGGCTGCTTCCCGCGCTCGTCCTCCTTTCAACTTTTCTAGTGTTACTGCCTGAGATAACAACAGGCTACGTCCCGCATGCACCCATTCAGATCGGAAGCGATGAAGAGCTACAAACAATGGCAGCGGCGGAAGGGTGGCGAGGTAACGGAACAGCAATAAACCCGTTTGTTATCGAAAATCTAGAAATTGAGGGTAGTGCGGTTCCTGGAATTTGGATCGAGAATACAACGCTTTACCTGGTAATTGACAGTTGTCGAGTAACGGGGCAGGATGCGCCTGCGATTCGGATAGAAAATGCTACGCATATTCGTATAACAGCGTGCGAGGTAGTTGGCGAGCTACGGGCGATTAATGTAACGCAATCGCAAGTCGATTACTGTCAGATAATGAATGCAAGCACTGGGCTATACCTCGAATACTGCCATCAGGTCGGTGTCCAGCGAACTACAGTTACAGCAAGTGATTGGGGGGTTCTGATTCGACAGAGTTCTAACTGTAGCGTAGAGCAGGTTGCGATCAACGAGACTACGTACGGAGTTTGCATCGACGAGGTTTTCAACACTACGCTATCCGATCTGATCGTTAACAATACGCTCTACGCAGTTTACGCAACAACCTCCTACAACTTTTCTGTGGCTAATGCAACGATTCGAAGAAGCTTCTACGGAGTTCACATTAGCGACTGTAGCAACGCTACATTAGTAAACGTACGCGTGGTTACTGCAGAGCGAACAGGTGTGTTACTGAGCGAATGCACGGGAATCATTATGGAAAACCTCAGTGTTGTTCGAGGTGAGGATGGTGTCGTGTTCCTCAACAGTCGAGATAGCGTACTCCACGGCACTTCGATACTAGAAAGTACGTACGGCATCGTACTGAGATATAGTAAGAAGATACAGCTCCAGCTCTGTATAATCAACAACTGTACCTACGGGCTCGGTATTGAAGGCGATATGCTCGAACACTTCCTTCACAACGTAGAGTCGGTTGTTGTTAATCGCCACCCAGTACTCTACCTCAGCAATGCAACAGGAGTCGAGTTAGAAGACCTCGGTACGTTGGGATTCCTAGGAATCGTTAATGTTCAGAATGCGAGCATCGCTCGCTTTAGTGTGGAGAGCGGCTATCAGGGAGTACTGCTTGCATATACCCAGAACGTAACGCTTCAACAAAGCAACGTAACGCTATGCTATCGCGGAGTACACGCATATCGATGTACCAATCTCACGCTTCGAGAAGTTTCCATCAAGAGCTGTAAGGATGCGGGAGTGCTTATCGAACGATGCTTGCAAGCAGAAGTCGTAACAGCACGAGTAACTTCCTGCGGTGACGGACTACGTTTGCGTAACTGTCAGAAGGCAGTAATTAGAAACAGCACCTTTGTTTACTCGGCTGGAGCAGGACTCTGTTTATCGGGATGTGCAAACTGCACTATAACAGGATGTAATGCTTCGTATAACACGCTTGGAATCGACCTATGGTTCAGCAGCGATAACTGGATCTACAACAACATCTTCGTAAACTATAACAATTGGGCGCTTCACAGCAGCCCGTATAACCAGTGGAATACTACCCGTAGCTTAGGACCGAGTATTGTTGGTGGTCCCTACCTTGGTGGCAACTACTGGGGAGACTATCGCGGCACCGATCCCGATGGAGACGGTATTGGAAACTCGCCCTACCGCCTTGACGCCACTAACATAGACTACCTACCTCTCTGGATCCCTCACCCACCAGACGACATCCCTCCGTACGTTGCGGTACTGTATCCACGCAATGGAACATTCCTCGCACAACGCGATGTAGTGATCGTGTGGAACGCTTCTGATAACAGCGGGCTCCACCACGCCGACCTGTGGATTGACGGTAAGCACTACTCGCTGGCTTACAACGCTACAACGAATACGACACTCAGCCTCCTCCTCGAAGATCTTGAGGAGGGAGAGTACGAGGTGCATCTAGCGGTTTACGATCTCGCAGGAAACAACCAGTCATTACTTCTGGTGTTTGGTGTTGATACCTCTCTTCCAATAACATTATACGTTGAACCTCCAAACAATGCAGAGGAGGAAGGACCTCTCGTAGAGTTTGCAATCCACGCCTACGATCAAATCTCGCATATCGAAAACGTATCCCTCTACATAAACAACACCTATTACGGAGACCTGCAATACAACGGAACCTGTTACGTTACACGCGTAGAGCTAGAAAACGGCACCTACATCTGGTACTGCATACTCTGCGACGCAGCAGGTAACCGCGCATACACTATGCCACGCATGCTAATCGTTGGGGAGAAGAAACCGCCCACTACTCCTCCTCAGAACAACCGCTCGTTGATGCTTCTCATAGCAGCAGTCTGCGGGATTGGCACTGCTGCAGGCTTACTGTACTTCATCAGGGTAAAACGCGTCCCTAAGAGCGTGAGGCACTAGTTTAACTAACAGCTGGCAGTACTCTATCAAGCTCAGGCGGGAATTACAGTAGGTGACGTTTTACACCGTTGCTTGAACCGGTCTTAGGAAGGTGTAGTTGAGTATCTCGAACTTATGGCTGTAGGGCGGCTTCCAGTACACATAGAGGCCAGCAGAACCCTCCCACTCCATCCATTCAATAACGATCGTATGCTCTCCTTCTGCTAAGGATACACTGACAACGCCGGTGTCGGCTACCTCAGGACCCCACTCATCGGCGATTAACTCGCCGTCTACGAAGAAGCGTACACCGTCATCACTGATTATGCGGAATTGGTAGAGACCTGAAGTGGATGCGATGAGGCGTCCTTCGATGCGCACACTAAACCGGTTCCAAGGAATTAGAGGGTACGGAGACTTAAACCCATAGAGTATCTGAAGAAATAGCACTACTTCAACATACTCGGGTTCTCCTGAAAGATATGGGTTGGGATACACATACAGAACCGCACCGCGATCGAAGGCTATGAGTGGCTGTCCAGTATGTTGGCGCTTCAAAAGCCAAACACCATCAACTGCTGCATACAGACCATAAGTCCTGTTTGCTACAAGTGCTTCAACATTTTCGAGAAATTCTGGAGCTGCGTAACAAGGGATACGGGTATCAACATAGATGTAGTCGGTGGAGGGATGAGCATAGCGCCATTCGCAGTAAACTTCGTTTAGATGAAGAACATGGGGAAGAATGTTGTTGTGCGTCGTAAGAGACGCGTTTGAAGGAATGAGAGAGAGAACGGAGTACCGTGCCTCATAGCATATACTGGGGAGGGATTTCCATCGTAGAGTACGAATGTAGATAGGACTGGAGCCCAAGAACAGTACAGAGGAGGTGAGAAGAAGAAGCGCTACGACCAAACTCGCTAGTCTCAGGCTGTACCCAGATCTGTGGATGAAGTGGCGTACGCGTACAGCGCCCTTTACACAGGCAAAGAATAGTGCAGGAAGTAAGTAGCTTGGATAGTGGAAAATATAGTAGTACGTGTTGGCCTGTGGATAGGCAAGTAGGGATATTAGGTAGATGAGACCTGTTGCAAGCATTCCTGGGTCGAAAAAAGGCAGGAATGCGAGTGGCGCAAAAACTAGTTCAAGAAACCTAAGTTTACGATCAGGGTCCTTCACGATGTTGGAAGGAAAGCTTCCAGGGTTCTTTGTATAGCGGATCCAGATGCGTCCTCCTGTACCCTTCCCGAAAGCGGGCATAATCACAAATCCGCAAACAAGTAACCATAAAAGAGAGCAAACTGCTAGAACGGAGTAGCTGATTATACGCCTGTCCTTTAGCAGTAACCTCCAGGAGAACCAACGAAGTTGCCCGTGCGTTGAGGACCGCTTTAGTATAGCGTAGAGGCAGAGGGGTATGATAACTGCAGCAGTATCTTCACGTGCCAAAAGAGCTAGTATAGCGGAGGTGTAGAAGACCGCATCTCTGTCGTATTCAAGGGCTGCATAGGCTATGAAGAGAAGAAGTGTTGCTAGAGCGATCGTTGAGTTGTAGAAGATGAAGACATGATGTACAAGAGGATTTAGAACAAAAGCTACAACAATCACTAAGGAGAGCCAACGACCCATCCGCTTTCTAGCTACTAAGTAGAGAGGGACACCAGAAGCAGTGAGGAGCGTTACATGGAGTATAAGTAGAGTTTCAGGGCGAGGAGAAATAGCGTAAACTGGCAGGTAAGTGATGAGTGCGAGGAAGCATACATGCCCACCTAGGTAGCTCCAATTCTCACGGAAAGCGGGACAGGACATAAGCCCCTTCCCTGTTAGAGTGTTCTGAAGGGCTTCTACGAAGATGCCAAAATCGTAGTAATAGGTCCGAAAGTGGTAGTGTTCGCTCAGGACGTAGCAGCCCGCTATTATCCCGAAAACCACTAGCGTTATAGTGGCAATGCATAGAGGAACAACACGCTGAACTAGCGGAAGAGATCCAATGCGGCGTAGAGCAGAGAGCACTTTTCTGAACATTTACGACCCAGACAGCATGCGCTAATAACTAAATGCGAGAGCGTCTCCTGTAGACCGTTGTTGTGTAGAGAAACTGGTAAAAGGCGCGGGGGTAGATGAAAGGAAATCGAGATAAAGAGAAGAGATTCGCACCAACATGGGCACAAAACACTATAAGAACAGCAAAGAATTTCTTATTAGAATGGCTAGAAATATTGCCAACTGCTTCTCACAAGCAGAAGGAGTCGTTGTGGTAACAGTGTTGTCACTGAAGGTTGTCGCCTATGCTTTGCTCTACGCGATGCTTCGCTCAGAAGCGCCATGGCACCACTTTTGTGCATACGCTTGGGATGCAGGGTGGTATGCAGACATCGCTAAGACTTGGTACCCACCCCGCCCAGACGCTAAGTATGCTTTCTTCCCACTTCATCCGAGCATGGTTCGAGCTATCTGGTTTATTACCAAAGTTAAGTTTACTTATATTGCTACTGGAACAACGCTTGTTGCAAGCTGCCTTGCCTTCTTAGCATATTACCTAGTTGCTCGCAGATATCTTGGAGAGAAACATGCTATATACTCTACACTACTTTTTGCGTCATTTCCATCGGTTTACATATTCACAACTGCAAGTTATGCAGAACCCTGGTTACTGTTCTTCTGGTGTTTAACTTGGATACTTTACCTGAAAGAATCAGTTCTTTCTGGCATTACAGGCGCCTTGGCAGCGGTAACTCGTCCACCGGGTATTCTCATAGTAGTGCCCCCATCCTTCGACCTAATACACTGCATTAGAAGAAGAAAACAGCCTAAACTATATCAGATTATAGCCGTGCTAGGACCTATTCTGGGATTACTTGGATGGGAGGCATATATCTGGATAAGAAGCGGAGACCCATTCGTCTTCTTTTACGCCCAAAGTCTATGGGGATACCGACGACCCTTCTGGGTGTTCGCTACCCTTTCATCTACAGGAACACTTGAACCGTTTAAACAGGAGTGGCAGAGGTTTGAAGTCTACCCGTATCTGCTGCTGTTAGTCCTCATCACCGTTCTTTTAGGTAAGAATTCAAAACTCGAAGATCCTCGGCTTCGTGCATTCGTTTACGCTAGCATAGCGTTCTTCGTTCTGTTTGGGAGCGTGGACTGCTTCTCTCGGCATCTTTTCTTCATATTTCCGATCTGGTTTGTGCTGAGAACTGACGACTTCGGAACGTTTCTTCTACTGTTCAGCATATTTCTAGCCATAGGGATTGCGATCTTACCCTTATTCTTTATAGGATGCTGGATGGGCTAGTTTGTTTGAACTTACAAACCCAGTTTTCGGTTTTCTGTAGGAAGAGGTCGCCAAACTCGACGGTTGGTTCTATGCAAGTTGATTCGTAGTACTCGTTCCAGGTTGCTATGAGAACGATGTCGGGGTCGTTGCTTAGTGCAATTTCCCAAAAGATGTCGTAGGTGTAGCGGTCTTCTATCTTTGGGGGAATTTCGAACCATGAGGCGGGGCGGATGAGCTTGTCATTGTAGTAGGGGCAGACGGTTTGTATTATCGGTCGTCTACGAATACGTGCTTCGTATGCGAGGATCTCCATGTGTCTTCTGTAGCGACGGAGAGCGTCGTCTGTCCCTCCAGAAAACTTCCAGATGAGGCTAGGGCTGTAGACAAACTCGGTGTCAAAGGTGCGGAAGTAGGTATCAGCAGCGCCCCGTCCTCCTTCGATAGGAGGCATCCACCATCGAACTAGATCGCCTCCGATCCAGTACACTGGACCAGCTTCTGCTTCCACACGTTGCTTAACTTGCTGCCAAAAGAGGTGCCAGGCATGTAAGAACGCGTCACACCAGTCCTTTTGACAGTCGGTAATTGGGTTTCGGAATTCTTTGATGTCTTTAGGATAGTTTGCCAAAAGGTCCGTAAAGTTACGGATATTTGACTCCCATCTCGCAGAAAGCAGTTCGTAAACCTGCTCTTCGGATCCTCCTGTACGCTGCATGTAAAGGTCGAGAAGGGCTCGTGCCACGAACCTTTTTTCCTCGTCAGACCAGCCGGGGTAGAAGTAGAAGCTATCGTAGAGGAAGACAACGGGGCGCGGCTCTTGCGTCTCCACAGAGTACCATAAGAAAGCGGGGTTATCCTTCACGCGAAGAGATAGAAGAATGAACTCGACGATGCGGTTAAGAGTTGCATTCTTGAGCCCCAGTTGGCGTTCTGGCGCGGGCTCTCCATCGGGGAAGGTAGCGCATAGCTCGGGTTCCTGCTCGCGCAGATCATATAGCTCGATCATGGGAGCGAAGTGTATGCCTTGTTCAGCAGCTACGTCCACAAACAGAAGGTAACGGTCAAAGCCGTACTCGTGGAATGAAAGAACTACGAAGTCGATGCCTACGCTCTTCATCTGAACCAGATCGTACTTTATGTAACCGCGATTGATGTCGTAGAAGCCTTCAGCGGGAGTGAGGAGAGTACCGTACCAGTTGCCACTGCGAATGTACGGGTTGTGAGTAGGATTGCTCCACCAGTAGTAGTAGAAGCAGCCTACAAGCTTGTCCCCAGGGTTAAACGCGGAGAGGGAGGGGGAGGCGGTCGTACGCTGACTTAGGAGAGCAAGGCTTGAGAAAGCTGCGGCGGGTGAAACAAGTAAGAGGATAGCGAGTACTGAGAACACCCGTCCTCTTAAACTATGCCAACGTGATAAGAGATCGCTCAGTTGATTGCGTACAAGGAAAATGCCGTAAACGAATCCGGGCACGGCTAAGAGAGCGGGTATTATAATGTGAATAGCTTCGATGGTCTGTCGCGAGATGTGGAAGCTAACACCAGTAGAGATGGCGGGAACGTGAAGAGCAATAGGTAAGCGGAGTTCTGAAAGCCTAGCAGTAAGGGAAAGCATCTGCATCCGTACGTCGTGGGGGACGAATGTTACGTAGTGCCAGCCGAGGATAATGATGGCTGCAGGAAACGCGTAGGAGAACCACCGTACGTACTGTTTAAGCAACTGCGTGCTTCGACCTGGTTCGAGTGCGAAGAGCAGAGGTATAGCAAGACCAATGGGTAGAACGAGATACTGTGGGTTTACAACCTTGTTGAAAAGTGTGAATCCGACAGCAGCGGTAAGGAGAAGAAATAGAAGAGGTCGTGCATCCTGCTCCTTTAGCTGCCAAGCGGAGAAGGTTAGAAAGAGTATCAGCCCTGCAAGAAGACCGGAGAAGACGTAGGAGAATATCTGAATCAGATCTCCTAGTGGGGATAATGCATACCTAGTTGCAACCATAACGCCTTGGTTTATGAGGTAGAGACCTAGAAAAGCGAACTCTTGAGGTGGACGGTGGACATGTACAAGGACGGTTTGGTCGATGTAGCCGATAGGAGATCGAACCAGGAAATAGAGAGAGGCAAGAACGTACAGGAAGGCTATAGAGAAGAGGTAGGAGAAGGCGCGACCACGTCCATACCAGCGGTAGGTAGCGGCCGCGAAAATAGGTGCAAAGATCACTCCCGATACTTTCGTAAGGATAGCGGCAGCGGTAGCGAAGCCTGCGTACCTGACGCGCTTTTCTAGAAGAAGTATTAGTGCTACAAGTGTAAAGACAGCAATCCACACGTCAAACATCCCCCAAACAGCCGCGATTATGATAAGGAGAGGGTTGTAGAGGACGAGTTTTTCAGCGCGCGGTACTTGATCGGGACGGTAGCGGCCCACGAACTTGCGTACGACATAGGCGAGTACGATGTTTCCCGCAATCATTGGTAGCTTAATGGCTATGCGCTGAAGAATAGGGGAGCGGACAAGGAGGAAGAGGTAGAAAATTGCGTAGCTTACAGCCATTAGCAGAAGTGGAAGAGGGGGGTAGGCGTACCACTGAAGCATGCTGCCCATGAAGGCGTAAGGAGGTGCGTGGGTGGCGGTTTCGTAAGGAGTTATACCGTAGCTGACGAATTCGTGCACTGAGATGATGAAGACAAAGCCATCCCAGTCATGGATAAGAAACCCTGCTACAGCGATTTGAATAGCAAGGGACTTGAAGTAGCTGCGTGGAACGCGACGAATACGATACCAAACCCAACGCACCCCCTCCACCAAGCGATCGCGAAGCCGTAGTGCGATGGAGGGGGTGGGGAGCAAGAGCTTGCAAAGCGCTCGCGGCTAATAAGTATGAAGCAGCATGCCCTCACAAACCTTAACAGCGCTATTCAGGGGAAGGGAGTTGCGGCGGGCAGCACTCCTCGCCTTACTGCTCGCCAGCGCGATAGTGTTAGCAGCGCTACCTATTCCACAGATACAAGCGCAAGCCTGGTATGAAGAGGATCGAGATGGAGATGGAGTAAAGGAGATCGTGGTTCAAACACGCTTTCTCTTGTGTGTCGTTGACCCTAACGAAAATGGGCGTGTACGCGACGTACTATACGATAGCAATGGAGATGGGTACTTCGATCTAAGCGGAGAGGTAGACCGCTATCAGACGTACGGGCTTTTTCACGGAGAACAGGTAGGTGGGCTGTTTGGTGACGACGATCAAGCGTATAACAACCCCATTGATCTAATTTGCCAGAACAACCACCCTCTACTAGATACCGAGTGCGGTTACGAAGTGCAGATTATGGAGGAGTTTGGACTTACACGCATCGTTGTTAGGCTCACCTATGTGGTCAATGAAACCGACTGGCCTTATCTCAACGGCTTACAGGTCGAGAAGGAGCTGAAGTTCTGGGTAGACGCGCCTATTATCGAAGGCTGGTGGTATCTGAGTAACAAAGGCAACGACGCACTGTTGTTAAGCTGGATGCCGGTCTTCGTCCTTCAGCCTTCTAACGGAATCTGGAGTGGAGAAGCGCGGCTCTTTTGCCCCGATGGACGCATTACGTGCCGCGAGTTTGAAGACGGAACCTACATGCTAGGATTCGAAACCCCTGTAGCACCCCCTCCTGGACGCCCCGGCTGGTTAGTGGTTGACGACTATGCGGAGGGCTATACAACGGGTATCGTGTTTAACGCAACTCAGCTACGATGCCTTTACCTACGTAGTGACGACCCTGGTGCAGCAGTCACCGCTTATGTGAACTTCCGCCCCCGACTTCTCGCTCCCGGTGAAGAGGTGGCGTATTGGGTTTGCTGGTTTGTAACCAACCAGCTGCGAACTGAGACAGGGCACGGGCTAGGGAGCGAGACTTGGCACCAGCGGTGGTGTAGGAACGTTCTCGATGTTGGATGGTGGGCGTGCGCTCTAGGAGGAATGGAAATGCACGCAACGGATGGTGCAGTAGTAAAGGGGCTAGTTTATGCAAACGGTAGCGAGAGCGCGCCTAAAGACTGGCGAGACCCGATCGAAATCATCAGCGGGTCACCGCTCCCAGACGTACCAGAAGATGTCTGGTTTGAACCCTACTTCATAAACCTCGGTCCGTTTACACGCAACTACCGAGTACGAGTAGCAGTTGTTCGCTGCAGCGACTACCGTGTTCTGTGGAGCTGGGAGGGCGAGTACTGGGGGGTTGGAGTAAACCAGCTGGTTTACATCCAACCAGCTGAGGGTGCATGGTTTGGATTCGACTTCGACGCTTACGGCGAGGGAGACTATCTGGTTCAGGTCAACGTTACGGACCTGGGGGATGGATCGCTTGCATTGTGGATGGAGCAGGTTGTGCGTGTAGGAGACGAGCCGTGCCCGTGGGGTGCGCGAAGTGCAGAAGATGCACAGCGCCCGATCTACATCACGTTCATCTGGCATGCACACCAGCCGGACTACATGGGGCGATCCGACTGGCCACCACCCCCCGGAGTGCAGTATGTGTGGTGGTGGGAAGGGCAGCCAAAGACGAAGGTCGATTGGGTTTATCACATCAACCTTTTCCCCCTTCTCCGATACTATCAAACTGATGGACGAGGGTTCCGCGCCTGCCCTACGATGACGGGCTGTCTTATACAGCAGCTTCTCGAAGGAGGTTGGACGGAGGACCTTGTGTACAGCTATGCGTGCGTGGTCAACACTCCTGGCAATGGGGAAGGACTCAGCTTACTTGACGGGCTGAACCACACCGTTTCTCCAGCACCCCACTGTTTGAGCGAAGACTATCCACAATTCGAACTACTCGCTACTGCCTACTACTGGACAATCCTACCTACAGTTCTCTGGGAGTTAGCTGATCAGCCAAACGCTACAGCAGACGTAGCAAAAGTGGTGCAGATGGACATCGACTACAAGTACGAGGTCTTAGGAACGCAGCACAAGATTCGTGGTCTTTACCCGCCTGAGCTAGCATGGGACGATACGGTACTCGACGCCCTCGCTATGGTCGACACCGATCCTGATACACCAGGTATACAGCCGCTCGAGTACGTCATCGTTGAGGACATTGCTAAACCAGAGGAATTTGATGCGTGGAGCTACACGCGTGTACAACCAGTGTGCGTAGAGCGCGACGGCTACGCGGTAACAGCGTTCTTCCGCCATCTTCTTCTAAGTAGAACCCTTTGGGGACAGGAGTGGGAGAACCGCGACCCTGTTGAGTTCGTTCAACGTATACGACGCTGGACCAAGAATCCCGGAGACCTGCTTCTCGTCGTAATGACCGATTGGGAGCAGAAGTGGGGGGAGAACGTGTACAGTGAGCTACACGAGTACCTATCTCGGCTAGCTGGTCTCGGTTACGTTAAGATCGTTCTTCCGAGCGAGTTCTACGACCTAGTGTTAGGAGGAAGCCCGCCTTCGCGCAAAGTGCAGCTACTGCCTACCTCGTGGCAAGGCGAGTTCCGCTTCTGGTTGCACTCGCCCGGTGACCGAGACCAGTGGCAGCTTATACGACAAGCACGTGCGCTCTGGTGGGAGGCGTGGAACCAGCGTACCAACGTAGCCAATGCTACAATACAGGAGGAGATTAAGAACATGCTTGAAGAAGCCTATACGCTGATTTTGAAAGCAGAAGCTGGCGACTACTTCTGGTCCGAGTATCAGCCGACCTTCGAACTCGCGGTTCGACGGGCGTATACTCTAGCTCTTCAAGCACGGTTGCTTGAACAACGACCTCAGGGGACAGAGTGGATGGAGGAACGGATACCGGTAGGGGGGGTCGGTTCTCGCTACGATTTTGTAGCAGCTAACGGAACGTGGGCAGCATCGAAAGCAGACTTTGTGGCTACTGAGATCAAGCCCTTCCCCTCCTATCAGGCAGATTACCGTTATGGGCTTCTCTACACGCTACCAGATCACGCTATCTGGGTTGAAGTAGAGCTAACGCTACGAGGTCCGGACCGTCCTGCCCGCCGCTTCCGAATTTACGCGAATCCTGTAGGGTCGCCGCTCTCTGAAGACCACCTTATTTACGTAGGATGGATACCGAAGAACGCTACGGTTAGCATACGCGTTATCGTACCTCCAGACCTTCTCCAGCCTACCAATAACACCTTGCTCGTCGTAGTAGATGAGCCGACGGGCTACGATGCTTCTGTAACCGTTGTGAGCGTACGCGTCAGGTACCTGAGTGAGAAACGAGAGCTACCACCTATTTTGTGGGTAGTGGTGGGGTGTTTAGCTGTAGCGCTTGCTGTAGCGGTCTTTCTCTGGCGAAAGCGGCGTCCACCACCAACCCTGATATCCTAGACGTTTCACAATACGGTAAAGAACTTCTTTCGCCTTCTGTACGCTGGACCCTAAGTAGAAGAGATGAGAGACGCAACGGCAATCACTACAGCCGAAGCGGGGAACGGGTTCGAAGCCTTCTGAGAGAAGCGCGTTAGCGAGTGTACACTCAAGTCGAGTAGTTTCGGGAATCAGAAGTGCAGCGACGGGTTTTGCGCTTGGCGAAGCAAGCAGATAGTCGATATGCCAGTGAATGCGCTTTCGCTGTGCAAAGTGGCGACGAACGCGATGCAGTAAATCGATACCCCCGCCGATGGCGGATCCGATGTAAGCGTAGAAGCCGCGTGTGAACCGAAGGTCTCCGAGAGCGCCGATTGAAGCAGTTATTGAGCGTCTTATCTGAACAAGCAAGATGTAGCTACCGTACAGCCGTGATGCGTGTAGCAAACGCTTATTATCAATTGGTGAGTTAATGAGTGTTGGATTGAGTGAAGTCTGGGAAATCATAGCGTTTATCAGCCATCTGCTCGCGCGTTCCGAGCAGTTTCCTCCTCGACCTATTCTCTACAAAGCGGGGGAGGAGTACTCACGGTATGTTATAACGAAGACTACAGGACGTACGCGTATCGGGTCTCGAGAAGCGCTTGACGCCTTAGCGTATGCGTTTCAAGAGATGAAGTTAGGGCGTTTGGAGGTTGTTTCCTTCGACCCTGGGGGAGCGGCGACGGTTCGTGTTCGAGAAAACACGATAGCTAACTTCCACCGCCGCCTCTTCGGTCGTTCGGAGCAGCCTATCTGCGTGTTTATCTCAGGGATGGTGGGAGGTGCGCTCGCTCTTGGCTTAAACCAGGAGGTAGAGTGTGAGGAAGTAGAATGTATAGCGATGGATGCAGAGGCTTGCTTATTTGACGCGTATACAACTGCGTCGGTTACCTCTGTTGTAAGCAACCCTCGCCCTCTAACGCCTCTAGACTTGATGGGAATGCCCGACGACCTTCGTGAAGCCGCGCTCATCGTTCTTAGGGTGGGGTCTGCAACTGCAGACGAGGTTGCGATGTGTGCGCGATTGAGCACCGATGATGCATGGCATGCGTTAGATCGTTTAGTAGACCTCGGCTTTCTGAAGAAGATCGTGCGGAAGCATGGACCGCCCCTCTACGTACTCGCAGTTCCTCGCTCTACACCGTAGCTATTCTGTAGCTTGGATGAGAAGCTCTACGATCCGCTGTGAAGCCTGACCATCTCCGAAGGGTGTAGGAAGCGTAGGTTGGGGGAGGGGGTGAAGTTCATGAAGAGCTTGCGTTGCTTTCTCGTAGTGTAGCCCAACAAGCACGTTCGCTCCTGCTTCAACGGTTTCAGGCCATTCGGTACGGTCGCGGAGTGTGATACAAGGCGTGCCGAGATGAAAGGCTTCACGCTGTACGCCACCTGAGTCGGTGAGAACCGCGTATGCGGTAGCGAGAAGGCGTATAAAGTCCTCATAGCCAACAGGTTTGCAGAGCTCTAGGTTGGGGGTTTGTCGTAGCTTTTCCCAAAGACCGTAGCGACGGAGCCTGTCGACGGTTCGGGGATGGATGGGGAAGATTACAGGATGTAGGGAGGCAGCATCCTGAAGAATGCGTACGATAGTGGTAAGCCGTTGAGGATCATCAACATTTTCTTGTCGGTGGACGGTAACCAGCAGATGATCGCGTCGCGGCTGTTGCCCTACTCGTTTAAGCACATAGAGGAGGATATCAAGGAGAGGGTCGCCAGTATGAATGGTGCGTTCCGATAACCCCTCCTGTCGGAGGTTTTTCACGCAAGTAGGTGTGGGAGCGTAAAGGTGTGCTGCTACGTGGTCAATAACGATACGGTTGATTTCTTCAGGCATGTAGGGGTCGAAGCAACGGGCTCCCGCTTCGATGTGTGCAACGGGAATCTGTAACTTGACAGCGGCGAGAGCAGCAGCGAGTGCGCTATTGGTGTCGCCAGGGACAGCGACGAGTTCGGGTTTTTCAGCTTTGAGATAGCGTTCGAGGGCGATAAGCATCTGCCCTGTTTGCTCACCATGACCAATAGCGCGAATACCGAGACAGGCTTCAGGCGGTTCCTCAAGTAGCTCTTTAACAAAGATATCAAACATCTCGTAGTCGTAGTGCTGTCCGGTGTGGACGAGTGCGAAGTCGCCGCCAAGGCGGTGTCTGAGCGCGTTAATGATGAGCGCTGACTTAATGACCTGAGGGCGGGTTCCTACTACGAAGCATATGCGCACACCGCCTGAGAAAGGCTACTCTTTAGCCTTAGCGAGCGATCTCTAGTCCGGAAACCGCCAAGTAGTCCAGAAGCCCAGCACCTACAACTAGTTGAAACTCTGCACTATCCCCAGGCTCGAGGTCGATTGGATAGAGCAGGCGGAGGGATGCCCCCCAGTAGCCCGTTCCTCGCAAGTCCTGCGTCCAGCGCCCACCAGGCTGGAGAATACGGAGATCAAGCTGTAAGAGAGTAGGGGTAGCACCGCTAATGGCGACGAAACCAGCATCCTCCATGAACTCGTTTACCATCGCAGTCCACAGCCAGCGTCCGGTATAGTTGATGAGGTATCCGAGAGGCTTGAGCCGCGCTTCGGTAAGAAAGATGCTGGGGGGTGGAGCGGCGGGGACGATCTGAGCACGGGAAACAGTTCCGTTCTCCCATCGCGTGTAGTGGAAGGCATTGGAGTAGAGCGCACCACCCGGTGTAAACGAGTTGTCGACGACAAAGGTGCAGTTAAGCCGCTTGTTGCCTACGTTCTCTAAGCGGTAAACGACGGTAATATTGGGGCTGTTAGCATAGAAGGTGATCTCCTTTACAATCTTCAGGTGAGGAGTAGGGTTGTAGTAGTGGAAGTATACGATCTCCTGCGTAGTGTAGGTGAGGCGGATTGTTGCACGCTCTGTTGTGTTTTCAAGCACTTCGACGGCATACTCAGCGTAGGGGAACTCCATGTGGTCGAATCCTACGGTCTGCTCCTGCTCAGCAGTATAGTCGAGAAGAACACCGCGGCGGAGTACGGGGCTGTTAGGCTCATTTCTCACGTGCTCCCAGTGTGTGTAAAAGTAGCGGATCTCTCCAACATTAACGAGGTCGCGGAATTCGTCGTAAATGTCCCATTCAAGGATCTGCCCACCGTGGTGAGGGTCGATTACGATGCGGTAGAAGCGGTTTCGTGCAACAAGATCGGGGAAGGGATCGGGGGTAGCGTACTCCCAACGCAGCAGGAGACCGCGGCGTGGTTGGAGAAAAGCGTCAAGGCGGGAGGAGCGGTAGCCTGCGTCAGCGAGCGTTTCAACAGCCTGATAGG
>Ga0190367_1001083_pt1 | contig 16727 bp, 24 predicted proteins | sample 4872181011_MG_FD_171838 | JGI IMG/M metagenome (GOLD analysis project Ga0190367, IMG submission 171838) | Hydrothermal vent microbial mat bacterial communities from Southern Trench, Guaymas Basin, Mexico - 4872-18-10-11_MG | ecosystem: Environmental > Aquatic > Marine > Hydrothermal vents >...
TTCGTTACAATAATATCGATAATCCTCGGATCACTAGGACTTAAAGGACTGATATGGTTCCTAGACGTTACAGGTGTTGCTCTAGGATTCTGCTGGATTATTTCAGTACTAGCAATGCTCATAGCTAGAAAGAAGTTACCACACCTACACAGACCATTCAGAGTACCAGCGGGCTACGTTGTTGGCTCAATAGCCTTAATACTAGCATTAATAATATGGGTAATGCCGCTAATACCTGGAACCCCAGTAAGCTTAGTATGGCCGTACGAGTACTTACTACTAATTGCTTGGGTTATACTAGGAATAATAATGTACCTAATATCACGTAAGAGAATTAAGGAATTAGGTGTAGAGACCATAGCTAGGAACCTACTAGGAGAATACTACGACGAGATATACAGAGCTAAGAGTGAGAAGTAACCTCAAGATTTTTCCCACACTAACCTCATCGATATAGCTAAGTATCTTACCTATACATAACTACTTCCTAAGTTACTACCTACTAGGTAAGTATTCTGGGTATTAGAGTTAAGGTTAGAGTTAGGTTTACTGGTAAGGTCATAGGTGCTGTAGCCCTTATAAGTACTGGCTTTGAATCTGGGGAGCCTCAAATATTATTACCTAGCGACTCGTATCTAGGAGTGGTATTGATTTAAGTACTCTACCACCACCCGGTGTTGTTGAATATAGTGTTGCTGGAGGGATTCTATAATTATGCATGTATGCCTTAAAGCATGTAGGGTATTAGTCATTGAACACAACAGTGTTAGTAGGGGGGTAGTAGCTTATGCCGACATATCATCTACTGAGGGTGAAGCAATAACAAGTAATGCCTTAACTGAAGAGTTTAGGATAGTAATACTTAACCTTAAGAAGGGCTTATGGAGGTTTAGTGATGATCCTACAGGTAAGGTTAGGAGCTCACAGGGACCTCAATTCTAGTGATAATTAAGTGTAGATTAAGTGTTGCGATAGCTATACTCGTAATTAAGGTTATCTCTTCTTTATTACCTCATCAATTATTACGAGCATTCCTGATACTAGTAGGTATAGAGCTATGATGTATGCTAGTAGTTCAGGCTTCATCAGTATGAGTGCTGCGAAGATAATCATTAATACACCCATGACTAATCTAGGTATGCTTATACCTAAGTACTTCCTGAGTAACTCCTCAATTGGTTTTTCAGCCATGTGAAACCCCTTACTATGTGTTTTGCAGGTATATAAGTCACTAAGAATGAGAATGTATTTAGATTTTGAACCTGTAATTACTGTGGCGCTATTCATGAAGTGGGTTACTCGCGCCTTCCTACACATCGATAGGACCACTTCTGCTTGGTTGACTAAGAGGTTTATCGACCCTGAAGCTGAGTTCGTATTCATTAACTGGCCTGAGAAGGAGCTTAAGTCTGAACGGTATACCATTCGATATTAGAGGTGTTGAGTTAGGTCATAAGGATGGTAAGTGCACCTTCGAAGTCATCGTTGAGAAGTACGGTATTAAGGACCCATACATACTAAGATCGCTGAAATAGTTCATGCGGTAGATATTGAGGGTGAGCTAGATAAGGTACCTGAAGCTAGGGGTATCAGAATGGTGCTTGAGGGTCTAAGATTCATAACTAGGGATGACCGAGAGACCATAGAGTTAGGTATGAAGATATGGGACACGATATACGCTGCATTTAAACTTAAGGATGTAATGAATCAATACAAAGATAAGTTAGAGTCAATGTCTAGGACTGAGAGGTTGAGATTCCTAAGGGAGTTACTGAGTAAGAGGTAGGGCGTTCAGTGAGTAGGCCTAGGGTCTTAGTGTACATATCGATAGCTGGTTTAGTAGCTATACTTAGTTCTACAGCTTCTAAATCACCGACACTACCGTTATTCGCTGAATATCTAGGTGCTGGACCTGATGAGATAGGGATTATTGCTGCAGCATCAACTATAACTGGTGTAGTAGTTAACGTTACTGCTGGTACTCTATTAGATATTCTTGGTAGGAGGAAGTTACTACTACTCTCAGGATTCTTCTTCGCTACAGCCCCCTTCCTATACCTCCTAGTCACTGACCCATGGCAATTAATAGTTGTTAGGGTCTATCATGGAGTAGCTACAGCAGTATTCACGCCCGTAGCGATAGCTGCTATAGCTGATGTGTATAGGGAACGTAGAGGTGAAGTCATGGGTTACTTCTCATCAGCGACTTTATTAGGTAGGTTGATGGCTCCATCAATAGCTGGTACAGCAATAACTCTATACTCATTCCATGGTGCTTACATAGTTTGTGGTGCATTCGGTATTGCAGCACTCATAGCTTTACTGAAGTTCCCTGAAACGAGGAAGGTTGGTGAGGCTAGGGTTAGAGCTACTACTAGGCTCTTGAGCGTACTGACTAATCCAAGGATAATAATTGCTGGTAGTATGATGGCTATAACGTACTTCGCAATGCAGAGTATAGAGACGTTCCTACCACTATACATGGGTACCTTAAGTATTGAGGCATGGCTCATGGGTCTAGCACTAAGTATTGAGTTAGCAACAATAGCTCTACTCAAGCCTTACGGTGGGTACCTATACGACCACATAGGTAGTGTTAAAGTCATAACTTTAGGAGTACTACTCTCATTCCTAGGACTCCTCTCACTATCCGTATCGACTAGTTACATACTCATAGTAGCTTCAGTGATACTATTTGCTGTAGGTGTAGCATTCACGACAGCATCAATACCACCGCTAGTAGCTGAGATAGCTGGTAGGGAGGCTCACGGTACAGCCTTAGGTGCTATGAAGACTATAAAGGATGTAGGTCAAGCTCTAAGACCCATAGTCATGGGCATCACACTAACATACACAACGTACGATATAGCATTCATTACTGTAGCAGTAATAATGATGATAGCCATAATACTGAACATAGCAATACATAGGATAGGTGTACCTAAAGCATTAATTAAGAGGTAGTCCTTAACATTAAAAATTATTTATTAATGATACCTACTTAACCTTCTCCCTTATGACCTTAATTAACTCCCTCATGAATTCAGGCAGCTCACGCCACGTCTTACCACTAACTATGTTACCATCAACAACTACGTCAGCATCAACGAACGTACCACCAGCATTCTCTATGTCGTGTTTAATACCCTTATACCCCGTGACTTTCCTACCCTTAAGTACCCCGTAGGCAGCTAATACTAACGGTCCATGACACACTACAGCAATAATCTTGTTGTTCTCACTAAAGTGCTTAATTATCTTCTCAACCTCGGGGTACAACCTTATGTGCTCAGGTAACCTACCACCAGGTATGTAGACTACGTCATAGTCCTTAGGATCTACATCCTCAAGTGCACTATCAACCCATAGGAATGCCCGCCCAGGCTTCTCAATATATGCATCCCACTCAGGTACACTCTCATGAATCACGGTATTCACACTCTTTACTGATGGTGCAGCAACATGTACTTCAAAACCCTCCTCCTTAAACCTATAGTACGGATAGAATACCTCAAGCTCCTCAGCAGCATCACCAATAATCATGAGTATACGTGGCTTCCTAGGCATTGGGAATACCAAGATATAGTATTGATACATACTTTATTAATGATGTAGTAAACATGTTAGAACCTTAAACGACAACTCAAGACCCTAGTAACTCACCTCAAATGATGGAACCTCTCATTTCATGTTAGATGTTCACGTATGTATTCATTGATTCTTACGAGATTAACTCTTCTTGCACATACTTTAAGTATGTCTTTATTAATTACATCTACTTCGAATGGTTCCTAATCTCAGCCCTACGCTTAGCTTCCTTAATCATAACCTGACAACCTTCAAGCTTAATTAAATGCACCCTCACCTATCATGTGTTAAGAGCTCAATGTTAACGATTTTCGCAAGGAAGTATTCTCTATCGAGAGGTGTAAGTGCTGACATTGTTTCATTCATGCTGCTTCAGATATGTTAAGGAGTATAATTAAGAGTAATAAGTTGTTAAGGGATAATAGCGTGGATTGGTGAGTTAAGAATTGTTCAGGAAGGGTTTAGAGCATGTTAATGAGCCCTATAGAACAGTTATTGAGAGGTTACTTAATGAGCTTCTAAAAGTGTTTAGAGATGACTTGATCTCCGTAGTTGTTTATGGTAGTGTTGCTCGTGGTACTGCTAGAAGGGATAGTGATATCGATGTCTTAATAGTTGTTAAAGAATTACCTAGATCTAGATTTGAGAGGTTGTCGATATATATGAAGGCTGAGGAAAAATTAGACCCATTACTTAACGAACTTTTAAATAGAGGTTATGCTGTAACAATATCACCAATACTTAAGACTAAGAGAGAAGCTGAGAGAATTTCTCCACTCTATCTAGACATGGTTGAAGATGCAATCATAGTTTACGATAAGAATGGGTTCTTTGAGGAGATATTGAAGAGGTTAAGAGATAAGTTAAGGGAGTTAGGTGCTGAAAGGGTATGGATTGGTAAGAAGTGGTATTGGAGGTTAAAGAAGGACTACAAATTTGGTGAGGTGATAGAGTTATGAATAATATTGAATTAGCTAAGTCGAACATTAGGCAAGCAAGGGAGAGGATAAAGCATGCTGGTGAGGCATTAGATTCGGGTAATTACCCATACGTTGTAAGGCAAAGTCAGGAAGCCGTTGAATTAGCTCTGAAAGCTGCACTAAGGATAGTAGGTATAGAGCCTCCTAAATGGCACGATGTAGGGCCTGTATTGAGGCGAGAGAAATTGAGATTTCCTAGGTGGTTTCAGGAGCTAATAGATGAGTTAGCTTCAATATCACGCTCACTTAGAAAGGAGAGGGAATTAGCTATGTATGGTGATGAGGAGTCTGGAATACCACCTGAGGAATTATATACTAAGAGAGATGCGGAACAAGCTCTTAATGACGCAGTTAAGGTCGTCAAATCTGTTGAGAAATTACTAAATGAGGTTTTAGGTACCCATTGAGACCCCTTATCATGAGGATTAAGCAACTTAAACTTATTAATTAACTATGCCTTTGCTTACCGTGTAGGTATTAGGTGTTTAGGTATTATGGGTTTTGAGGGTGTGATTGACCTACTACGTACTGCTCCATTAGTGGTTAGAGTAGCTCTAGTTGCTTTACTACCTACTACACTCACTATGTTGGGGTCGGTACCTATACTCATTAAGGTAAGGTTTAGTGAGGGCTTCATAGATGGTGGTATGGGGTTTGCTGCTGGTGTCATGCTTGTTGCTTCATTCACTAGCCTCCTACTACCAGCGATAAGTATTGGTGGTGTATCGATAGCTATATCAGGCTTCGTAGCAGGCATCATACTCATTAGGGTCTTAGACGTTCTAATACCACACATGCACTTAAGGAGGGGTAGTGAGGGTAGTTCTAAGTACTTTAGGTATGCTAAGAAGGCATGGTTAATGGCTCTAGCCATAATACTTCATAACATACCTGAAGGTATGGCTGTTGGTTCAAGCACGATCTATAGCGTTACTGATGGCTTAGTACTAGCTACAGCTATAGCGTTACAGGACATACCTGAAGGATTCGCTGTAGCTCTACCAATACTAGACATAACTAAGAGTAGGGCTTACGCATTCAGTATTGGTGCATTAAGCGGTATTGCGGAATTCCTTGCAGCTTTCATTCCCTTACTAATAATTACTTTCATAGGTACTGCACTACCGTTAATGCTAGCAATAGCTTCAGGTGCTATGGTCTACGTAGTGATACATGAGATAATACCTGAAATCTACGGTCATGAGCATGACGAGCAATCAACTATAGGATTCTTCATAGGCTTCATATTGATGCTCATACTAGACACTATGTTTTAATGTAGGAATTTAAGGGGTTTAATGATTAAAAATGAGTTATGTTGGGGATGTTAACCTTCGAGTTTCTTCATTCCCTCCTTAGAGAGTAGGGTCTTAAATATTGTTTCATGCTCTACTTCATCCCTCATTATCTCCTCAATAATCTCCTCAGTTACTGGGTCCTTATTTGCTACGTAGTCGTATATCTCTCTATAATGTTCTAGAGCGCACCTCTCAGCCTTTACTGCCGCTATCAACCATTCATCTACTGCGTATGGGTCCTCAGGTAGTTCAGGGTACTTACACTTTGATAGGTCCCATAAGTCCCTAAAGTCTGGTGGGTCTACGTCGAAGTCTTGTAGTCTATCCATTAGTTTCTTAGCGTGATCATCGAGCTCATCCTTAGCTATGTCAAGGAATACTGACTCTAACCTCTTAGACATGTGACCCTTAATTGCGTAAGCAGCTGTGAAGTACATGTAGTATGCGAGAACCTCATCAGCGAATGCAGAGATGAGCATCTTAACGAGTTTATCCTTATCAACATCCTTAACCTCAGGTCTTAAGGGGTACTTCTCGGGTAGGTATTTACGCTTCCTAACCTCACTCATGATTAAACCTCAAACATACAGTCTGTTCAGATATATTTATGTGTTAGGAAATCAAGACACCCCTAATAATTAGTTCAAGTAAAATGATTAGAACTACATCAATGAATAGTTAATGCTCATTAAATTATCTGAATCCCAAGCGTAATAAAATATGTTTACACTGTAGGAACATCGAAGTTATTAGAGCGTAACTACAGTGAATTACGTGAGGCGAAGAACTATGAAGTACTTAGCGTTAGCTGTCATAGCGTTAGTCATTATTGCTGCATACCTTACAACCTACTACCTACTAATTAATCCAGGAACAAGTACGACTACAGCAGTTAATGTGCGGAGCACTCAATCACAGTACAGTATTAAGGTGTATATTAATGATGAATACGTTACGAGCTTAACTTTAAGTGATTTAAAGAAATTAAGACAGTACAGATTTGTTGACTCCCTAGGTAAGGTTCAAGAAGGCCCACTACTTAAGGATGTCGTAATTAAACTCCTAGGCATTAACTCATTTAAATACGTAGTCATTAAGGGCAGAGGTCAAGTAAAGCTTAACTATGAAGACGTAATGAATAAGGAGAACTACATAATTCTCGACTTCACAAGGAAGGGTACTGTTAAGTTGTGTGGTAGGGAGGACGTTATCCCTAGTGGGTTAAGGATGTAACTATAATCAAGATTTATAGGTAAGGTGATTAATGTGCTACTATTCTTAGGTATCGACGATACGGATGCTAAGGTTAAGGTGGTTAGAGGGAGTAAGTTAGGTACTGGTAGGGTTGCTAGGGATGTTGCTAATGAGTTAATGAGGCATGGATTTAAGGTATTATGGGTTACTAGGCATCAATTAATGAAGTCAGTTACGAATACATCAGGTAATAATAGTGCTAAGGCTGTTACGTTAGAGGTTAGTTCTACTGATGATATACGTTACGTTAGGGAGGTAGCTACTAGAGTAGTTAGTGAGTTATCACTACCTAGTAGTAATCCAGGTATAGCGATTAACCCCCATAAACCACCACCTAAGGATGCGGTAGAGTTAGCGTTAAGGGCTTCTAGTGAGCCCATATCGTTAAGTGATGTGTTGAGTGCGGCTAAGAGGCATGGAATAGATACTATATGTATTAGAAGTAGTTGTGAAGGTGTTATAGGTGCGTTCTCAGCATCAGTACTTGCCGCTCTAGGCTATGGTAGAGTACTCGACATACCTTACACTGGTTTGAGGAACTACATGAATAAGGTGTTGAGGGTTAGTGAAATACTTAAGCTAGGCATACATACTGTTAGGGACGTTAATGGTCATGAACTTAACGAGTATGAGTACGTGTACGTTGGTAAGTTTAAGCCTTACCTAGAGGACTTCAAGCCAGTACTTTACGTAGTTAAGGATGGTGCTTTATGGCGGGCAGTAGTCTTAGATTAACATCGAGGGCTGTAGCAGTAATATCGATATTCTCAGCACTCATAATTTGTGTTAGGATTGTACGTATACCACTACACGTACCAGGTGCTGGTAGTATACCATGGATTACGTTAATGATTGTAGGGAGAGCTATTAGTACGTACTCATTAACATCAACTGTTACTGGATTCATAGTTGGTGTAATAACTACTATAGCGGGTATAGACTTCCCTCCAGGTCCTCAACACATAATAAAGTACTTAGTCTCAGGCTTAGTGGTTGATGCAGCATATAAAGTACTACCTAAGCATAATGTGCTGACGTACGTAATAATAGGTGCCCTAACATCCATATCTAAGCTACTTAGCGTCTACATCGTAGCCTACATTCTAAACATACCATTAATCGTGATTAAGGTAGTACTAATCTACGTCCTAGCACTACACACAGTATTTGGCGTTATTGCAGGTCTCATCACTTACTCCTTAGTACTAGCAGTAAGTAAGGTGAAGGTTTCGAGATCGTGAGTTATGTATGAGATAGTATTAAGTGATGCGTATTTCAGGTATGGAGATTTAAGCACGGATGTTCTTAAAGGTTTAAGTTTAAACATCAGTAAGGGCGAGCTCGTAGTTATTACAGGACCTACAGGTAGTGGTAAAACTACGTTATGCCGCATCATTACAGGCTTAATATCTAGGCTATACAGAGGTGAGTTAAGGGGTTATATCAAGATATGTAATGAAGTATTAACAAAGTCTTCACTAGTGAAGTTGAGGAAATACATACTCTACATACCTCAAAACCCTGAAGAGTACCTACTAAACATTACTGTAAGGGATGAGATTACCTCGTATATGGGTGAAATGGTTAGCTATAGTAACGTTGACTTACTGATTAAGTACTTACTAAGTACTAAGTATTATTGGACTTAGTGGTAGGGAGGATGAAGTAATCTTTAAGTTATCAGATGGTGAGAAACAAAGGCTTAGCTTAGCGCCAGCATTCCTCGAAAGATACAGAGTGGTAATTATTGATGAAGCACTATCGTTTATTGATACTGAATACCTAGACAGAATCATCGATTCATTAATTAAGCTTAAGTTAAGATCAGGCTCAACTCTCGTTATTATTGAGAAGAATCCCTACGTACTTAAGAAACTCATCAATTACTCACCTAAGTTTATCGTGCTTGAGGATGGTGTTAAAGTATTTGATGGAATTCTTAATTATTATTTATCAAGTATTAAGGAGCATGTATGTAGTTACTCACGTTTCATGTGTAAGCTCCTTCACTACATGGACATAGTTTAGGTGATGCTTAGTGAGTTACGTACTAGAGATATCTAATGTACGGTTTAAGTATGAGATGAGTAGTCATTGGGTATTAAGAGGTGTTGAGTTACGTGTAGGGAGTGGTGAGTTAGTCCTTATTTTTGGTGGTAATGGTGTAGGTAAGACTACATTACTAAAGCTTATTGCTGGCTTACTTAAGCCTCAGGAGGGACTCATTAAGGTTATGGGTAAGAAATTAAATGGTGTAGCACCAACAACTATAGGTTACTCATTACAGAACCCCATACATAACCCAAGTCAGGAGTACCAATACCGAAGTTAATAGTACAATGATACAATTATAGTCGTAACATTGAGTTACAGTGATCTAGAACGCTGTTAAATTAATAATTTTAGGAGCAAAAATATTAGCTATATAGCGAAGGATTAAGGTAGGGAATGTAATGCCATCACTATCTAAGATCGATAAGGAGAGGATATTGAAGGCTTTGGAGGAGGATCGTGAGTTTCGTTATGCATTAATGGGGCTATTAGGATTTAAGGAGATATTAGAAAGACAGCAAAGACTTGAGGAGAGATTTGCTAAGTTAGAAGAGAGGTTTGTAAGGTTAGAGGAAAGACAACAAAGGTTAGAAGAGAGGCAACAGAGACTTGAGGAGGAATTTAAGAAGCTAGCTGAAAGACAGCAAAGACTGGAAGAAAGACAACAGAAGCTTGAGGAGAGATTATTGAGAGTTGAGTTGAGGTTGGAGGATCTTCATAAGGCGGTAGTGACTATAGGTAATAGGTTTGGTGTCCTTGTTGATGAGGTGTTTAGGAGGGCTCTATCAGGTATTCTTAGTAAGTACTTTGGTGCTGAAGCTAAGAGGTGGACTTACTTAGATAGGGACGGTATTGTCTATGGTTATGAGTCCATCGTCGAGGTTGATGTTGTTATTAAGGATAATGTACACATACTCGTTGAGGTTAAATCTAGAGCTGATGCTGGCGATATTATAGAATTGGTTAGGATTGGTAAGCTTTATGAGAAGGTTAATGGTGTTAAGCCTAAGTTAGCTATAGTTGCTGGCTATGTAAGTAAGAAGGCTCGTGAAGTAGCTCTAAGACATGGTGTTGAAATATACTCATACCTTGAGGAGGAAGGTCAGGGTAGTGGATTAACACTTACCTGGTAGGACTTATCACTAATTTCGTAACGTTATCATTAACTACGTCCTTAACTTTACTAATTACCTGGATATTCTATCCAAGTACTCATAAATACCTAGCCTTTGGATAACCTTATGAGGAGGTATACGTGCGTGTAGCTATGCTTTCCGGTGGTAAGGACTCACTATATGCTGCATTTAAGTCTTGGCCCGTAGATCTAGGTGTTATGCTAATCTATGACTCACCCATACCTAGCCCCCACATTTTAAACCTTGGTAAGAGTATTGAGACACTAATCGCTACGGGAGTCCCTGTAATCACTCTTAAGTTAAGTAAGGGTAGGGAGAGAGATGAGACTATAAGGTTACTCAGTATGTTAGGTACCGACGAAATTGTAGTTGGCGATGTCTACATTGAGGACCACTTAAAATATATGGAATCCATAGCTAAGGAGGTTGGAGCGAAACTTAAGGAACCACTATGGGGTAAGGATCCAGAGGAGTTAACCTATGAAATCTTTAGTAACGGTTTTGAGGTTCTAATCATAGGTATTGATAAGAAGCTTAAGGAGTGGTTAGGTAAGGAATTAAGTATCGATAACCTAGAGCTATTCTTAAGTAATGTAAGGAAGTTAAGACTCGACCCACTCGGTGAGAACGGTGAATATCATACTCTAGTGGTTAATAGCCCATTACATAATTGGAGAATAGACTATGAAGTGGTAAGACTTGAGTCACTTCATAACTATATGGTGATTAAGGTGCTATAACATTGGTAGAATTATTACTGCTAGAATGTTAGGTATGAAGTATATGTCGTTAACATAGATGAAGGTATTAATACTTAAATGCTTGAGTAAGGGAAAAGCTAATATGTTAGAAAGTGTTAATTACTACTCGGTGAGTCGAAATTGCGTATTGAGGGTCGAGTGGGTTCGAAAGGTGAGTTATTTCCTCCGAAAGAGTTAAGGGAAAAAATAGGGCTTAAACCACATATGAAAGTAATATACAGAGTTCAGGATGGTAAATTAATCGTGGAACCTATACCAAGTATTGAGGATGTTTTAAAGGAGCCTAAACCCGTAAAGATAGGTGTTGAGGAATTCTACAAATTCAGGAAGGAATTATCAAAGAGTGCAGAGTTATGAGAATTACTATTGATACAACATATCTCCTACCATTAATTGGTATCGCAATCAAGGGACTCCCAGATAACATCATCTTAGAACTCATTAGTAGAAAGTATAGGGTTTACATAAACTACATAACAATATTTGAACTCATAGCTAAGGGAGCAAAATACATTACACGAGGGTTACTCTCTCCTACGAGAGTATTGAGAGGAGTAAATGCCATTATGTATGATGACAGAATAGAGAAAGTAAGTTTAGAGGATAGTGATGTACTCACACTCGCTTTTAAACTTCGAACACACATAGACGACTTCATAGACTGCTTAATAGTCTCAACAGCCATATACTATTCTAATATATTACTAACTGAAAATAGTACTATAATAAAATTAATAGATAATACATGGTTTAAGGAAGTAGCCCAGGCATTAAACCCTGACTTTAAAATATTAGACTATGAAGGATTTAAGGAGAAATATTTAAAAGTTAAGTAAGTAGTGAAGTAAGTAACCATATCAAATGTACTACCATCACACTTAACAGAAGCACTTACCTTAATGAAACATACTGATTATCGCTGATGTAGAACCTAAGCTTCATGGGTAGATCCTCAGCTACTCCAATCCTATGTGAACATGCTATACGTGATTTCGGTACATCAATGTAGTACTCTATCCATAACCCGTGATGTGTCGTGTATAGCTCTTTACCATGAAATCTCTTATCGATACTTAACGCCTTAGCTAACTTACCAGGACCGTTAGTTAACCTCCTCACGTCACTAACACCTCTATTCTTAATCATTACTTCAACTCCTTCCACGGGCTGGCAAGACCTTATTAAGACAGCACCTATGCCGCCTTCCTCATGAGCTACTACATTAAATAACCAGTTACCATGAACCATAAATATTAACGCCCTACCGACATCACCAGCCATAACCCTAGCTAATTCACCACCCCTCCTAGCTCTCGATGCTGGATCTTCAGGTCCGTAATATGCCTCAGTCTCTACGATCATACATGAAACCCTAACACCACCTATTAAGCGAACAATTAACTTACCGAGTAGGTCTACAGCAACCATAGCTGTATCTCTAAGGTAAAACTCCCTACCCACTATAGATCCTTGAGACATACCGATACCAATTAATGATCTACAGGTTATTAGTCCTTAAAGTAAGTAGACTCATCGTGAATTCATGATAACGTGCTTTACTAGTATTAAACGTTGAATTTAGTGTGTACATGGGGATCACATCGATTTACTAAGGTGTAGTACATGTCGGGTAAGGATAGGAAAGGGGCTGTACGTATTAGAAGGTTGCGTGTGGTTATCGATGTTTCTCGCTGTGCTAATTGTGGTTTCTGTAGTCAGGTCAATACTTGTCATTCACTTAGTGAGTGTGTGGGATGCCTCTCATGTTATTGGGCATGCCCTTATGAGGCTAGATATGTAGTTGAGGAGGAGGTTGAAGTACCTCTTATAAGGGTTAGGGTTGATGGTGTTGAGTACCTAGTACCTAAGGGCTTGACTGTTGCTGAAGCACTCAAGTACATAGGGTTTAGGTTTGGTAAGCCTGGATCTAGAGGTATCTCCATTGCTTGCGGTACTGGTGGTTGCTGGTCTTGTATGGTTCTAATCAATGGTAGTCCTGAGAGGTCATGTATAACACCTATTAAGGAGGGTATGGAGATCTCAACAAGTGTTGAAGGTGTTGAGCCTTTAAGGATAGTGCATGGGCCTGAACCCCACGTAGTTGGGGGTAAGGCTACTCCTTGGTGGGAGGTTGATTACGTGCATTACGTTGAGGCAGCTATATGGGTTGCTGGGTGTAACCTGAGGTGTCCTCAATGCCAGAATTACCACGTAACATACGATAATACATCACCACCATTAACACCTGAGGAAGCAGCTAAGCTCGTCGTAGCATGTCATAGAAGGTACAGCACTAAGGGTGTAGCAGTAAGCGGTGGTGAACCAACGATCAATAGGAGATGGCTCGTAGAGTTCTTTAGGGAGGTCACGAGAAGGGTAAGCCCTAACGTTAGAAGGCACTTAGATAGTAATGGAACACTACTAACACCTGACTACATTGATGAACTAGTTGAAGCTGGCTGCAATAACTTCGGGATAGAACCTAAGTGTGCTAGAATTGATACATACATGAGGATAACAGGTATTAGAAATCGTGAACAAGCATTTAAATACCTAGAAACTTCCTGGAAAGCTATTGAGTATGTCTATGAACATTACGGTGATAAGGTATACTTAGGTGTTGGCCTCATCTATAACTCTAAACTAGTAACTCTAGACGAAATAGCTGAAGCTGGTAAGAGGATTGCATCAATAGATAAGAGGATTCAAGTCACAGTACTAGACTACTTTCCAATATTCAGGAGGAGGGATATCACTAGACCAACAGTTAGTGAAATGCTTAAGGTTAAGAAAGTACTTGAAGATCAGGGATTAGAGAACGTGATAGTACAGACGTCTATAGGTCATATAGGCCCACGTAATATTAAGAGGTTAAGTATCAATACCTAAGTTATCTAGGGTTATGTTTAAGACCGTAACTACATACCAAGGCTCTAAGCCTAAACCCTCAACGACGTACCTGTCTCCATCTTGAATTATATGTATGTCGAGACATAAGGGATAGTTTATATTCCCTAAATCTAATGTGGCTAAATTATTCATGAACTTCACAGCATCAAACTTCACCTTACAGCTCAACTCATTACATGAACTTAAGAATCGAATCCCAGTATGGGGTTCTCCCTGAATTACTCTACGTATGATACCACTTGATGAACTATCATCAGAGTAGAGACGCCTTATTCTCGATCCTAAAACCACGAAGCTAAGTTTAGGTGTTTCAATACATATGCACGTACGTTTCCTTATACCATACGATAGTAGTAGACCTGAAGTAACCACCCTCGCAATAACTCTAAGATACCCCTCATCAATAGTTTTACTGGAGTACACATGAATTATGAAGACCCTTCTACACGACTTCATGGTATGCTCTCAAGGATTAACACACTGATAATATTCATGATATACTTTAAACCAAAGACTAATAAGCTTAATGATGTCTTAACTAAGGATCCTCGATTAACTAGATTTGATATTTTAGGGCGTGCATTAACTTCAACATTCATATATGGCTACAAAGTTCAAGACCAAGTTAGTTGTATCGTATTCATAGACTCTGATAGGAAACTACTAGTTACCGTGGGCCCTAACGATGTACGTACTCAGAAACTCATTACTGATGAGGATGCAGTTAATTTGTTAAGATCGTTAATGATGAGGAGTAAAAATGTTATTGAAGACATTGATTATCAGGAAGTAATTAGTGCCATACATAGTGCTGGGTACAGAATGTACTACCTACATGAAGGTGGTGAGTTATTACAGTGCTTACATAAAGGTAAGTTAGCCTTCATAGTTGGTTCCAATATCGATGCTCCTAAACCCCATGTAGAGCATGAAGTATTCTCCATAGGTCCTCTACCATACCAGGTCAATCACGTCATAACATACATTAACTGGCTCTATAACTCAGAGAGGTGGTGCTTAAATAGTTCGTAATTATTTAACCTCTATCTCCCTACCTGGGGCTTTCTTTGGTGCTTCAATAATGAGTAATCCATTCTCGTACTTAGCCTTGACTCTCTCAGCATCTATGGGTTCTTCAAGCTTAACCTTAATCCTATACTTCTTAGGTATTGACTCAATACGTAGACCTACCTTCCTCTCAGCATAAACGTATATCATGTCCTCCCTAGCATATACCCTAACATCCTCCTTACTAGCCCCAGGTACTTCAGCTATGACTACGTACTTATCACCTTCATCCTTCAAGGTATATCTATCCTTACCCAAGAACTCACTAATACCTAGTCCTGCCTTAACCATAACCATTACAGGTATAGCACTTAACATCTTCATAAGCTTCTCATTCAAACGTCTAAATTCTGAATCATCTATCACATTCGTTCCCGAATGTATACATTCAGGGTAGTTTAAAAATCTTCTTGAAGTTACTGTTATAGCCCTTCCAAACATTAAGAGATAGGTGTTAGATGTAGTGAGGAGGTTAGGGCCCGTACAATTAGCTATAATAACGCTACTCACACATGGCGCTAAGGACTTTAACGAAATAGTTGAAACACTAGCATCCATGTCAATACCTAAGAGTAGCATATACACAGCAATCAATGAATTAAGAAGGAGGGGTGTAGTGGATGTGGAGGTAGTAGGGGATAGGAGGATAGTTAAGCCTAAGGTAGACTTAAGGAGTGAATTATTAAGAATTAAGGATGAATTAAGAGATAAAGCTATAAATGTATTAACCATGATAATTAACATATTAAGTAGTGACTTAATAAGTTATGATGACTTGGACCCAATAATTCTTGAGAAGTATAGAGACGTACTTAAGAATGAGTTAAGAAAGGTTGAGGAAGTATTGAGGAAGTGGAAGAGTGTTGAGATTAGTTGAGGTGATTATTCGTAACGTAGTGCTTCAACAGGGTTTAATCTAGCAGCTTTCCAGGCAGGATACATGCTTGAGATTAGTGATGTAGCTATGGATATTAGTAGAGCTAGACACATGTAGGTAGTATTAAACGCTATGATGGAGCTTGAAGAACTCATACTTCCAAACTTACCTGGAGGCTTGAATAACCCACCACCTAGGATGTAGTGTAATGCATACGCGCCTATAATGCCCATTACAAGCCCTAGGGCACCACCTAAGAGCCCTATTAAACCTCCCTGTAGCATGTAGAGAGTAAGTACTGTACGATTCTTCATACCTAAAGCCTTTAATATTCCTATCTCCCTAGTACGTTCTATGACTGAAATCATCATTATGTTAAACGTACCTAGACCTGCAACTATGAATGCTATACTAGCTATACTGACCAACAAGGTACTTAATTGGCTCATGACGTTACTTACGGCTGTCGCGATTTGCTTAACAGGTACGATACGGACCCTCCTACCGAATAGTTGTTTCAAGTAATTTGTGAGGGTGTCTACGTAATTAGGGTCTGATGTCTTAACAACTATGCTTGTATAGCCTATACCTCGTACAAGTCTCCTCACATAATCTATAGGTATGAATACCGTATCATCTACTCGCGTAATCACTGAGGTACCGTAATAATCAAGCACTCCAATAACGTTAAACGTTAAGCTCCTACCCTTACCAAAGTGTATGATTAATGGTTGACCTACCTTAATAGGTTCTCTCGTACCATAATCTGTAGCTATGTCGTAACCTACTAAAGCTAGTGGTGC